>ENA-OOZT01002198-OOZT01002198.1-human-gut-metagenome-genome-assembly--contig:-NODE-2198-length-11582-cov-1.436367_pt1 | contig 11582 bp, 9 predicted proteins | sample MGYA00241192_ERZ501407 | MGnify/ENA primary metagenome ERZ501407 (study PRJEB25962, sample SAMEA2042911) | human gut metagenome | biome: human gut; feature: human-associated habitat; material: faeces...
TTTTTTAGAAGAGGTTTTCCTTGGCGAATGCTTAAGTAATTGAGAATGCAAGCCATTTCCGTAGCTCCGAAGCGTGCAATCATGCAAGGCCTCTTGGAATCAAGTAAAGTATAGATTGCATCCGAAGCTTTCAGAGGATCGGTTTCTTCAACTATGACGGCTGATTTCTGAAATCCAGTCATCTTGCCATAAATTTTACGCAAGCTCCTCCATAGCACTGTTTCTATGTACGTCATTTGTTTACCAATTTAAATATTGTGGATTAATTTTATTCAAATCACATTTATCACCCCATGTAGGATACCTTCTTAACCTCCAGCGAACTTTCGTCAGGTTTATGTAAAGAATAGCGACTCTTGGATAATGCGCTATCAAGCTGAGCTCAAAAGGATAAAACAACTTTTTGACATCAAAGGAAAGACGTTGTATAAAACGGAGCAACGCTTCGTTATCTTTAAGAGAAAGTCTCCTTTTAAAGTCATGAAACAAAAAATACCTAAGATAAATATTCAAAGATTCATTCCCTTTTTCACTTACCCGCAAGCTATCTTCCATACCGATATTGTAATACATCAATTTGGATTCTTCAGCTTGAGGCGTATTGGGGTTTTGAGTCGTTTGACCTGGCACATCCCCCCTATACTTATTTAAAGGAATACCACAATAAAAAACTGGCGCTATCAAAGCAACAGCTTGTATAAGAAGATAATCTTCGTGATAAATCATGTGTGGAATATACCTATGCGTCCGATTAAATACGCTTTTCTTTAAGACAGTTCCGCTTGTCTGCCCAAACAGAGAAACATTATGAAACAGATTAATTTCTCCTTGATAATTCTCAAATCCTTTTGGTATACAATAAATAGAGCGAGAAGCACCTTGAGCGATAAATGCACATAGAAACAATCCGCATCGGGGGTTGTTTTGAATATGTTTGGTCATGATTTTCAGATAATCGGGATGCCATTCGTCATCGCCATCAAGCAAGGCTACATATTCACAGCGAGCTTCTTCTACCCCCCTATTCCGAGCGACACTTACGCCTTGATTTTCTTGATGAAATATCCGTATCCGGTTGTCGTGAAAATGTTGCTGGATTATCCCCACTCCATTGTCAGTCGATCCGTCATCGACTATAATGACTTCAAAATCCTGATACTCCTGTTTGAAAACCGCATTCAAAGTATGCACAATCGTATGCGCTTTGTTGTACAAAGGAATGACAATAGAAATCATATTACTTTTATAATTTTGTTATTAATATACTTCGATCCGCGATTTAGCATGAATGCCGTTACTATGGATAGTGTATAACATACTATTATCAATGTACCTCCATAAGAATAATAGTTTTTCGATAAATAAATAAAAATACCATGTACAAGATATAATTCATAGGAAATTCCTCCTAAAAATTTAAGACTAGTCAAGTTTACAATTCCTAATACCTGAATCACCCATACCATCACTATGGGCAATGTGACGTTTAATGCGATGAGAGAAGCGATTTTCATTCCATCAGAGACAAATCTGAGATAAATGAATATAAAAACCAACAAAAACAATATTGATCCAACAAAAAATGAGATCAGTTTTTTCCGCACAAACGATTGAACACCCTGGCTCATACAGGCATATTCTATACCAATATTAAAGGACAAGACGGACGTATACCACCAATAACCCCAGCCCAACAATAAAATGCAAGCGATATAGGCAAAAGAGCCAATCCACATCCAATTCAACGCTTTTCTACCTTGCACTCCGCATATGGAAAAAACGGCATGAAAAAAGATGTATAAAATGAAAAGTGCATACATATACCATGAATTGGGCAAAGGAGGGTTGCCTAAAGTCATTTCGTAGCAAATATTCCATGCAGACAGATGTTCAAAACACATCCTTATACAGATAAAAATACAGGTCGCAATGAGTAAAGGCGGTAACAGTTTCAAAAACCTTTTTTTATAGAATGAGTCCAAGTAAATTTTCCCTTTCTTATGTAAAGAAGCCATCAAACCATATCCGCTTATGAAAAAGAACATGGATACGGCCCCTCCTCCGAAAAAGGTAAACTGACTGACAAGCATACGAAAAGACGGCGATAAGCCCGGAAAAGAAGTGACACCGGACAAATGATGCAAAACGATTAACAAAACCAATATGCCCCGCAGGGAAAGGGTTCGGTCTACATTGAACGGACTGAACAATATCTGTGTTCCATTCCACCGATGTCTGAAAACAGTTAATCCCGCAAGAATCACCAATGCAATATAACAAATGCAATATAAGTACATGAGTTTATTTATCTGTCACAGGTAATCGAAAATACTTCTATACACGATGTCGTTAGAAGAAGCCAACCAAATAGATGGTGTGCTGAAAAAGCGGAAAGCAAAGCACAGCGGAACAGTTATCAAATAATAGTCACATAAACTCCCCTTTGCCGTAAAGAAATAGGGAACCACTAACGGCATGAAAAAGAAACGGATGATGAAATAACGGGTCTGCATGAGCGGCATCGAGGTCATGAGCAGGCACATGGAAATCAAAATCAAGAACAAGTTGTTAATATAAAGTTCGCACTTTCGCCGTTCGCTATCAAAGAAAAACGCTTTGACATAAAGAATAACCGTAACCGCCAAGAACGGATATACCGCCGAAGGCTGTATAATATCTTTCAATGCATATGCATTTGAAGCGGTAGCTAACCGCTGGAATGCATAAAAGCTACTGGAGGAAAATATGGACAGGTTGGTAAACAGGATGTAAAGTAATCCAAATCCCAAGACGATGTAGATGTAAAAGCGAAAAGAAGCTTTCTTTCCTAAACGAATAAACAAGAATGGAATAAAAAAACCTGTCATAGTATGCGTGAAAAAAGAGATAACCAGCAAAGGATAAAGAATACGTCCGTTGGTGCATCTTTCAATAATGGCATACAGCATCATTGACATGGCGAACTGCTGGCGCAGCAAATTATTGCAGATGCCATTCACTTCTGTCACAAAAGCAAATAGGCACAAAGAAGCAACAAGGAAACGGGGGTCAGCTTGAATATAGTTCCAAAATTTATAAATGGCAGCAAATGTGAACATATAGGTCAAAGCAACAATGAAATTCGCATAAGAAAGGAAATCTCCGTCAAACAGATAATAGCCTATCAGATTAAATGCCTGCCAGACATATTCCTTTGTCGTGAAAAAAAGATAAGTGAGTGTGTCGGTTATTGCCGCATTATGAAAATTATAATAATAGTTCCCCGCCCAGTCACTCGGCTCTCCTAAATGGAATGACCGTGTAGACTGCAAACACCACATGAACAAGGTAAGAATAATGACCAAGTAGAATGCCATTGATTTTTCTTTTGAAACAAAAACAAAAAACAATGTTGACAGTACCCCCAAAAAAGGGTTAAGCAAAAAAATCAGAGCCAATGCTGCCTGAATTTTCCAAACTGCTTTATTGTCGGTTATTTTTATCTGACAGTCCATCAATGATACCTCCCAATAGTTCATGATTCCTTTTTATTTGTCTTTATCAAAATAAATAGGCTATACAAGATTCTCCTTTCTTCCTTTTGGCAGCAGATGCAATAGAATGAGACTGCAAATATTAACATGGTCAATGTCACCGAGAAGACCAAGGAAGATATGGAATTTACAGCAATCGCCATCATACACGGATATGCAATGACCAATGTGAGCAGGACGGATGCGGATACAGGTAGTATCGCTTTAAGGATAAAATAGCGAGCCGGTATGTTACAATCAGTTCTTGCGCAATACAAAGCTATGGAATAAGTCATTATCGCACCAAAAAGCAATGCGATTATATACATGAAATAAGGTTGAAAACCCATATGGAAAACTATATATATAAGATGTAGCTGAATGATATTGGTAAAACTGCTTAATATCTTAAAACGCCTGATACGACCAGTGGCTTCTATTGCCCTTGGAACGGTTACACACAAAATGTCGACAAAGGTCTTCAACAACTGAAAACGGATAAACACCACAGTCCACTCTGGAACTTCTTTTAGCCATATTTTTAAGATGTAGGGTGCCTCCAGAAATACAGGAATCGCAATTATCGAAAATAGTGCAGATGAGAATTTGGATCCATAAATTACAGATTTCAAAAACAGATTCCCATCATGGGCACCTGCACTCTTTCCAATTACCGGATTCAAAGCTTTAGTCATACCCGATGATAAAGCTTGTAGCTGCCCGTTCAGTTGAGTCGTGATACCCTGTGCCGCATTCAGAAGCGTTCCAAAAAAGTGGTTCAAAAGAACGCTTTGTCCCTGTATACTAATGATTACAATCATTGTATTCAACAGATTCCATCCGAAAAAACTTGCCATTTCTTTCATCGTATCCCGATCGAAATAATGTTGTATGGACAAGGTACATTCAGCATAATGTTTATGGCAATATAATAGCATGATAGAAAGAGTGATAAACGGAATACATGCCATCAATACCCCATAAACTATCAGCCTGTCATGCGATGCATATACACAGGCAAATGCCACAAACAGTTTTAAGACAGATTCCAGAATACCTACAAAAGCATAATAGCGCATATTCTCACGGGAATTAAGTACCGCATCGTATGGAACAGTCATGACCGTAAACATCGTACTAGCCACTAATCCCCCATAAACTATTTGGGCGGCATGAGCTCTTTCCATGGGTATGTTCAGAATCCCGTTAAAAAAAATATATCCATTGATTATCAATGCTATTCCCGCAACAATTGCCACAATGAAATGTAACAGGATACTAACATTGAATATTACCGTTTTCTTCTCATAGTTTCCGGAACCTTCGGTGTAGGACATAAAGCGTTGTGTGGCACTTGCCATGGATATATTTAGGAATCCCAACATCGCAATGGTGCCCCCAACGATATTAAATACGCCAAAATCCGAAGCCCCCAACGCCTGAAGAATGATACGGGTGGTGTACAAAGAGATGAACATAGTGATGCCCATCCTAACATACAGATAACCGGTATTCCTAATTACACGTGCGACCGTTGTCGACATAGTATCTATTACTTTCCTGTTATATATTCAAAACCTTTATCTGATCGTATTGCCAGTCATTGCAACGAACCTCATCTACAAAGCGCTATGGTATGCAATAATCAATTCTCATCTGTATAGTAATTATAAGAATGATATCCATATTTATAACCATAGTGTCCACCCCCCATGTCAGTCCCGTTAAGAACAAGCGACATGTTTTTATATGTATTTTTACGATAGATTTTTTCCAGTTCCGGCAACATGGCGCGATCCAGAAAACCTGCCCGAACTATAAAAATAGTGTAGTCGGCATATTGTCCAATGATCTGAGAATCCGCCATGATGTTGACAGGGGGACAATCAATGAAAATATAATCGTACCGAGTACGCACCTCCGCCAGCAGTTGTCCAAAACGGGCGTTGAGAAGTAATTCGGTCGGGTTCGGCGGAATGGTACCTACCGGAAGGACATGTAGATTATCGGACAAAAACCGTTTCCCATTCTCATCAGTGTATTCTGAGTCAGCATCCAGTTCTATTTTCGAAATGAAAAGTTTCTCGATGTCATTGAATTCACCAGCCAGATAATCACTCAACCCTTTTTTGTGAAAGTGAATAAACTTGGATATGGCATTCCTACGCAAATCGCCATCAATAATCAAGACTTTACTTCCTTTGACAGCCAGACTAATTGCGGTATTTATTGTAAGAAATGTTTTTCCAGAACCTTGAACGAAAGAAGTCAGTATAATTATTCTTGATTTTTGTTCCTTATTCACAATAAATTCCAGATTAGTCCGCAATACACGGAAAGCCTCATTCATGATGTCGCGTTTTCCATTCTCAACAAGTATGGCTGGAGAGTCCCAATCTGTTTTCTTTCCGTGAAAGTAATTTTTTCTTCTCTTTTTGGAATTCCACTGCGGAATTTCTCCGAGGAACGGTAAGGAAAGTTCCACCACATCCTTTTTATCACGTACTTTCGTATCTAAACTCTTCTTGATGAGAAGAATGGTTGCTGGTATCAATAAAGAGAGGACAAATGCGAACAGAACAATTTTTCTCTTTTGTGGCTCTACAGGAATATCATTTCCATAAGGAGGTGTTATGACACGTGTATTGTTGGTGATGAATGCCTGTGCCAGTTCGTTTTCCTCCCGCTTTTGAAGTAAAAACAGGTAGAGAGATTCCTTCACTTTCTGTTGCCGTTCAATAGATAGCAGGAACTTAGCTTGGCTTGGATTTGCCGCAAGATGTGCCGTAACCTGACTTTTGTCTTTTTGAAGGCTTCCTATCTGCATCTCAAGTTTGTGGTATTGGTTATCTATGGAAGCGATGATGGCTTTACGTAATTCAGCCAGAACTTCGTCCATATCCATAACCAGCGGATTCACTGTGCTACTATTGGCCATCAATCCATTACGTTGCAGTAATTTCCCATTATATTCCGATATTTGATTTTCGATACTCATATTCTCAATGCCGGAGTTGACAGGTAACAATTTCTCCTTGTTGGCATTGTCCAACAGATAATTCCGAACATAGCGAGTCATATATAATTGGTTGTTCAACGATAAGAGTTGTGCGTCAGCAGCACTGTTCTGTGATATGTATAAGTCAGAAGCTGCCTGTACATCCGGAAGCAAGTTCTCACTTTTATAAGAAGATATGTTTTCATCCACGCTTCCCAACTCACGTTCTATTATATTAATACGCTCGTTGATAAACATGGAGGTGGCCACCATTATCTGATTTTTGTCTTTCATCCAATTCTCGTTATAAACAGCTACTAACATGTTGAGTATTTCTTCTATTCTAGATATGCTGGTATCTTTGAAAATCAATTCCACAATAGAGCTTTTTTCATTGTACTGCGTGACGGTAAGTTTGTTGTTGAAATTTCTTATCGTAGATAACAGGGGATCTATCGTAACATGCAGGACATATTCGTTATCGGCCGTATATATGGGCGTAGGCTCAATGAGCAATCGTCCCAATGGAGATGCTATCAGAAAGAGTGGCACTGATGTCGGAAGGAAGTGAAATCGCATCCCCTTTCCAGATAAAATCTGATAACTTAACTTTGTTGCCTTGGAGGTGCATAGTAAACTCTCCGGACTCGTTACCCTGCCAATCGGGCATGGATACCAAGACGGGTAAGAAAGGACCATATAGTTCCTTACCATGAAACCTTCCCGGAATGGCATAATGAATGTATAGATTCAACCGCTTCACAACTTCGGTCATAATGGAAGGAGATTGCAGGGCAACTATTTCGTCCAAGACATTCGATTTAGGCTGGATGATACCTAAATCTTCAAAAGATTCGAAATTCGAGGGAAGCGATTTGCCTTGCATGTCACTTTGAATTTGTATCGTCATGGTACGACTAAAAACAGATGGGGATCTTAGTACATATACTACTCCCATACTAGTAATCAACAATATGGAAACCACAAACCATTTCCAATTTAAGATACAAAGAGAAATAAAATCTTTTATTCTAATAAAGTCTATTCTATCTTCTTTAGGAATTTCCATAAAATACGAATTATAAAAAGATTGATATTAATGAGGCAATAAGTGAGGTCACAGAAATCCAGAAAGATGTACTCCGAATCGTATTGCCATTGACCGTGGATTGATTGGCACGGACATTACCCGGTTCCACATAAACAATGTCATTCTGTTGCAAATAGTAAGCTGGGGATGAAAACAGATCCTCTGCGGAACATAAATTTACGCTATAAGAATACCGTGTGCCGCCATTCTCTCGTAATACAAATACTTTGTCCCGTTTGCCATAGATGGTCAAGTCTCCGGCCATACCGATAGCATCAAGCAGTGTGACCTTGTCCCGGTCTATGCTATAGCGCCCCGGCGTTTTCACTTCACCCAGAACCGAGATGCAAAGATTGGCGAACTCGACTGTTACCACAGGGTCTTTTAACAATTCGCGGGAAATCAACTCCTCTTTTATCAATGAGGCGATTTCTTTCCTTGTTTTTCCGTTTACATTTATTGCCCCCAATACCGGAAATTCTATATACCCCTCCAAATCAACCGTATATGAAAGAATACCGGAATTATTACTTGTCGTGCCAATAGCTTTAGCCGTGATTGCCAAATTGAATAATTCAGCCAACTGAGGTTCCCTGCTGTTTATCAGAATCGTTATCTTATCGCCGGGGAGCACTTTGATATAGTGGGGAGAGAGTGAAGTGAAAAGTTCACTCTCTCCGGGTTTCAAATCTTGAAAATAGGCTATTCTTTTACTTGAAGAACAAGAAGCTAAAAAGCACAAGAATGTCAATACAAGCAGGTACTTGTCTAATTTCCGGTAAAATACTTTCATAAAATCAATTGGGTTAAGGATTATCATTCCTTTTCGTTAGTTTCATTATCGTTTTCTCTGAAGAAACAGTTGTTATTATATACTCCCGTTTTTCGTTTTCGTTCGATTTCCCTTAGTAGCAATTCTGGCAGAGTAAATAGAATCATTCCACACCGCTTCAATTGCTTCTTGGGTTCTCTGAATATTCTGTACACGAACTCCAAGTGCCATTTGATGATCCACTTTGGAGCACGCCTTGCTTCCACGCCACTATAGAATTTAAAAACAGCCCCAACCGCAATCATGACCCCTCGTTTCAAATGGGGCTTTAATCTATCCATAAAATATTCTTGTTTAGGAGCTCCCAAAGCTATCCAAATAATATCAGCCTCGTCAGTTTCTATTTCTTTGGCTATGTTGGCATAATCAAATTCCTCTACCGACATATAAGGAAGTTCCAAGAAGGTCATATCAGCCACATCCGGGTTTTCTTTTGACAAATTGCTCTGCAACCCTCTCAATATGGCTCGTGATGTTCCCAAGAAGATCATCCTGTACTTCCTGCTATGAATGATGTCCATAAAGATTTGGCTTCCGCAATATTGCTCATAACGCTTTCCGTAAATCCAATGGATATACAACGGGACGTAACTGCTGTCACAAATGGAGAACATCCCACCATTGACTGTTCTCAGATAGTCAGACTTCCTGTTCGCTGTGCCCAACACTACACCATCTACTACACAGATATAGTCAGAACCTAATTTTTCCAGCTGCCGTGCTATAGAAGTATGAACCCGTTGTTTGTCAAACTCGTAGTGGATATTAAAGAATGTATTCATAATAACATAATGAATAGGTTTATTGTACAATCAATAAGTAAACTTAATCAGTCAGAAGAAATTATTTTTTTAATATTTCCTCATAATGCCTTACTAACTTTTTTGCTTTTGCTTCCCATGTTAGCTCTTGTCTCTTTTCTAACATTCTGGTTGATATGTCATTCAAGACAGCTCGGTTTTGATATAATAGTGAAAGTTCATGAGCAAAATCTTGAACTGATTTATAAGGATTAGATAATTCAACTGTAATACCTGCAAAATCTTTTACTATAGGACCAAAACCGCAAGTGTTAAAACACAGTATCGGCAATCCTACCGTTATGGCTTCAAGCACCACCGTGGATGTAGCTTCCATGATTGAAGTAAAAAACATCAAATCAGATGAAGCCATCATCTTCAGAATTTTATCATGAGACACATTCCCATGCCAGTGGCATTTCGAGGCTATTCCACAAATTTCGGCCATACGTTTCATTTCATTCACGGCATCATCGTTCCCTGTACCACAAATATGCAGTTCCACATTCCGCTGATTCATGGCTGTTATTGATTTAATCGCTATTGGAAGTTGTTTGCGAAAGTCAAATTTTCCTATCCATATAATTTTAAAAGGCTCGTCAGATTTACTTGTTTTTCTCCGAAAAGTAGAATTGGAGTCAATTCCAGTTTCATTGATTAGTAAACTGTTTTTCTGATAGTGATTCGATAGGATATCACTGACACTTTTTACAGCGGAAATTAATATATCCGCTTTTTGAATGGCTGCATGAACCCTTGACGAATATAAGTATTGATATTGGTTAATTATATTTTTAAGATAATTAAACAACCTCTGCTTCATTGGAACTCCTAGCAGATATTCCATTGGCATCAATTCCATCCCTCCGATGGGTCCCCAAACAAAAGGAACTTCTTTGATCTTCCACAAATAACCTGGTTCACGAAATCCAATCATATTCAGTTGATGAAGAATATCTATTCGGTTATTTTTTATAATTTGTTTCGCTATTTTCAACGTTTGTTTTTGCCAGTTCCGATAATACCAGTAAAACCTCCAGCCACCTTGGTTCCAACACATCTTTCTCACTTTAGTGGGAAGTGGATTGTAATAAAAATGAAGATGATCCTTTTGAGAAAGTGACATCATAGCCTCCTCTATGTTATCCCGAAATTCACCCTCAGTTATCACATACACATTGCAGTATCTGGCGATGTTGACAACCCAATTCCACCCCATTCCTTGTTCGCTGCCCCAATAAGGATTGACAGCATAGGCATTTACAAGAACATTTATCATTTTCGTTTAGTGCTCAAATTAGAGTATACACCAATGTATAGGCACTTTTATAGTACCTATCTAGTGTTATGTTAAAAATTAAACGTCAGATAATCCCAAGTCTACTTATCTTGTAACTTCACTGTACTGATTATACTATGATTGAGCCCTAATTTGACTACCAACCACTCATCTCACACTCAGCCAATCTTTGTGCATGACTCAGTGACAAACTTCTTATACCTTTATATATAGATATGTATTCCACCTCCGGATCTTCTTCTCCAAAGATAGAACGTAGATTGGCGATAGTTACCAGCATATCTTTTGCCGCACCCTCCAGTTGAAACCAATTTAAAGTTCCGGGGGGATCGAAAACTTGGGAAACATTATAATAATCATTAAGAGACATGGAGATATTTTGGGCATCATCCCAACCCTGTGTCGATTCGCAATAGTTACCTCCAATTTCCAAATCACTCTCTTCAACCTTAACTAGTACAGCATTACTTGCCGAAGCCAACTGCATGATTTGACGAATCAAATCCTCATTATCTGTTTGGAACCGGATCTGTATGGTTACATCCGCAGTTCGAGAAGGACTATTGGCTCGCTGCCGGGTAAGACAGGCTTGTCGTAACCGAGCTTCCTCTGTTTTACGCTCAGCCTTTACATCACAATCGTCCAGCATTTTCCGCACATGGAAGGTCACGGAATGGGGCTTGGCTGTTTTTTCCATACAAGTGAAAGGCAGTAAAACCGTAATAAATTTTTCACTAACGGCCTTGACCGCATCTATGTCACACGACACGTACATCGCCCGAATGGCTTTTATCGCTAAATCGGCATTATGATTACATGTCTCCAACAATTTTATATATTTCTTCGCTTTCTCCATACCGTGGAAATGCCATGCCAACTCCAACACATTGTCCGGTTCTTCGGGATAATGACGGTGAAGTGATTTTTTATATTCTTCTTTATTCATTGTATATTATATGGAGAGAATTACCCCTTGATTGTTTTTGAAGTGTTTAGATATTTTTTGCAGATATTCCACGCTTTGTCACAAACTATATAGTTTCGCAATAT
>ENA-OOZT01002216-OOZT01002216.1-human-gut-metagenome-genome-assembly--contig:-NODE-2216-length-11505-cov-3.197380_pt1 | contig 11505 bp, 23 predicted proteins | sample MGYA00241192_ERZ501407 | MGnify/ENA primary metagenome ERZ501407 (study PRJEB25962, sample SAMEA2042911) | human gut metagenome | biome: human gut; feature: human-associated habitat; material: faeces...
GCCAACGGCCCGCCGGGGGCTTTTCGTTTTCCTATTCGCATGTTGTTTTTCCCACGGCTCTCGCAAACCCCGGAAATCTCCGCGCCCTGCGCAAACAGCCGCCGCCTAAAAAATACTCTCGTCCACAGCCTGCACAACGCCGCCGCCCACGTCAAAATCGCGTCAAAATCACGCCAAAAATCTGCCAAAACGCGCCCGCGCAATTCCCGCCCCTTTATAACGCGCCCGCGTCACGCGCCCGCGCGAGGATTTCCGCCTCCATCGGCAGTTCTTCCAGCAGCACGCCAAAGCGGGTCAACGCCACCACGCTGACCCGTATTGTCTGCCTGCGCGATAACCCCACCCGGCAGGCCGTAAGTTCCCATGTGTGGCCGTCAATGTACCGCGCTTTCAGCAGCTCTTTGTGTTGATGTTTCAGCCGGTCCAGCACGCTGCGTACCGCCGCCCGGTCGTCTGCCAAAACGTCGTCCAGCACGTCCAGTTCTCCCAAACGCCGGGCTGTGTCTTTCTCGGTCATCCGCAGCGCCTGGTCGGCGGTTCCGTCGCTGTTGCCGCTCGCATGGGGCATCCCATCCAGGGCATTGCCCCGCAGGGGGCTGTACTGTGCCTCCAGCTCCGCCCGCTCCAGCAGCACAGCCCGCCGCCGCTTTGGTATGTCCGCATAGTATTGCAAGATGGTTTCTGCCTCCGCTGCCGTCACAACAGCACCCCCTTAGTAAATCCTGTCGCTGAAAACGCTGCCTTTTCCGTCGTCCAGGCAGTCGATGCACTCTCCCAGCTTGTCCTTTACGTCACGTTTCAACCGCTCCCACCCGTAACCGTCGCCCTCTTTGGCCCAGTCCAAAAAACGGTTCTCGTAGTAGTCCCGCGCTTCATCCAACACTTGCTGTGCGGTCTCTTTGTCCACGCCGCACCCCGCCGGGGCCGCCTGCACCAACGCCGCGCAGAACATCTTCCACACCAGTTCGCATCCCATCCGCTTTTGTGCCAGCTCGTCCCGCGCCGCCCGGTTTTTCAGCGGCTTGTCCGGCGGCAGCACAAACACTAGCGGCCGCACAATGTCGTTCAGCCACTTCTTTGCCGCTTTTGCGTCCACTGCCGCCCGGCTGCAATACTCTCCGGTCACCCGCGTCAGGCACCGTAGGTAAACGTCTATTTCCTCGCTGCTCCATCCCGTCACGTCCGGCAGCACCATCAGCAGGCACAGCGTCACCACCTGGCCCACCGTTTCCCGCATGTCATCCGCCCGCGCGATCGTCCCGTTCATCACCCGCCGCGCCGCGCCCTGGGCCGCATTGCGCCGGTAATAGTTTGGCATTTGCTTCATACACCTACTCCTTGTCTGCAAACCACTCCACAAACTTCCAGCCCCGCGGCTCTGCCACAAGGTCAATAAACAACCGTCGCCGGTAGATATAGTCCCGCTGCATCCGCCGGGTGAATTTCGATTTCACTTCCACGATCTCCACCGTGCCATCCGCATAGGTCAGCACAAAATCCGGCGTATAGTGCGCCGCTGGCAGTTTCATCTCACCGTACACTTTCTCCGGCAGCAGGGCAAACCGCACCTGCTCCTGCACTTTCACAACCAGCCCGCAGGCTACCTTCGGCAAAATCACATCCCGGTAATACCGCTTCTCGCTCTCCGGCCCCTGGTTCCCGGTTCGTTCACAAAATCGGTCGTTTTTTGCTTGAGTTTCCCGTTTTTGTTCGCTTCGTTCCCGATTTTGCCCACTTTTTGGGCCTTTTTGCAAACATCGTTCACTTTTCCGCTGCGCAATCTGCAATTCGGCTTGGGCGCGGTAGCGCGGCGGCAGATCTTCCAGTTCCAGCCGCACACTCATTCCAACAGCCGCCCTCCGCCGTCCTGCACCCGTGGATCCGCCCAAAATCGTGCGATTACGTGCCATTCGGCTGTAACCTCGTTAAACCGCGCTTCGGCTCCCACAAAGGCGTACTTCCGTGCCGTTCCGTCTCCCAGCTTCATCACCCCGTACCGGCTTTCCCAAAACTGGCGGTCGTCCACATACAGTGTTGCCGCCTCGGCCAATTTCTTGGGCGTGTATCGGGTGTCGTTGGGTCTTGGCTGTTTCGGCATCCGCAAGCCCTTGCTCTGCCGCCATTTGTGGGTGCGCTTTCCCTCGTACTTGGTTATGTAGGCACAATAGGCGTCCAGCGTTCCTTTGTCAAACTCGGCGCGGTCACACTTCACCAACCCCAACGGCTCTACCCACCCGGCACCAAGCTGTACTACCCACAGGTCTTTGATCTCGTCTATGGTCAAATCACACTCTAAAATCAGGTGGTAGTGGTAGCGAACCTCTTTTTTCCCTGTTTTCGGGTCCTCGTGCTGCCATTCGGTCACGGCTATGTACTTCACCTTGCGCAGCACCCCGCCGGGGTTGTGGTGATCTTTGGCCATGGCTGCCTTGTATTTCTTCCGTTGGGCGCGGTTCATCCGCTCAAAATAGTTTGTCAGCTGCTTTTGTGCTTCCTCGTCGTTCGCTGGCAAAAAATCGTCGCTGAATGTCAGGTGCACCAGCCAGGTTTTCTTTTTTCTCTCGGTAAAATTCTCCGATACTTTCCACCGCAGCTTGCGCAGCGCGTTTCTGTCATTGCACCGCTTCATTGCCAGGCTTTGGGCAAAGGTCTTTTTCCCTCTCACGCTGGCCCGGTGCTGGGCAGGGGAGACGTTCAACAGGTCCACTTCCATGTATTCGCTGCCACATATCGTTTTCTGCTCTCGCACATACCTGGCTTTCATGCCTACGGCCCTCCCGCGCTGTCCTGCCTGCTTTCAGGTGGTCTTGTTTCTGGTTTTCTTAATTTTGGGGGATGGGGCAAATAATAAAACCGTATACAAGCCCCCCAGCGGCCCGCAGGCCGCTAAAAAATTCCCGGCACCCGCCGGGCGGAATACTATATTATAATAAGGTGGGTTCTTATCTCATTGCCCACTTCATCCAGGACCTCGCCGTTTCGTTCAAATCGTGGCCCAGCCATGTAAGCGCCTTTTCTGTCTTGGCCAGCCACTTTCCTATAGCCAACACAGCCCGACACACACCGTGTACGATCCATGACAACGCAAGTACCCACAGCATCGCCGCCAGTGCCAGCAGTTCCAACGCCAGCACCACCAACATCTTTAGCTTTTTCATCGCTTCACCTCCCGGCTCACCAGCTCCGGCCAGTACGTTTCCCGTACCACAATCGCTTCATGCCGGAACGCCGCAGGCGGCAGCGTCACATCCACCGTCACAAAACGCTCGTGGTGCGGTATAAAGGCCACCACCCCGCGCTGCCGCTTCGGTTCGGACCGTTCGCCTGCCTCCGCCGCCTTGCGCCATACCAACACCGCATCGCCCACTTGCAGGCGGCGTTCTCTTTTCCGTATCTTTTTCACTGTTTCCCTCCACGCTTTTTCTGCGTGTATGTCTGGTTTATGGCCGTCTGCGTGTTCGGCATGCCGTCCACATAGCCAAACCGGCGCTCATACGCCCGCTTTGCCTCGTAGTCCGCGCGGTCCCGCTGGTAGTCCTGGCACTCCGCATGGCACCCCACCGCCCGCCGGGCGCATCCGTAACAGCTATTCATCTTTCTTTGCCTTTACTCTTTCAAACCGCCGCTTCTGTCTTGCCCGCGGGTATTTTTCTTTGTCCACCAGCGACAAAAACATTTCAAGCGGTCTGGCCCAAATTTTACAATGGTCATCCTGGTTACTGTAAACCACCAGCAGTTCCGCCGTTTCGCTATGCACCGCCACGCCGTGCACCAGGTACAACCCGCCTTTAAAATGCCGATACACGTTACCGCCCATAACCATTGTCCATTCCTGCGCCTCTCGTTGCGCCCTGACCCTCGCATCTTCCATTGGTCACACCCCCTGCACCCTGGCGGCGTACATATCCGCCGTGTTGGTCCACAGCACGTTCGGCTTTGTCTCCACAGCTTCTCCGTATCCGTTCCAGTTCTCTTTTTTGTCCGCAAACCCCATGTGCCATCGGATGCACAGCATTTCTTCCACCGTCAGCGGCTCCATGCCGCACCGGGCCAGTAAGTCGGTCGCCAGCTTCTCGCTGCGCACCCCGTGTCCCTCCGGCCGCGGCTCTTTGTGCACCCACACGCCGTCCTGCACCTCGTAATCTTCCACCTTGCACAGGTCATGCAAAAGGCCCACCAGCCACGGGCTGCGCTCCTTTTCCCACCGCAGCTGCAGGCAGTCGGTCAGCCGCAACAGTTCATCCGCCACGGCCAGGCTGTGTTCTTTCAACCCGCCAACCCAGTTCCCGTGGAACCCCAGGCTCGCAGGCGCCTGCATAAAGCCCATCTTGTCCAGTTCCACCGCCATCTTCACGGCACATTCGCTGTCCAGTTCAAATTCTTCCAGCGTGTTTGCCATCAGCAGCACACGCAGCATCGTGTCATCTTTCATTCCGGCTCTCCTTCCGCCGGGCGGTACGTCACCATCCCGGCCCGTATCTCGTCCAGCATTGTGCCCATCCTGTCATCGGTAAACACCATTGGCAGCACTGCCAGCCGCAGCACCATGCCATCTTTCAGCACGTAGTACGGATTGCCTGACTTGTTAAAGCGTCGGTAAAACACCAGGTATTGCCCGCGGGCCAACTCGTCCTTTACCGGGGCCAGCTGTGCCACATCCACAAAACCAACGGTGCCGCCAGCTTTCAAAATCAGCAGTTCCCGCCCGTCCAGCATAAATCCAAGGCGCATCTGTTCGCACTGTTCCTCGTCGGCCAGGGCATCCCGCATGTCGATCCCATGTACAAAGCTGATCGCTTCTTCCTCTTCCACGTCCACGACAATCTGTTCCAGCTGCTTATCCGTCCAGCCAAACACAGCGGCCGCTTCCCGTTCGTCCCGCAAAGTAGGGAACCGCTGTGGCACTTCCACCATGGTGCGGTTATCCGTCAAAAACAGCCTGCCCTTGACGTAATACATCCCCAGCGCCCCATTCACCTTGCAAAGTTTCCCCATAGCCTGTATGTTCATACGCTGCCATCCTTTCCGCAGTGTCCCATGCACACCGCCCTGTCGTCCCAGTATTCGGTAGCGCCCACCTTGCGCGGGTTCGTTCCAAACGCCTCTTTCAGTTCCGGCACGTTGTCGTTTACGGCATCAAATTCCAGCCCTGCTGCCTTGCAGGCCGCCACAGCGTCCGCCAGTTCCTTGCCCTCCCGGCAGGTCCACAAAATCAACAGCGCTCCATTTTCTCGTTCATTCTTGGCCCTGTTGATGTTCGGTGCAATCGGCATCCCTACCGCCGGGTAGGCTTCCGTAAACAACACCCCGTCAAAGTCTATGGCAATGATCTTTTTCATGGCCGTTCCTTTCTGCTACAAGCTGGTAAATGTCATTTGCTCCGCATCTTCCGTTCTTCCCACATCCATAAGCCGCAGCTGGGATGTGTAGTCGGCAAATGCCTGCTCCTGCTTCTCAAAATATTCTTTGTCTATCTCAAATCCTGTAAAATCCAACCCGGCATCCCAGGCGGCCCGCCTGCTGGTTCCGCTGCCCAGGTGTGTATCTAAAATCTTGTATCCCTGTTTTGCAAAGGTCCTGTATACCCACGCATACAACGCCTGCGGCTTTTCGGTTGGGTGGAAATGTTCTTCGCCCTTGCTTCTGCTGCTGGATCCACGCCACACCTTCGCATTGTCGTTTATGCTTGTCCAGGCGTACTCCGCCTGCGCCATGCTGAAATTGTCAGGGATGTTCGTTTTCTGCCAAACCAAAAAACACCGGCATGGCGGCAGTCCAAAATAGTTGCCGCCCCATACGATCTGTTGCTTGGAAACGCGAAACAGCTCGTTAAAATACGCCTCGCCTGGCGCGTTGTCCCAGGCAATTATTTTTTTACCGTACTTCGCTGCCCATGTCCCGCCGGTTCGGCTTGCATGTATCTCTGGAATCTCCCGCCAAACCTCGTTCCGTTCTGCCCGCTGAACACATACCCCCCCCCATCACCATAGGGCGGGTCAACCACAGCCAGGTCAAAGTATCCATCCGGGAATTGCTTCATCCCTGCCAGGCAGTCCATGTTGTAGCAGCAGTTCGTTTCAAGCATGGCTACTGCCCTCTTTGTTTCTGCTGGTTCTTGCTTCTTTCAATCTCTGCAAAAGCCGCTTCTGTTTCACGCTTTCAATCTCGCTTACCGTGTTCAAGTCTGCAACATCCGTGTCTCTTCCGCTCAAGTACACCATCCGCATGCACAAATCAACGTCGGCCAGTTCTTCTTCCAGGTTTTCTTTGCAATCCAGCCAGCTTTTCGGTGTCGGGTTGTCCCCGCGCTGCAGGCGGGCCATTTTTAGCGCCGCCTGTCCCAGTTCTGCACATTCCTCCGCCAGCTGCTCCAACACCGCCGGTTCTCCCAAAAACCGCACCGCATCCAACAAATCCATTTCTTTCACGCCGCTATCCATCGTTTTCCGTTTCTCCTTCCTCCATCACCATCCACCGTGCATATTTTTCCTTGAAATCGTCCAAATCCGCCGCCGTGTTTGCCAAATGCCATACCAGCGCTTTAAACGTCTCGTCCCGGCTTTCTTCCGTCCTGGCGGCCTCCCGCCAGCCGGTGTCCCGTCCGCAGCACCATGCCGCGCATACGCCCAGCACCGCTACGGCTACCACCACTCCCGTTATCAGCATCCTGTTTTGCCCCTTTCGCACTTTGTTGTGGCGGGTGCCGGGTCCGGCCCGGCTCTCGGCACTGCTTGGGACCAGCGCCACCCGCCATATAAAAAGCAGGGCAGCCGCATGGGTCGTCAGCCCTGCGGCTGTCCCGCTTTCTGGTATTTTTGCGCCCCTGTGTGGATCAGGGTGCCCAATGGTTAAAAATATAGTATGGTGTTGAGATGATCTCCTACTCTCCGCGTCCGCTCATCTCGTGCGGCCCGCCCGGTGCCGTCACTCCGCGCTAACCGTCGGCATCTGCACCGCTGCCGCAGCGTCCATCCGCCGGGTCCGTTGTCAACGTCCTGCATACCGTGTCACTTTCTGGTTCAGCGCCATGCTGTAGGTGCATACGCTGCCCGGTTTCATCCGCTGGGCATCATAGCAGCACACCACCAGCATCGCCACCAGGCTTGTGTTCACCGCTTTGCGCCCAAATTCCATCGCAAAGGCCAGCATGGTGATCCCCGCCAGGCTCATGCCCGCGGCCCAGCCCATGTACAAAAGCACAGCGCTTACGCCAGCCTGCTGTCCGGCATCCGCCAGCATCAACACTGCCGCCAGCATAAACCATACAGCCCCAAACTGGCAGGCATACTCGGCAGCTTTCCAGCCCATCTGCCGCTTTTTCAACCGCCGGGTGGTCTTGCGCACCATTTCCCGCTGCATCATCCGATCTTCTCCCAGGTAAAGCGCCCCTTGCCGCTGTTGCGCCACTGGCTCAACCCGCGCAGGGCACCGTAGTCCAGGCACTCCACCACCGCATCTTCCAGTGCCGGGTCCAGGCAGGTGATCTCAAACTCAATGGTGGACCCCTCCGGCACCGTCTCGCTCTTGGCAATGCTTACACGCTCACCCATCGGGGTGTTGGCCCGCAGCGGCCGTTCGCAGGTCCCCATCCGGCACCCGTTCATGTTGATGGGGATCTGCCGCGGGCTTACAAAGATCAGCCCGTCAATGGCTTTCACAAAGGCTTTCACCCCGGCGCAGGCTTTGCCGCCCGCATAGCCTGCCTTGCCGGCCTTTACCAGCATCTTCCAGCTGTCCTTAAAAAATCCCTTTACCTGGTAGTCCCAAAAAAACGGCGTCCCGTCCGCCATCTTCGGGAAAACGGTCATCCGGTCGTCAACCACCGCGTCCACACCCCGGGCGGCCACTTCTTCTTCGGTCTTTTCGGCGTCCGGTGCCTTCTTGGCAATGTAGTCCCGCAGCAAGTCCTCCTTGGCCGGTGTGCTGCCCAATGCTTCCTCCATAAATGTTACACGTACTTTCATTTTTGCGGTCTCCTTTCAAAATTTAAAAAATAACAAAATGTAATTGCGGCTCCTATTCGTTTCGCCGCTGATCTTGGCTATGCCGTTTCAGCACCACGCCGCACGTAGCAACGCCCTGGCCGAGCCACGCACCGCCTCTCCGCACCTAGCTGCGCCGTTTCGGATCATCGCCGCCCCTTTCCAACGCTTTGCCAGCCGGTCGGTTCTTGGCCATATCCTCGCACTTCGGTACGTACCCACTCTTGTGCAGTTCTGTTCCGGGCATAAATTTGCTTTTCTGTTCCATTTCGCTGCACAGTAATTCCGTCTCTTCGCATAGTTGATCTCACCGTTTCACTGCCGGTGCCTTCCTTTCGTAGCCTTGCCGTATCGCTTCCATTCGTTTTTGCGCCTCGCCTTCCATAGCCAAATCTTGTCATTTCTGGTTTGTCCACTTCATTGCCGTTTCTTTGCAAGCCAAGCTTTCCCTAGCTACTCCGCTGCATCTCCATCTTCGCCGTTCTCTGCTGTGCCCAAACGTCGCCCCGCTTTTCTCTGCTTGTGCTGTTCATTCCTCGCTCTGCCCTGCCGATGCAACTCTAATCCAGCCTGTGCTACGCCTTGTCGGGGCTGATCATAGCCACGCCCTTGCACTGCAAACAATCCTTTTCCGTGCCGCTTCGTGGCTGCACTTTACTTTTCTGTCGCTTTTCTTAGCTTCGCTTTGCCCTTGCTGCCTTATCCGTGCTTCGCCTTTTCTCGTCATTTCCTATCTATGCCACCGCGAGTCTTCCCACAGCATCGCTGTCGCATTGCTTCCCGTTCTTATCCTTGCAATGCCATCGCCCGGCAAATCTATTCCACGCAAATCCTCTTCCTCTCATCACCATGCAACGCCTGTTCGGCGCACCGCTCCGCAAGTCATCTCTTGTCTAATCCATTCCATGCTATTCCCTGGCTTTTCCGCGCTCATCCGGTGCATCCCGTGTCTACGCAGCCCCACTCCTGTGCGCCGCGCCTGGCTGCTTCGCTATTCCAATGCTTTCCAAATCCCAGCAATACCATCGCTGTAGGCAGCAATTCATTGCCATCGCTTGTCATTTCGTTTCCAAGCCAGTGCATCTCAGCCAACGCCTCTCTTGGCAATTCCAGTGCAAGTCAGCCCTTCGCCGCCGCAGGCACCCGCCGCTTTTCCAGCCATTTTTTCAGCAGCATGGTGTACACAACATAAATATCGTTCTTGTTCAGCCCCTCCGTCCGGCTGATAACGTCCCCCCAGGGGTACACCCCCTGGCAGATGCCCGCTTTCAGCTTGTCCGGACTGATCTCATACCCTTCCTCCCGCAAAATGTCCATGGTTTTCACCAGCGTGATGGTCGGTGTCTGCACCTGGTCAATGGTCATCGCAAAAACTCCTTTCTGCATAGTCTTTCTGGTGCTGCAAGCCGGGGTCGAACCGGCACGCGCGGTTAGTCGGCATCCCACGCCATCCCACATGCAGCCTATAACGGCTCCCGCGCCCCGGCACGGGCCAGGGTGGGGGAGCGTCCGCGTTTCCGTCGCCGCCCATGGCAGCGTACTCCGCGCTTAGCCACGGCACCGGGTGGGTGACAAATCCGCCGTTTGTGCCGTGCTCCGCGCCTTCCCTGTGCGGTCGGGCCGGGTGAACGTATCCGCCATCCCGGTGCGGGCACCGCGTCAGCTGCATGATGCCTCTGCGGTGTTATATGACCCCGGCCGTGAACAGGTTAGCCGGGGGCGCGGGCCGCTAGTCCGTTTCAGTTGCCCGCGCATGCACTTCACCCGTGCCGGTGCTGCCAAACTTACCCACAGGCAGCCATGGGGAAATGAGGTTCCATTGCATGAACCCCTGGCGCAGGGCGGAGGACGCGAACCCCAGCCGCAAAAGCGGCCGATCGGTTTAGCAAACCGTCCCGGCAACCTTGCCGGTTCACCCTGCATAACAGTGCCGGTCTTTCCCGGCTGTCAGCTTGGGAGCAAAAAACAGGAGATTTGCAGGCTCCCGGCATCGGGCCGGGCGCGGCATGCAGCTCCGCGGCCACCTGGCATCCTGCACACATCCGGCGGTCATCCCGCCGGGGTATGGGTCAATCTGCTTTTTCCGTGGTTTCGTATGGCAGCAGGATGGAGTATCCCTCCAGCATGGCGGTCTCGGATGTCAGCCCATCTTCCACATCGGCCATCATGCACTGCACCGTGTTTTCCCGGTCACAGCCCGCTTTCACATACGCCTCCAGCAAACTGCGCAGCACCGCAATGGCCGCATCCTTGGCATCCGCAACGCTGCTGGTCTCAATGCTCGTTGCAAACGCCGGTTTCATTGCCGGGTTCGGTTTCTCCCACGTCACCGTGATCTGGTTCGTCATGCCGCACCACCGTCTTTCTTGTTGTCTCCGTCCCGGTCGCTCGTTACCAGCGCCGCGCCCTCGATCATATAGCCGATCTTCTCCTGCGCATGCTCCGGCAGCTTTTTCAGCTTCTCCAGCAGCTCCCGTGCGTCTTTCTCTTTCTCGCTCATTCTGTTTCACCTCCGGTGTGTTGTGCTTCTTCCTCAGCGGTAACAGGGCACCGCAGCAAAAGCACCTTTTCTGCCGCCGGGTCGTAGTCTATTACCACTCTTACGTGCTTTTTCTCGTCCCACTGCATAAACCTGGCAAAAAAATCGTATGCGATTTCCAGCCTGCTCCAGTGTTCGCTTGGCTTTTCGCTGCCAAGTTCCTGCATCCTTTTCAGCTTTTGCACAATGCCGCTTGCCACTTGCAGCGCCCTGCACATTCTTATAAAGACTTCCCGCGTCAGCGTGATGCGGCTGTAGCTTCCGTCGTACTCATACCCCGGCTTTCCCGCATTTTGCATGTGTTCCGTAAACTCCCGGTTCATTTCTTCTACAAAATCCACGCCGTACCACCTCCCGCGTGTTGTTCTTCCACCCCGTTCCGTGCTACAATGGCACAAAGGAGGTGAAATCTATGTGGTCCTACGATTCTTCCGCCGGGAAACTCTATATCGTTCCATTGCCAGATGGTACATACGGCATAAAGTTTGACGGCATCGTTTGGGAAGCTTGCCCTACACCGCAGGCTCAGGCCGATAACGTGTTTGCCCGCGCTACCGGCTGCCCGGCCATCGATGCTTTACAGCAAGTTCCCACCGATCTTTCCGGCTGGACCTACTCGCCTTTATAAATGTCTGCCGCCCTGCGCAGGATGGTTTCTGCATCCTGCCCGCTCACCCGGTTTTTTCTCAAAAGCCGGGTGATTATTTTTGCCATCTGCTCGCAGGCTTCCTTTTTGTCTTCCGCCTGGTCGTACACATGCGGGTAGGCTTCCATAAAGGCTTCACTGTCCAACAGTTCCCGCGTTACCCTCATAACAAGCAGCCGTTTCAATTCCGGCGTGTCTTTCAACTCCTGCGCCAGCTTGTCAACCGTCAGCATCGCTTCACCTCCCGCATGTTTCCCTTCCCGCACATACGTGTGCGTTATTCCACATATTTTCGTTTGCGTTTGTGGAATATCCACATATTAGCACACAAACGTGTG
>ENA-OOZT01002219-OOZT01002219.1-human-gut-metagenome-genome-assembly--contig:-NODE-2219-length-11494-cov-2.313664_pt1 | contig 11494 bp, 10 predicted proteins | sample MGYA00241192_ERZ501407 | MGnify/ENA primary metagenome ERZ501407 (study PRJEB25962, sample SAMEA2042911) | human gut metagenome | biome: human gut; feature: human-associated habitat; material: faeces...
GAAATATCCCGTATCTCCTTGCCAATCTGCTCACAGAAGGCATAAGGCAAATTATGGGTAGCACCTCTGAATATCTCCGAGGATTTCTTATCCTTTTTGATTTTGCCTGCCTTGATAAGCTCCTGTTTTTCGGCTTTGATACGCCGGAGCAGTACGCTTGCAGGCTCATCACCCGGATCTTGCGGAACGAGTTTGCCCTGCACCGCCATCTGGAGTATGGAGTTTTTAAGCTGCTGTGCTGTCATGTCAAGTCCTCCATATTGCTGATACCGAGAATGCCCGTGATCTGCTCCAGAATACGGTCAATATCCGCATTCAGGCTTGCACGCTTCTCCTGATACTGCTGGATCAGCTCTCTCGGAGGGAGTATTTCTTCTTCCTCATGAGGGAAACCGCAGAGGTCAATATTATAGCTTCTCTCCGCAAGCTCCTCAACTGTGTACTTCTTCGCCTTGTCAAAGCCGTCAATGGTGATCTCCTGTCGGTCGCTCCACCACTCAACAGCAGGAGCAAAGTGTTCGAGCTTCATAGGCTTGGTCTTGGAGAAGTTCTTGTATCCGTCGGGCATATCCAGACGATAGAACCATGTTTCCTTCGTCGAGCCTGTCCTGTCAAAGAACAGGATATTTGTAGTAATAGAGGTGTACGGAGCAAAAACGCTGTGCGGCATACGAATGACAGTGTGCAGATTGAACTCGCTCATCAGCTTTTTCTTGATAGCGACCTTTGCGTTATCCGTACCAAACAGGAAACCGTCAGGGAGAATGACCGCAGCTCTGCCGTTCTGCTTCAGGCGGTACATAATGACCGACATGAACAGGTCAGCAGTCTCACTGCTTGCGAGATCAGACGGAAAATGATTCTTGACTTCCGTTTTCTCGCTGCCGCCGTATGGTGGATTCATCAGAACCACATCAAACTGATCGTCCTCCGTATAGTCAAGAACATCCTTTAACAGCGAATTATCATGATATACTCTCGGTGTGTCAATATCATGGAGCAGAAGGTTTGTGACACAAAGCATATACGGGAACTGCTTCTTTTCAATACCGTAAACCGAGGTATCAAACGCCGCTCTGTCCTCAACAGTCTTTTTCTGTGATTCAAGGGCTTTGAGCCAACTGATGATAAATCCGCCCGTACCGCAGGCAAAATCAGCCATCTTTTCACCGATTACAGGCTTTATCATCTGTGCCATGAAGTCAGTCACAGCACGGGGCGTGTAAAACTCACCGGCAGAGCCTGCACTTTGCAACTCTTTCAGGATAGACTCATAAATATCGCCAAATGCGTGGCTTTCCTCATAATTGGTAAGGTCAAGCTCATCAATGACGTTGACTACCTGGCGAAGCAGAACACCGTCCTTCATGTAGTTGTTGGTGTCCTCAAATGTTGTCTTGACGATAGCCTTATTGATAGGCGTAGTCTTGGAAACTTGTATGCCTTTCAGCGTGGGAAACAGCGTATTATTGACGAAATCAAGCAGATCATCACCTGTCAAAGCTGTACCCTTGCCGTCATCTACCGCCCAATTACGCCAACGGCAATCTTCGGGGATAATAGACTCATAGGCATCATCATCAAATTCCCAATCTTCTTCCTTTGTGTCGTAAACCTTGAGAAACAGCAGCCAAGCGATCTGCTCAATACGCTGTGCATCACCGTTGATACCTGCATCGTTTCTCATAATATCCCGTAATCTCTTTACGAAATTACTTAAACTGCTCATATTTTAAACCACCTTGTAAATTTCTTCTTCAAGCTCTTTTACAGCCTTTTTATATCCTTCCTTACCACCAAACAACTTAACGATTGCCGCAGGCTTGCCCATACGGATAAAAGGATCAAGCTTTAATACCTGTGTGTCCTCTATCTGATAAATGCCCTCGTTTGAGTACATATCAAGCAGGGCTTCCAGAACTTCTTTCGCAAGACCATTATATTTGCTGATAAAATCACGTTTCTTTACATCGTTTGCACGTTCTTTTCGGGTCAATGGTTTCTTATCAAACGCTATGTGTATTATAAAATCAAAATCGTCTATATCGCCCATACCCTGTGATTCTTTTAAGGCCTGAATATCTATCCCGTGTTCTTTAAACAGCTCTGAAATAGTGCGTTTCTTTTCTTCACTATTCCAGCTTCTGATAAAATGTTCTAGATCGGCAAATTCTCCTAAAATGTTTGTCTTTGTATAATCTATGATATTCTCGTGACGAAGAAGCTTACCATCCGCATCATAAACCGATACCACTTTGTTTATAATTCGTACAGTACAGCCATCTACACCGACATACGGTTTAGGCTGTGGCTCAGGATGTGGTAATGGAGAATCAACAGGGCCGTCAGTATCGATCTTAGGTTCTGGAGAATGATAATTTGAATCAATTTCGACCGGCCCATCCCAGCCTTCATCATAGAACAGCCTTGTCACACCTCTGAAATCCATAACTACAAAGTGCGTCTTGCCCTCTTTTTCACGCAGTCTGGTACCTCTGCCGATGATCTGCTTGAACTCGGTCATAGAGCCGATATTCTCATCAAGCACTATCAGCTTTGTCATTTTGCAGTCAGCACCCGTAGACAGGAGCTTGGAAGTCGTAGCGATAACAGGATAAGGAGAGCCGACAGAGATGAAGTAATCAAGCTTGCTCTTGCCGTACTCGTCCGAGCCTGTGATACGCACCACATAATCAGGATTCTGAGCAACCATATCCTTATTGAAGTTGACAAGAGCCACTCTCATACGCTCCGCAGCATCCTCAGTCGCACAGAATACTATCGTTTTCTGCATACGGTCTGTGCTGATAAGGTAGTTCGTAATTTCAAGGGCAACCTGGTTGATTCTGTCTTGAATGATGATATTGTAGTCATAGTCGGTATTGTTGTATATCCTGTCCTCAATTTCGTTGCCGTAATAATCTCGTTGTCCTTTCAGCGGTCTCCAGCCGTCACTAATGTCTGTTGTGATGCTGATGACCTTAAACGGGGCGAGAAATCCGTCCTCAATGCCGTTTTTGAGGGAGTATGTGTAGATCGGCTCGCCAAAATACGAAATGTTAGAAGTATATTTTGTCTCCTTCGGAGTAGCGGTCATACCGATCTGTGTAGCCGAGGAGAAGTAATCCAGTATCCTGCGCCACTTGCTATCCTCTTTGGCGCTGCCTCTGTGACACTCATCTACGATAATAAGGTCAAAGAAATCCTTGTCAAACAGCTCGGAGAAATGCTCCTTATCATCATCACCGATCAACTGCTGATACAGCGAGAAATAGACCTGATGTGAGGTGATAGTGGTTTTGTTATCCTTAGCAACATTGATCTTGTGGATGACCTTTTCAAGCGGAGAGAAATCCTGCTGTATAGACTGATCCACAAGAATATTCCTGTCGGCAAGATACAGTATCTTACGCTTCATACCGCTTTTCAGCAGACGGTACACGATCTGGAACGCAGTATAGGTCTTGCCCGTGCCTGTTGCCATGACGAGCAGGAGTCTCATTACACCACGAGCAATAGCATCAACAGTACGGTTTACTGCCACTCGCTGATAATATCTTGGCTCGTAGGTATTCTGGCTTGAATAGTAAGGCTGGCTGATGACTGCAAGCTCATTCTCTGACAGCCCTTGCCCGCCGTTCGCATTTGCCTTGTATCGTTTCATAAGCTCATCAGGTGTAGGGAATCATCAAGTGCGATTTCACGCTCCATACCTGTCAGCATATCGTGTTCATAGAAAGCATCACCATTGGAGCTGTAAACGAAAGGTACATCCATCATCTGAGCATAAGCTATAGCCTGTTGTAAGCCGAATGATACGCTATGGTTATTGTCCTTAGCCTCAACTATCGCTATGGGGAAACTGCTGCTCCAATACAGAACATAATCGGCAAACTTGGCGCTTTTCTTATCACGATGGACAAAGTTACCGTTCAGACAGATCTTACCGTCGGTGATCCTTGTTTCCATTGTAATTCTGTTTTTATCCCACTTATCAAGAATAGCAGGAGTAATGAATTGAAGCTTTATATCCTCTTCTGACATTTCTTTTTTTGCAAGTATGGTCATTGTCACACCTCCACTTCAGATAAGATAAAATTATAAGAAGTTATATATTCACATCACATTATACCACATTTCCCACAAATAGTCAATCATTTAGCTGCGTTTTTTATTGCTTTGTAATAAAAAATGAAGTAAAGTCACTAAATTTAAGGTAAAAAAAGCAGCCTTCCGACTCCTTAAAAAGCCGAAAAGCTGCCATAACAAAATTCAAAAAATATCAGCTCAGCGAACTAATATAATACCCTAGTGTACTCTTAGGATTAAGCTCCGAAAGATCAACAGCTACGCCTACCGCCATGCCTAGCCGCTCGCGGTCTGCCTGCGATACGTCGAACTCTATGCCCCACGCGTTGCCGTCTATGTTTATCCACGCCGTCGGGCCGAACGTTCCGCCGTCAAGCGTTGCGCCCTCCAGGCTCGGGCAAATGGCTTTCAGCTCGTTGTACGTCATTCCAACCTGCACGCCCTCGGTGATGTATCCGCCCGGCGTGACGTGTATCGCGTACGGAAAATCAAGCGTGCCGATGTTCTGTATGTCCATGGTGTAAAAGCCTATCTTCGTGTTCGGATACACGTCGTCGTTCTCCACGGCGATGATGTTTTCCTGCCCCACTGATATAAAATCCATGCTGAAATCGTCGCCCAGTTCGGCAAAAATATCGTCCGCCGTTTCGTAGATAAGGTCGTTCGCATACACCGTGTCGTCGTAAATGTCATACGGCGCAAGCGTGGTCACGGGCTTAGTTGTAGTCGCCTCGGCGGTCGTAGTGGTGGTAGTTTCCGTCGGCTGAGCGGCGCTGTCAGATTTTTCATCTGCCGATTTTCCGCCGACCTCGATAAGAAAAGTCGCCGAATGGTCGTCGCCGTCGGAATCAAGATGGCTCTCAGTTATCTTGAAATCACCCGCATTGTCCACACCTATGCAAGCCTGCGCTTTGCAGGTGCTTCCGATAGGCGCTTCATTCGGAGTTCTCGCAACGTCGTTAGGGTAGCTGTAACCCATAACGCCGCCGCTGTCCACTATGGTGTCCTCCATATTGAAGTAAATGCCATTTAAAACGCCGTCCTCGTCCTCGTAACCGATATTGGTATATTCGTAGTCCACGATATAGACTGCTGCAGGTTTTTCGTCCGCATACTCATTGCGCTCAGCCGTTTCCGTGACGCCTGTAACGGTAAGCGACCACTGCCCGTCAACTGTCCAAGTTTCGCCAATGGTGTAGTAGTCTTTCTTCATGCTTTTTTTGCCACTGCCTGAATCGCTGTCTGAGCAAGCGGTGAGCAGCACCACCGCACCCGCGAGGACTGCTGCTGTTAGTTTTTTTATGGTCATTTGGTGATACCCCCTATATCTTGATCTCGATAGCTAGCAGTTTCTCCTCAGTTTTCTCGACCTCTTCAAGAACCGTGCTTCTCGTTCTTACAATGTACTTGTCAACCGTTTCATGAAGGTCATTTTTGATATCTTTTGCTCTCTTTATGTTTATCTTTATCTCTGCAAAAAGCTTTTTCATAAGCTCTTTGGTAACATCCTGGTTCATGAATTTCAGTATTTTTCCCGTTGATTCGGCGATCCTTTCCACCTGCTGACTTACTTCTTCTTTGAAAGCCTTTGTTGCGTCAAAAAACATTATTGGGTCGTTCAGCAGCTTTAACGCGTCCATACCAAAAACGATCGCGTAATACTCTTGTGACAGCTGCTGATAATAATTATACACATCGTTAAACTCATTATTTAGTTTTCTTACAGAATTATAAACGAACATTCCGAATTCTTTGTTTATTTCCTCTTCAAACTTATCGAGCTTATGATGCTTTCGCAGAACAAATCTTGTACTTGCCACCATATCATGAAGCTTATCTTGTTCGCTGCGAAACATTTCGTTAGCGTGCTCTTTTATTTTATACGGCACTTTTACCTTGTAATTGTTCCACAAGTTGCGGATAATGCAGTTTACTACCTCTTCGCGTCCAAACTTTTTTACCTCGCCAGAAATAAGTTTTTTCTCATAGTTGTTTACAAATATCACCGAGTCAGCCGAAACGCCGCCGTCTTCAACTATGCGCCTTTTCATGCGCTCCGCTCTGTCGTCGTTTTCAGACTTGCAGTGAGTTATCACAACGTTTACGTTGTTTTTCTCAGCTATAAGGTTGTTTATTATGCTTATCTCAAAATCTTCCACTCTGTCAGAGTCGGCGCTAAGGCAGTAGATTATGGTGCTGAACCATTCGTTGATAGAGTGCTTGTCGTACTCCGCTACTTTGTCGATTATCTGCTTGTGCCATTCGTCCGCCTTGTCGGGTTCAAGACCCCAGCTGTCGCATATCGAAAAAGATATTCGGTCGTTATCTTTCAGCTCAAAAGAATATTCGTGCAGACCCTCCGCCGTTACGGGTTTTCCCGCACCCGTCGGTGAAACTTCTTCTCCAAATATGTAATTCAGCAGACTGCTTTTGCCAACGCCCGATTTGCCGGCTATCAGTATATTAGTTTTTATCTTGTCGCCTTCCATTATTTCCTTGCTCCTTTTTTCGTATCCTTGAACATATCAACTACAGCTTTTACTATTCTCTCTACAATTTTCTGATCCTTGCCCTTGCTGATCTCTTTCATTACCTTTTTCAGATTTTCAACAGTAAAGTAGTCGGAAATTTTGGTGATCATAAGGTCTTTCGAGCCGCCGTTCTCTATGCAGGCTTTAGTGTATTCCTCGCAGATCTTCGTTATCGCAACGCCGAGGGTAGCCGTAACAGTAGTTGCCACTGAAACATTTACCGTGGCTTTCGCCGCGCCGCCGACAAATGGGATCACCGAAAGCAGCTGAGAAGCCAGCGTTTTTCCTATATAAGAAACGAAGCCCGCTCCGGCTAAATTTTTCACAGCGCCCTTCATATCATTATCTATTCCGTAGCAGCTTAAAATATCCATCGCCATTTTTACCTGTATGCCCATAAGCGGTACCGAATCGGAAAGTGGCACGGGTACAAATGATGTAGCCGTAACAATACCTGCGGCTAAAGCCGCGTATTTCGGTATCTTGTGCTTTATCATCATTTCTGCCATTTGACCCTGCGCTTTTTTGAGCGACGGGATAAAGCTTTCTCTGAGGTAATCGTCAAGATTATGATGTGCCCAGCTGTTTATCTCAGATTTCTGCACATACTCGTCGCCAAGATCGCTGTTAGTAGAATAGGTAAACACCTCAACGCCGTTTATCCTATTGCGTTTTCCGGCATCGCCGACAGCGTCCTTTATCTGAGCGACTTCGTTCTCGTCAAGATTATCCACCTTTGTAATAATAACGCACACGGGGATATTTCTCGCCTGTATGTCTTTTATCAGCCTTTCATCGAGATCCATGAAGCGGTTATTTATGCAGTACCAAACCTCGTGGATGTGCATACCCAAATCCGCAGAATATGTATTTTTGCGTTCGTCGATAAGATCTATTATATTTTTGTAAAAAGCGCTGTTTTCCGGCGTAGACGAGCTTTCTACCTCGTAGCCTTCAGTGTCGAACAGGGTAATGCTCTTTGAATGATACTCGTGTATGCCCCTTGTCTGCGGCTTTCCGCTGCTTCCGACAGGAGCGGCACTATCCTTATCAAACTCGAAGAAGTCGTTTATAAGGCTGCTTTTGCCAACGCCGGTAGCTCCGCACACTATGATATTGATATTTTTTGAAGCATTTTCCTTTACTTCTTCATAGCACTTATCATAGTCAAAGTTTTTTACGTCAAATTTCTTGTTGATGTTTTCGTTCATGTCAAAAAACTCCTTTTCCTTATTGATTTGTCAATTATCAACTATAACTGACATAATAATACGTTTTTGTATGTTAATTATAACACATTCTTTTTCACTTTTGTTAAGCTGGCTGCTTAGTATAACGTTTTCGTAAGATATTTTTTTATTTTAACAAAAAACATGACACAATCCGCTTCTTATACAAATATCGCATTATTTCAAATACTTTACATCATTATATCATATTATTTCACATATTTCAACCCCTTTATAGGAAAAATTCCGACATAATGCATAATGATATAGGATAAAATATTATATATGGGGGTGCAAATAATGTACGAGAACAAATTCATGTATGACAATAATTTTGCTTTGAGGCTCTCAAAACTTCGCACACAGAAAGGTGTTTCCGCAAGGGATATGAGCTTATCTATTGGACAGAACGCAGGGTATATAAACAATATCGAAACAGGAAAAGCCCTGCCCTCTATGACCTCTTTTTTTTATATCTGCGAGTATCTGGGCATTACGCCGCAGGAGTTTTTCGATGCCGACGCCGAGCAGCCGAAAGAGCTAAGTAAGCTTATCTCTGACCTGAAAAAGCTCAACAAAAGGCAGCTGGAGAACATTGCTGATATTGTTAACGATCTGGCTAATGGGAATAGGCGGTGAAAGGGGAAAAGGTAAATTTGTACGTCTGCCACATAGACAAGACCGACACTTTGAAGCATGATTATAAGGTAAATAGGTACAGGAGAGGTGAGTTCAGGGCAAAAAAATCACAGCCCCCTCGAAAGCTGTGATTCCTTTTCAACTCAATACTCCTCCGCCAACAGCAGCGTAATATGATCCACATCGTCGATCATATACGCCCTGCCGTTTACCTCCACGTCGGTCGGTATGAAATATTCAAGCTTAGCCTCGGGGCATTCCTGCATATGATAAATGTGCAGGAATTTTTTCTGCCCTTTGACCTCTGTCACTATCTCGAAAATTTGCAGATAATCAAGCTGTCCGCTGACCTTTTCTCGCATTTGCTCTACGGCTGAAAATAACGCCACTTGCAATTCAATAGGGAAGTTTTCTGCCACGCCGCTTGTGACGTATCTGCTTCCGCTGAATGTGTATGCCATAAAATACCTCCTAATAATATTCCCCCACCAGCACCCTAGCCTCCTCGATACACTCCCTGATCATACTCCTGTCGCAAAGCATACCCTCTATCTCTTCGTCCGTGTAGCCCATATCGTAAAGCAGCATAAGATCCTCCTGCGATATCCCGAACATACCGCATATATCGAAAAGTTCGTCCTCATCGTAAGCGGGCTTTCTGTATCCATAATAGTTCCAGCCATAGCAGAACTCGTTTGGAATAAAACTGCTTTTCTCAAAACGCCCACGCTTGTCAATGCTTATGATCTCCCCCTCTGTGACCTTTATCACTTCAAAAGGCAGCTTTTCAAGGAAACTGCCTTTCAGCACGTTCTTCATAATGTCCTCGGTGGACGTGTACACATACAGCCCTAATTGCTTGTAATGGATAAGGCAAAGCGGATTGTCGCCCTTTGAAATGAAAAGCTTGTTTTTGTCGCTGAGTATCGTGAACACGAACGAGCCTTCTACTGCCTCTGACATCTTTGCTATGGTCGTGAAATTAAGTCTGCCGTATTTCTCGATAAGCTGTGCGGCAACGTAGCTGTCAGTTTCTATCTTGCTTTTCGGCAGATGTTCAGACTTTGCAAGCTGGCTGTCGTTGTAAAGCACACCGTTGTGACATAAAGCAAAAGACCCGTCCGCAGTTTTGCCTGTGAACGGGTGGTTATTGTAAATGTACCTAGCGTCGCCTTGCGTAGTCATTCTCGTATGACCTGTGAAGATAACTGTGTCCTCAGGCACATAAAGCCTTACCTTGTGAGCAGGCTTTGCTCTCTTGAAAACTTTAAGTTCGCCGTGTTTCACATACGCTATGCCCGTTGCGTCCTTGCCCCTTACCTCTGACTCGACGGATAACCTGTTGATAAGTTCTTTCATTTCGCTCCTGCTGAGCGAACGTCTGTAATTCACAAATCCAAATATCGCACACATAGTTAATCCTCCTCGCTGACAGGCTCGTTAACATAGAGCCTTTTCTCTTTCAGATACCTGATAAGTTCTGTATATTCAGGCTTTATGCCCAGCACAAAATCCGTCCAGGATTGCTTGTTCAGTTCATCGTCATTAAGGCAAACTGCATTTTCGCATATGCTGTCAACAAGTTCAAGCGTAGCCATAAAGCTGTTGAATTTCAGCGTGCCTCTGAACAATCTTATCTCAACAGTATCAGCATTTGTGATGTTCACACAGGCATATCTGCCCTTAGTGCTTTTCTTTGCCTTTTCAAGTATCTCTTTCGGCTTGTCATTGTAACCGTGTCTTGCCGCCCAGCGGTCAACGCTGTATGCAGTACGCCGTGAGAACTTGAAAAGCTCGTTCCAATGGCTCTCGAAAAAGAACATTATTCGGCTTATGACTTCTTCCTGTTCCTCGTAGGAATATCCAAGCTGCTTTCGGCCTATATGGACGTGAAGTCCGCAGGTAGACGTATTATGCGAACGGTAGCCAAGGGCAATGGCTTTTTTTACTATCTCGTCCCACGGGAATTTCTTTCGATGAAAATCTATTGAACAAGGGTGGCTGACAAGTTCCATTCCCTCGTCCAGTGAGCCGTCAGACTTTATGTAAAGCACTTCATTCTGACTATTAGCTGTATCATATATCTTTTCCGCGTTATCATCGTATCTTCCTGCACCGTCTATCTCCAGTTCAACGCCGTAAAAACGCACGTTGTCTTCTTTCGGCAGTTTGTAGAACACGGGTTTTGGCTTGTAGTAATAATCGTTGATGTAGTCGCCGCTGTCATAGCAATCGTCATAACATTCACGGCAATAGGCATTATCGCCGCGCCAGTACGTATCGTCGGAATGCACGATAGTTTCGCAGTTTGAACAGCGGTAGTAATGGCTATCGTAGCAATCTGTGCAGAGGATAGTATTCTCATCGCTCACGGTATTCTGTTCGATACAGCGTTCGCCGCAATGGTCGCATACCACAGTTTCGTTATCGTAGCACTCCTGGCAAAGTATCTCGTTTTCGACTTCATAGCATTCCGCCTCGTCCTCTAAAGCGCAGCCGCAAATGCTGCAATGGGTAAGTTCGCTCATTTTAAAACTCCTTTACAAAATACAAAAATTAAAGGCAGACCCGAAAGCCTGCCTATGGTGTTCACTCGTCCTTTTCTGCGATGTAGGTGATGATCTCCTGCGCTATCTCCGCCAGCACGCTGCCCACAAGCACGAGTATGACTTTAGCCTTGTTCATCGTAACGCCCTCCTTTCCGCATTTGCGTTACTTCATAAAGATGATGTATATTTGTAAAGATCAAGTTTCCGTAAAAAGCCTATTTAAACCGTCGAACATTAAGATAAACCGATATTTTTTGAAAGGAATGATAAATTATGTTTGACGATATTCCCGATATACTTACCGCTAAAGAATGTCAGCAGCTTTTAAAGATAGGCAAAAACTCTATGCTCCGTTATCTTAAAACAGGGGAGATAGAGGGGTTCAAGATAGGCAGCAGGTGGAGGATTTACAAGTTTAGTGTTATTGAGTTTTTGAGGAAGAGGTGAAAAAAGAACC
>ENA-OOZT01002220-OOZT01002220.1-human-gut-metagenome-genome-assembly--contig:-NODE-2220-length-11489-cov-2.354644_pt1 | contig 11489 bp, 10 predicted proteins | sample MGYA00241192_ERZ501407 | MGnify/ENA primary metagenome ERZ501407 (study PRJEB25962, sample SAMEA2042911) | human gut metagenome | biome: human gut; feature: human-associated habitat; material: faeces...
GAACACTGTTCGCCCCTACTGTTGCAGAAACTGAGATCAATAATTTCTATACTTCAAAAAATCAGAGCTTATTTCTTGTTAGTGTCAATGAGCTCAATAAACTCATCAAACAAGAAGTCAGTATCATGCGGACCACCACAAGCCTCTGGGTGGAACTGTACAGAAAATGCAGGCTCGTTGAGATATCTGATACCCTCACAAGTGCCGTCATTGGCATTTACATAAAGCACCTTTGCTTCACCCTCAGGGAGCGAATCGTTCTCTACTGCATATCCATGGTTCTGTGATGTTATGTAAACTCTGCCTGTTTCAGTGTTCTCAGCAGGCTGGTTCGCACCTCTGTGACCATACTTCAGCTTGTGTGTCATCGCACCATGTGCAAGCGCCAAAAGCTGATGACCCAAACAAATTCCGAAAGTAGGTATCTTCATCTCAGAAAGCTTTTTAAGCTCTTCGATTATCTCCACATTCTCCGCAGGATCTCCAGGTCCGTTTGAAAGCATTATGCCGTCAGGTGCAAGCTCCTTTATCCTCTCTGCCTTAGTATAAGCAGGAACAACAGTTACCTCGCAGCCTCTCTTAACAAGCTCTCTTCCAATGTTGTGCTTTGCACCGAAATCGTAAAGCACTACCTTTCTCTTGACCTCTCCCTCAGGCTCGAATGTCTTCTCCTCCGAGCAGGTCGTGTTCTTTACAGCCTCAACTATCGTGTAGTTCTTCAGATCTGTCAGTCCTAAGCTTGAACCCTCAGGAACGATCTTTCCGTTCATAACACCCGACTCACGAACTATTTTTGTGAGCTGACGAGTGTCGATACCGTAAAGACCAACGATGTTATGCTGCTTTAAAAAAGTGTCAAGATCACCCTCACAACGGAAGTTGCTAGGCTCTTGACACCAATCTCTAACAATATAAGCTTTAACATGAGGACATTCACTTTCAAAATCCTCAGGAATAACACCATAGTTACCAATTAGCGGAAATGTCTGAACAACTATCTGTCCGTAGTAACTAGGGTCAGTAAGTGTTTCGAGATAGCCTGTCATGGCCGTAGTAAAAACAATTTCGCCAATAGCTTCGCCAGCTGCGCCGAAACTTTTACCCTCGAAAATAGTACCGTTCTCCAAAATCAGATACGCCTTCTGCACTATAAGCTCCTCCTTTTTCACGCAAATTTTTACGATTACTATTATAACACAACCGCCTGCCTTTGTAAAGGCTTTTAACACTTTTTTTAGTTTTTATTTTTCAGTGTAAAATAAAAAACGAGTAGACTAAAGTCCACTCGTAAAAACCTTATTCCGCAGCCGCAGAAACAGCCCCGCTTTTCTGTTCACGTTCTCTGAAAATAAGTCCGAAGACGAATCTAACTATCGGACCTGCAAAGAAAAGCTGCCAGCAAAGAGCCATAGGAAAGTTCATAGCCGTTGTTTCTAACCATACCGCAATAACTTCCCTGCCTGCGTCCTTAAAAAGCAGCGTAGCCGCAAGGCTCATGAGTGGGCACATAAAAATAACAGAGATAACAGATATGGCAAGCACAAGATGAAAAGGATTATCCTTTCTCATATCAACAATGCTGAAAGCCTTTTTCTTTGCTATCTTTCCCACAGCAAAAAAGTCAAGAACAAAAGCTATCGGAGCCATTATCACAAGCTCGTGAAACGCCTTGAGAAATACGGCATTTGACATTCCGCCCATGTTGAGTGCAATGTTGTAGCATATCATGGCGTATACCATCACAAACACCATCAGCACCGTAAAAACTATCTCCTGAAACAAATTCTTTGGCATAAAAAAATCCTCCTTATGATATCAAACCTACAGCCCTTTCGCAGACGCTGTGTTGTTCGTTATCATTCAGAGAATGTGCGTTTCCAATATAAACCTGTCTTAACAATATTCTATTGCTGTATTCCTTACTCATTCATTTTACCATATTTTAAGCCTGCCGTCAATTATCCAAATATGCAGAATATTTTCAAAAACTTGTCGAGAAAAATATATACTTTTACACAAAAAAACGAGCAGACCAAAGTCTACTCGTCTAAATACTATTTTCTCTTTTTCAACGCCGCTTTAAGCCCTCTCATGATAACATCTCTCGCCTTAACAGCGTCCTCCTTGTCAAGAGGCGGCGTGTCACCAAGAGGATAATCTATACCGAGCTGCTCATACTTTACCTTGCCCATAGTGTGATAAGGCAAAACGTCAAGCGCTTTCAAAGTCTTTAGCTGAGAAATAAATTCGCCCAGCCTGAAAAGATATTCTTCCTTGTCCGTGATACCCGGCACAACAACATGACGTATCCATATAGGCACACCATGCTCCGACAAAAACTTTGCAAACGCAAGAATGTTGTCATTGTAATGTCCCGTAAGCTTCTTGTGTTCCTCACGGTCAATATGCTTGATATCCAGCATAACAAGGTCAGTGCATTTGCAAAGCCTTTCAAACTTTTCCGTGCTGTCAGGCGTAAAAGTGATGCCCGAGCTGTCAAGACAAGTGTGTATCCCCTTTTCCTTAGCCTTTTCAAAAAGCTCCGTCACAAAGTCTATCTGTACCAAAGGCTCGCCGCCCGTGCAGGTAATTCCGCCGTTTTTCATGAACTCTTTTACCGAGTCATATTCCGCCAGCAGACTTTCAACCGTCCTCTTTGTACCCGTGCCTATCTTCCAAGTATCAGGATTGTGGCAGTAAAGACATCTCATAGGACAGCCCTGAAAGAAAATAACAAACCTTATCCCCGGTCCGTCCACCGTACCAAAGCTTTCCGTAGAATGTATAAATCCCTCCATGGGATATCCCTCCTTTTTTATTTCGCATGAACGCACGCCCTTTCAGCCTGCACAAACCATTCTGTAGGGGACGGCGCCCTCGACGTCCCGTTTCTGCTCGCTCACAAATTTATATCACCGCACACCTATCCACAAAAAGCAACAAACGAGCGGCAGCTCTCATCCACATAAAACAAGATGTTCCATGTAAGACGACGCCGACCGCCCGTGTGCATATTATCCGCAAAGAAACTCATTCTATGCGGCAAAGCTCAAATTAAAGGCTCTTGTGGAACGTTCTTGAAATAACGTCGTCCTGCTGCTCCTTAGTAAGCTTTACGAAGTTTACAGCGTAGCCTGAAACTCTGATAGTGAGCTGTGGATACTTCTCAGGGTGAGCCTGAGCGTCCAGAAGAGTTTCTCTGTTAAGTACATTTACATTAAGGTGATGACCGCCTTTTTCAGCATATCCGTCAAGAAGTCCGATAAGGTTGTCTACCTGTGCCTCTGTTGGTTCAAAGTTTGCCATAGTATTACATTCCTTTCTTAGTATTTATGGAAAACAAGCGGAGAACGAACCTCCGCCGTTTTCTAAAATAGGGAGTTAATCTTCATCTCTGTCAACAGCGTCCTCTTCTGTAGGCTGACAGCAAGCCGTCTTGCCGTCACCGCCACAATCGGAAGTGCTGTAAGTTTTAACGTTCAGACCTTCTTCGGTTTCGTCAATGTCTATCGTAAGATGACCCTGACCGCCCATCATAAGTCTGTCAATGACGTCAACAAGCTCGTTTACCTGAGCCTCGTCCTCGTCCTTTTTAACATTAAACCCCATCTTCGTTAAGCTCCTTAGCTATGCTTTCGATATCAAGGTCGCCCATGAATACCTTGTCGTCCTTGCCAAGAGCGTCAGGAATGATAGAGAATGTGTTTGAGATACCGTCCTGAGCGTGTCTGAATGGCAGCTTAGCAACAGAAGAAAGTGAAGCAGAAGCGCCGTGAGTATCTCTGCCGTGCATTGGGTTAGCACCAGGAGCAAGAGGCACACCGATCTTTCTTCCGTCAGGTGTAGAACCAGTCTTCTTACCATAAACAACGTTAGATGTGATAGTAAGGATAGACATTGTAGGAACACCATCTCTGTATGTGTGGTGCTTTCTGATCTTGTCCATAAATGTTCTAACGAGGTCAACTGCGATCTTGTCAACTCTCTCGTCGTTGTTACCATACTTAGGGAAATCGCCCTCAACTTCGTAGTCAGTTACGATTCCGTCCTCATCTCTGATGCACTTTACCTTAGCGTACTTGATAGCAGAAAGTGAGTCAGCAACAACTGACAGACCTGCGATACCTGTAGCGAAGTATCTCTTAACATCTCTGTCATGAAGAGCCATCTGAACTCTCTCATAAGAATACTTATCGTGCATATAGTGGATAACGTTCAGTGTATTTACATACAGACCAGCCAGCCACTCCATCATATCGTCATACTTAGCCATTACATCATCATAATCGAGGTAATCGCCAGTAACCGGACGATACTTAGGACCAACCTGTATCTTAAGTCTTTCGTCAACACCGCCGTTGATAGCATAAAGCAAGCACTTAGCAAGGTTAGCTCTTGCACCGAAGAACTGCATTTCCTTACCGATCCTCATTGAAGATACACAGCAAGCGATAGCGTAGTCATCGCCGTGTGTAACTCTCATAAGGTCGTCGTTCTCGTACTGGATAGCAGAAGTCTTGATAGAAGTCTTAGCACAGAACTTCTTGAAGTTTACAGGAAGCTTTGTGCTCCACAAAACTGTCATGTTTGGCTCTGGTGCAGGGCCAAGGTTCTCAAGTGTGTGGAGATATCTGAATGAAGTCTTTGTTACCATTGGAACGCCGTCGATAGAAACGCCGCCGATAGACTCTGTTACCCAAGTTGGGTCGCCTGAGAACAGTGAGTTATACTCAGGTGTTCTAGCGAACTTAACAAGTCTGAGCTTCATGATGAAGTGGTCAACAAGCTCCTGAGCCTCCTGCTCTGTGAGGATACCTCTGTCCATATCTCTCTTGATGTAGATATCGATAAATGTAGAAGTTCTGCCAAGTGACATAGCAGCACCGTTCTGCTCCTTAACAGCAGCAAGGTAGCCGAAGTACAGCCACTGGATAGCTTCCTTAGCGTTCTTAGCAGGACGTGAGATATCGTAGCCGTAGATCTCGCCAAACTTCTTGAGTTCGCCAAGGGCTCTGATCTGCTCAGAAAGCTCTTCTCTGAGTCTGATGTTCTTAGAAGTCATTCTTACCAGTGAAGTAGCAAGCTGATCCTTCTTGTCCTCAACGAGATAGTCTATACCATAAAGAGCAACTCTTCTGTAGTCGCCTATGATTCTTCCTCTGCCGTAAGCGTCTGGAAGACCTGTGATGATAGCAGCGTGTCTGGCAAGCTTCATCTCAGGTGTGTAAGCGTCAAAAACGCCCTGATTGTGAGTTTTTCTATATTCAGTAAAGATCTTTACAACTTCAGGATCAACTGTGTAGCCGTTCTGCTCGCAAGCATTCATAGCCATTCTGATACCGCCGAAAGGCTGAAGAGAACGCTTGAAAGGCTTGTCAGTCTGGAAACCAACGATCTTTTCAAGATCCTTGTTAAGGTAACCAGGGCCGTGTGAGGTGATAGTAGAAACGATCTTAGTGTCCATATCGAGAACACCGCCGGCTTCTCTCTCCTTCTTTGAAAGCTCCATTACCTGTTCCCAGAGCTTAGTAGTTGCTTCTGTAGGGCCTGTAAGGAAGCTGTCGTCACCGTCATATGGTGTGAAGTTCTTCTGGATAAAATCACGAAGATTGATAGAAGTGTTTGACCATCTGCCGGGCTTAAAGCCTTCCCATTCGTCATAAAACTGTCTTTCCATTTTATACTCTCCTGACATAAGATTTCGGGCAGCACATATTACCTCAATATTCTGTATTGCATACCTATTAATAATACTACCGCTCGTATGTTAAAATAATAACATACTTCAAAATCAAAGTCAAGTCACATTCAGAAATATTACTCTTACGCCATACTTCTTTCATATGTTAGAATCGGTTACCCAATTCACGGAAAATTATTTGAATAAAAAAAGTGATCGCCTACAAAAAGCTCAAACATTTTTCTCAACAAAAGCGGTGCAGAGCATTCCGCTCCGACACCGCTTTGTAATTGATTTTTTTTGCAATTCGTCTATTGCTTTTCTGCACCGCTTAGCAGGCTTGCACGTATAGAGGCTCTGCCTCAAGCTCCGACAGGGCTTTGCCCTGTACCTTTTGCTATCTTCGCTCGTGGGTGCTTTTACTTTGAGTTGGTAATTGGCTCGGTATGGCGCTGCCATTCCTCACTCCTCACTTAAAAACTACGCTCTCTCGACTTTGAGCAGATTTGTCGTTCCGCTCATTCCAAGCGGTACTCCTGCTGTAATAACGACAAGGTCGCCCTTCTTCAGATAGCCAAGCTCCACAGAACGCTCCAGAGCGTGTCTGATGAGTTCGTCAGTGTTTGTTTTCTCTTCGATAACGCCTGCTCTGATACCCCATGAAAGGCTGAGCTGATGATATGTTGTTTCGTCAGTTGTAAGTGCGATTATAGGACAGTTCGGACGGAATTTTGAAAGCGTTCTTGCTGTTGTTCCGCCCTTTGTTACTGTCAGGATCGCTACAGCATTAAGGTCATGGGCAGTTGTAACAGTAGCGTGTGAGATAGCGTCAGTGATAGATGAATTTCTCTCGTCTGCTCTTTTCTTGAAACGTGAGATATAGTCGATATCCTTTTCGGTCGTTTCTGCGATAAGGCTCATGGTCTTGACAGCCTCAACAGGATATTTACCTGCGGCAGTTTCCCCTGAAAGCATTATAGCAGACGAGCCGTCATAAATAGCGTTTGCAACGTCGGTTATTTCGGCTCTTGTAGGACGTGCGTTTGTTATCATAGACTCCAGCATCTGAGTTGCTGTGATAACGTTCTTGCCTGCGTTGTAGGCTTTTCTGATAAGCTCTTTCTGGATAGCAGGTATCTGCTCGAAAGGTATCTCAACGCCCATATCTCCTCTTGCTACCATTATTCCGTCAGCAGCGTCAAGGATCTCGTCAATATTGGCAACACCCTGAGCGTTTTCTATCTTAGCGATAATTCTAGGATTGAACCAGCCAAGGCTCTGGGTAAATTTTCTAAGATAAATAACGTCAGCGCCTGTTCTTACGAATGAAGCTGCGATATAGTCAAATCCCATTTTTGCGCCAAATTCAAGGTCAGACATATCAGCGTCAGAGATATAAGGCATAGAAAGGTTCACATCAGGTACGTTTATACCCTTGTGGTCGGAAACAACTCCGCCGTGAATTACTTCGCAAACGATGTCAGTGTTGTCAACTCTCAGTGCTTTCAGCTCGATATTTCCGTCATTGATAAGTATTCTAGTGCCTACAGAAACGTCCTTTGGAAGCTGCGGGAATGTGATAGAGCAAATAGTTTCGTCACCCTCCACTTCTCTTGTGGTAAGTGTGAATGTATCGCCGTCCTTGATAGTAACAGGCTTGTGATCCTTAAAGTTTTTAAGTCTTACCTCAGGTCCTTTTGTATCAAGAAGAGTTGCAATATTAACGCCAAGTTCTTCCCTTAGCTTGCATACAGTTTCAAAACGAGCCTTATGAACACTGTGGTCAGAGTGTGAGAAATTGAATCTCGCAACGTCCATGCCGTTTTTCATAAGCTCACGCATAATGTTTTCGTCATCTGTGGAAGGTCCGATAGTGCATACGATCTTAGTTTTTTTCATTTTTACTCTCCTAACATACATTACTATTTCAACGCATTAGCGTTTTAATCCAAAAAAACAAAGCTTTTTCATTTATTATAACCGATTTTGACTTAATCGTCAATAGCGCAATGTATAATTTGTGTAAAATCTAAAGACAAGATCATACATTTCTTTAAACAAAAAACGGACGGTCTTAATAACCGCCCGTTCAACATCTTATCTTCCGAAGCAATCCTCGCAAAGCTCACGAAGATCCTTTGCCGCCTTTTCAATATCAGGCTGAGAAACCACCGCAGAAACTACCGCAGCGCCGTCAATACCCATACCCTTAAAGTTCGGCACAGTTTTTTGATTAACTCCGCCTATTATTACGATAGGGATATCCACAGCGGCTCTTATTTCTACAAGTTGTTCCTTTGTGACAGCTCTTGCGTCTGTCTTTGTGTTGGTGGCATACATTGCACCAACGCCAAGGTAATCTGCACCGTCTGCCTGTGCTTTTTTAGCTTCTTCAAGAGTTGCCGCAGAAATACCTATTATCTTGTCCTCACCGAGGATTTTTCTTGCAACTGCACATGGCATATCGCTCTGTCCCAGATGAACGCCTGCACAATCAACAGCCTGTGCGATATCAAGTCTGTCGTTGATGATAAGCGGCACATTGTATTTGTCCGTTATCTTTTTTACTCTGACTGCAAGCTCATAAAACTCTCTTGAAGTGCAGTCCTTTTCTCTTAGCTGGATAACTGTACAGCCGCCTTTTACGCCCTCCTCTACCGACTGCTCGATAGTTTCGCAGGACATAAGTCCACGGTCAGTGCAGAGATAAAGCGTGTAGTCAATTTTCGATTTGTCCATTTTTTTACCCTCTTATCTTTTATCATAAAATAACTTCCATACCTGTCTTGTATGGCTTCAGCCCTGCTTTTTCGTAAAATTTTCTTGCCGATGGATTACACTCCCACACGTTGAGAGTAACATTATAACAGCCCTGCTCCTTAGCGAATTTCTTCACCGCCTCGTAAAGTACCGAGCCGATATGCTGACCTCTGCAATTTTCATCAACGCACAGATCGTCGATATACAAAGTCTTTATATCCGTGAGAACATTGTCGCCATTATGCTCCTGAAACACACAAAAAGCGTAGCCCTTCATCACATCATTTTCATCAACTGCGGCAAATATAGGCTTAGTTTTATCCTTGAGCATATCTTTAAGCTCGTTATCAGTATACTTTTTCGCACCCTCTTTAAAAAGGTCAGGTCTGCCCTGCTGATGAACTCTCTCTACCTGATAGAGCAAGCTGTTCATTTGCGGTATATCCTTTTCACAAGCAAATCTTACGGTCATTTTTCATTCTCCTTTGTATGAAAAAGTATAATATGCAATGCAAACGGACGAACACTGTTCGCCCACGCAAGCAACATCACCACATAAAATTTAGTGGCATCACATTGATATGATACCACTAAATCTGAAATATTACAATACTAAACTTCTTCTATCTTAGCCTTAGCCGCAAATACCTGACTATTCATTTTGCTGATTGCGTCAATGATAGAAATATGGAAGCTTCCTGAGCCTATCTCTCCAGCATTTTCATATGCGAACTCACCTGCTATTCCCATGCTTGCAATGCCTGTTACAGCGGCGGTATACATATCGTCGCAAGCACCTGCGAATGAGCCTACAAGTCCTGTTGTCATACAGCCCGTGCCTGTTACCTTTGAAAGATATGGGTGACCGTTTGATATCCTTGCGACTCTTTTTCCGTCTGTTATTGTATCCACCGCACCAGTGATAGCTGCAACGCAGTTATACTTTGCGGCTGTTTTTTTCGCAACGGAAACAGGGTCGTTTTTCTCGTCAGCTTCCGAGGTGTCAACACCCTTTGTGGAAACTTCTAGTCCTGCAAGATATGACATTTCAGAAAGGTTTCCTCTGAGTATGCTTATTTTCACATTTTCAAGTATACGCTTTGCAGTTTCATTTCTGAAATTTGATGCGCCTGCTCCAACCGGGTCAAAAACCACAGGAACGCCAAGCTCGTTGGCTTTCTTTCCAGCAGCTACCATTGACTCGACCGTTCTTGCATTGAGAGTACCCATGTTTATAACGAGAGCCTTTGAGATAGAAGTTATATCTGCTGCTTCTGCGATATCGTCTGCCATGATAGGTGAAGCGCCAATGGCGAGAATGCAGTTTGCAACGTCATTTACAGTAACATAATTTGTGATACAATGCACCAAAGGGCATATATCTCTTACCTTGTCTGCTGCTTTCGCACAGCTTTCAATTATAGAGCCCATTATGCTCTTACCTCCTTTGAGAAGCCAAGAAAATTATCAAATACTTTTGCCTTTTTAAGAGCTGTAACGATAACGATAGCAAGAACTGTACCGCCTGCACAGCTTACAAAGAAAGGCAGGATATAAACTGTTATTGCTGCGGCTGGTGCGCCAACGAGAAATCTTGCAACAGGGTATGCAAGAAGTCCACCGAGGACTGATGTGCCGAAAAGCTCGCCAACATAAGCGGCAGGGAGCTTCTTTATGTACTTATAGAGCATACCTGCAACGAATGCGCCAACCATTGAGCCTGGGAACGCAAGGAGAGAGCCAAGTCCCAGAAGATTTCTGAGAAGTGCGGCTGTGAAGCCAACGCCCACTGCCCATGCAGGTCCAAGGAAAACTGCACCGATTATGTTTACAAGGTGCTGAACAGGTGCGCACTTTGAAGCGCCGATAGGGAACGAAACAAGCGAGCCTACCACTGCAAGGGCTACCAATACTGCTGCGAATACCAATTTGTGAATGTTTGTCTTTTTCATTTTTATTCCTCCATATCGTATCGCACCGCCGAACGAAAAAGAGCAAGTTATCCAGCGGCGCACAGACCGTGGCTATGCTATCCGCTCACGATCTGACGTAAATTATTTTCGGTCGGTGCTCCATCGCACCCTCTCACCCCGAAACACGGGTTCCCTCGCTGAATACTTTTTATGAAAAAGTTCGCAAGACGCTCCTCTTGCACATTACATTCTTTTTATATCTGCTCTCATGTAATTGTCCGATTTTTCGTACAATTGTCGAGCTGACATTCAATTTTAATATCATGTGGGCGAACGCTGTTCGCCCATACATCGAGTTTTCTACTTCTCTGAGCAGAATTTCACTTCTTTGCCCTCAAGTATCATGTTTGTTGTTCTAACGGCACACATCTTGCCGCACATTGAGCAAGTATGTCTGTCGGCAGGTGGGGTCTGCTCAAAGAATCTTCTTGCCTTTTCACCGTCAAGTGCTATCTCGAACATTTCGTCCCAATCCATTTTGTGACGTGCCGCTGCCATTTTATCGTCGATATCTCTTGCACCCTTTACGCCCTTTGCGATATCTGCGGCATGAGCTGCTATCTTGCTGGCGATAATGCCCTCCTTAACGTCGTCAACGTCAGGAAGTCTGAGATGCTCGGCAGGGGTAACATAGCAGAGGAAGTCTGCACCGCTTGCTGCGGCTATTGCTCCACCGATAGCCGATGTGATATGGTCATAGCCAGGGGCGATATCTGTTACCAGAGGTCCAAGTACATAGAAAGGCGCACCGTGGCATATCTTCTTTTCCATTATCATATTTGCGGCGATCTCGTTCATTGCCATATGACCCGGACCCTCTACCATTACCTGAACGTCCTTTTCCCACGCTCTCTTTGTGAGGTTGCCAAGCTCGATAAGTTCGGAGATCTGAGCGGCGTCGGAGGCGTCTGCAAGACATCCCGGGCGGAGTGCGTCGCCAAGTGAGATAGTAACGTCATACTCTCTGAGTATTTCAAGCACCTCGTCATAATACTCGAAGAATGGGTTTTCATTGCCTGTCATCATCATCCATGCGAAAAGCAGTGAACCGCCACGGGAAACGATATTCATTTTTC
>ENA-OOZT01002239-OOZT01002239.1-human-gut-metagenome-genome-assembly--contig:-NODE-2239-length-11401-cov-12.843822_pt1 | contig 11401 bp, 8 predicted proteins | sample MGYA00241192_ERZ501407 | MGnify/ENA primary metagenome ERZ501407 (study PRJEB25962, sample SAMEA2042911) | human gut metagenome | biome: human gut; feature: human-associated habitat; material: faeces...
CTTCATCCAAACGCTGCTTCAAACGGTGGGATATTTTTTCACGACGTAACTCACGAGCTATATCTACTCCAATGATCAAACTATGAATTTGCGGGAACTCACGGTATTCCGCTGATTGGTGCTTGTAATACTCTTCTATTTCAATGGCCCGGATAGCCCGCTTTACAGTATCTACGTCCGTAGAGTTATGAAGTTTCCTGTAAGTTGACAACAACCGGGTGAGTTCCGCTAATGATTTATCTGCTAACGAGTCCCTAAGTTTGGGATTCTCTGGAACAGGAAGCAGCCTATATCCCTTCAACACGGATTCAAGATACATCCCCGTACCTCCGCATAATATAGGAAGTTTGTCTTTCCATCTCACTTGATCATAAGCATTCAAAAAATCACGTTGAAATTCAAATACATTATATTTATATCCGGGGTCTACAATGTCTATCAGATGGTAAGGTATTTGCTGTCCATTCACGACATAGTCTTCCAAATCCTTTCCCGTACCTAAATCCATCCGGCGATATACCTGCCGGCTATCTCCACTGATAATTTCGGTATCCAACTTGTAAGCTAAAGCCGCTGCCAAAGGAGTCTTTCCTGAAGCGGTAGGTCCTAATATCGTTATCAAATCGTACTTTTCCATCCTAAGTTTTTGTAACAGTCGCACAAAGATAACGAAAATGTGCAACTTACCACGCAAAACTACATAAAAAAAGCCGCCTGAATTACTTCAGACGGCTTTCACTATATGGTTTTTAACTGATTAGCAGTTTACAGAAGCCATGTGAGCAATCAAATCCAATACTTTGTTAGAGTAACCGATTTCGTTGTCATACCAAGAAACCACCTTAACAAAAGTATCAGTCAAAGCGATACCAGCTTTAGCATCGAAGATAGAAGTACGAGTATCACCCAAGAAGTCAGAAGAAACAACTGCATCTTCAGTGTAACCCAATACGCCAGCCAATTCACCTTCAGAAGCTTCTTTCATAGCTGCACAGATTTCAGCATATGTAGCCGGTTTAGCCAAGTTAACTGTCAAGTCAACTACAGAAACATCCAAAGTCGGAACACGCATTGACATACCAGTCAATTTACCGTTCAATTCAGGAATAACTTTACCTACAGCTTTAGCAGCACCAGTAGATGAAGGGATAATGTTACCAGAAGCAGCACGACCACCTCTCCAGTCTTTCATAGAAGGACCGTCAACTGTTTTCTGAGTAGCAGTTGTAGAGTGAACTGTAGTCATCAAACCGTCAAGGATACCGAACTTGTCGTTCAATACTTTAGCGATAGGAGCCAAACAGTTAGTAGTACAAGAAGCGTTAGATACGAATTGAGTACCTTTTACATATGTTTTTTCGTTTACACCGCAAACGAACATCGGAGTGTCATCTTTAGAAGGAGCTGACATTACAACATATTTTGCACCAGCTTCGATGTGAGCCTGAGCTTTGTCTTTGCTCAAGAACAAACCTGTAGATTCAACAACGTATTCTGCACCTACTTCATTCCATTTCAAGTCAGCCGGATTTCTTTCAGCTGTGATACGGATAGCTTGACCGTTAACGATCAGTTTGCTGTTTTCAACATCTGCTTCGATAGTACCGTTGAACTGTCCGTGCATCGTGTCATACTTCAGCATGTAAGCCAAGTAATCAACCGGGCAAAGGTCATTGATACCTACGATTTGAATATCGTTTCTCTCCATTGCAGCGCGGAAAACGAAACGTCCGATACGTCCGAATCCATTAATACCTACTTTAATCATTTTGTTTAAACTTTTAAGGGTTTTATAATATTTGTTCAAATATCTCTCGACCTGCGCACTTGTTTTATTTTCAAATGCGGTGCAAAATTACAAAAATGTTTTTATATTCGCATATTAAATTCACATTAAATATTGAAAAAAGATGGGAAAGAGCACATTTTTACAGGACTTTAAGGCGTTTGCTATGAAAGGTAACGTCATAGACATGGCTGTCGGTGTAGTTATTGGTGGTGCGTTTGGAAAAATCGTATCATCATTGGTTGCTAATGTTATTATGCCTCCGATTGGTTTACTGGTTGGCGGTGTGAACTTTACGGATTTGAAATGGGTGATGAAAGCGGCAGAGATCGGTGCTGACGGTAAGGAGATAGCTCCGGCCGTGACATTGGATTATGGTCAGTTTCTGCAAGCCACTTTTGATTTTCTGATTATTGCTTTTGCTATATTCTTATTTATACGGTTGATTACGAAACTGACAACTAAAAAACAGGCAGAAGTGCCAGCTACTCCTCCGGCTCCTCCTGCACCAACGAAGGAAGAAGTCTTGTTGACGGAGATACGCGATTTGCTGAAAGAAAAGAATAGTTGATTCTAATTAAAATAAAGGAGATTCCAAGTATAAACTTGTGAATCTCCTTTATTTTTCTCTTCATTATTAATATAGATTGCGTACTTTTTTCTACTTTTGCAACTCAATTTATTCAAAATCCAACCATTGATATGCAGGAAAAAATAATAATTCTTGATTTCGGTTCGCAGACAACACAGCTTATAGGCCGTCGTGTACGTGAATTGGATACGTATTGTGAAATTGTTCCTTATAACAAATTTCCTAAAGAAGACCCTACTATTAAAGGAGTCATTCTCTCCGGAAGTCCTTTCTCGGTTTACGATAAAGATGCTTTCAAAGTAGATTTGAGTGAAATTCGTGGTAAATATCCGATATTGGGTATTTGTTATGGTGCACAATTTATGTCATACACCAATGGCGGGAAAGTGGAACCAGCCGGAACACGCGAATATGGACGTGCTCACTTGACTTCTTTCTGCAAAGATAATGTGCTATTTAAAGGTGTACGTGATGGATCGCAGGTATGGATGAGTCATGGAGATACGATTACTGCTATTCCTGATAATTTCAAGAAAATAGCTTCAACAGATAAAGTAGAGATTGCTGCTTATCAGGTAGAAGGTGAGCAAGTGTGGGGTGTTCAATTCCATCCGGAAGTATTCCATAGTGAAGACGGAACTCAAATCCTGAAGAACTTTGTGGTAGATGTTTGTGGTTGCAAACAAGACTGGTCGCCGGCTTCTTTCATTGAAAGTACGGTTGCCGAGCTGAAAGCGCAGTTGGGGGATGATAAAGTCGTTCTCGGTTTGAGTGGCGGAGTTGATTCTTCAGTTGCAGCAGTGTTGTTAAACAAGGCTATCGGTAAGAACTTGACTTGTATCTTTGTAGATCACGGTATGCTACGTAAGAATGAGTTCAAGAATGTGATGAAGGATTACGAGTGTCTCGGTCTGAATGTGATTGGTGTTGATGCCAGCGCAAAGTTCTTCGCAGAACTGGCTGGTGTGGCTGAACCGGAAAGTAAGCGTAAGATTATAGGTAAGGGCTTCATCGATGTATTTGATGTGGAGGCTCACAAGATAAAAGACGTGAAATGGCTGGCGCAGGGTACCATTTATCCGGATTGTATTGAGTCATTGTCTATTACGGGTACAGTGATAAAGAGCCATCATAATGTAGGCGGTCTTCCTGAAAAGATGAATCTGAAGTTGTGTGAACCGCTTCGTTTGTTATTTAAGGATGAGGTGCGCCGGGTAGGTCGTGAGCTGGGTATGCCGGAGCATCTGATTACTCGTCATCCGTTCCCGGGACCGGGATTGGCAGTGCGTATTTTGGGAGATATTACTCCTGAAAAAGTACGTATTCTGCAGGATGCTGACGATATCTTCATCCAGGGATTGCGTGACTGGGGATTGTATGATAAAGTATGGCAGGCAGGAGTTATCTTGTTGCCGGTACAGTCTGTGGGCGTAATGGGAGATGAACGTACTTATGAAAGAGCGGTTGCTTTGCGTGCTGTGACATCTACAGATGCTATGACAGCCGACTGGGCACATTTACCTTATGAATTTATGGGTAAGGTATCGAATGATATTATTAATAAGGTGAAAGGAGTGAACCGTGTAACCTATGATATCAGTTCCAAGCCGCCAGCAACCATTGAATGGGAATAATAACATTATCCATCATAAAAATAGCCTCAACAGGAATTTCCGTTGAGGCTATTTTTATGATGGATAGTTTTTTTTTGATTGCTCAGTCCGTATCTACTCGCTTACCAGCTTTTGTGCGTCCGGAATAAGAATCTCTTTCCGGCGTAACTCTAATAATCCTTTGTCTTGTAGCTCGTTGAGTGCTTTCGATGTATTCAACCGGGTATCATCTAAGTAGCGGGCAAGGTCGTCCATTTTTACTTTGAATATCTTTTCTCCCTGCGCCTTTTCACAATGTAACAGGAAAAAGCGAATGATTTTCTCTCTTAAATCCTGTGTCGGCTCTTCCCATAAACGTGAGTAAAGATTTTGTGCCCGGTTACTTACGATGTTCATATAGTTCAGCCGGAATATTTCATATTTGAACAGGTCGCTAAGTACGAATGCTTTGCTGATACTGACGGTATGCGCTTCCGTATGTGCCACATAAGCAGAAGTGTAATGGGTATTCATGCCAAACAACGACTGTGGTTCCAGCAGATAAGGTGCTTCCATCTGTTCGATGACGGTGTATATATTTTCTTTGGAACTTGTGACGATAGAAACCTCTCCTTTTAATAGGAAGCAGAGTTGTTTACACGGACTACCACTCTCTATGATAGTTTCTCCCACTTTATGCTTGATAAAGTGTAGCTTGACCTTATCCAGAATACTTGTGAAATCTTCATGACAAAGACCTTGAAATAAAGGCAATTGGAGCAAAGTGTCGAACATTGTTTCCATATGTTGTAATCTCTTGTTAATCGTACAAATTTACTCATAATACAATACTGCTGTCAACATCTGACCGTTCTTTTTGTTTTTTTTATTGTTTGAATGCATAAAAATAGAGTATATTTGCAGAAAAAAAGGAGGGAATTATGTTCGCAGGCTTCAATTGGCAGCAGATGATTAGTGCGTTTATCGTACTTTTTGCCGTGATAGATATTATCGGCTCTATACCTATTATAATTAACCTGAAAGAAAAAGGGAAAGATGTGAATGCAATGAAAGCTACTGTCATCTCTTTTGCTTTGCTGATCGGATTTTTCTATGCGGGAGATATGATGCTGAAACTCTTTCATGTAGATATTGAATCGTTTGCAGTAGCCGGTGCATTTGTCATTTTCCTTATGTCTTTGGAGATGATTCTGGATATTGAGATTTTCAAGAACCAGGGTCCTATCAAAGAAGCAACTTTGGTGCCGCTTGTCTTTCCTCTGTTGGCAGGTGCCGGAGCTTTCACCACTTTGCTTTCTCTTCGGGCAGAATATGCCAGTGTTAATATCATTATAGCTTTAGTCTTGAATATGATCTGGGTTTACTTTGTAGTGAGTATGACCGGTCGTGTAGAACGTTTCCTGGGAAAAGGAGGCATCTATATTATTCGTAAATTCTTTGGTATCATCTTATTAGCTATTTCTGTGAGGTTGTTTACAGCCAATATAACGTTATTGATTGAGGCGTTGCATCGGTCTTGATTTTCTTATTAAATTGAAAGCTATTGTATCGGATGTGCCATCGTGTTGGCACAACTGTGACATGTCTTTGTCGCAATCGTGCCACTTTGATGTCACAAGTGTGCCAATGTGGTGGCACGAGTTGGCATTTATAACGTTTCTTCTTCTTCTGCTGCTGCTGTTGTTTCTTCTTCTGTATTTTCTTCCTCTTCCATTTCGTCCGCAAAAGGTTCCGGGCGTTGCGGTCCGTGATTTACGAAAACGAAAGCACAGAGTGTTCCCATAATTCCTCCGCTAAGATGTCCTTCCCACGACATATTGGTGGGGGAGAAATAAGGAAACATATGCCATATAATCCCTCCATATAAAAAGGTGACAAGTAAAGAGATGGCAATGAGTGGAACATATTTGCGGAGAATACCACTGAAAAAGAGAAAGAAGGCAAGTCCGTAAATTAATCCGCTGGCACCAATGTGCCATCCCGGTTTTCCAATCAGGAAAGTAAGTAGTCCGCCTCCGAACCAGATTAGGATAAAAATCTTACCTGCTATCCCCCGGTAAAAGTAAAAAAGACACCATGACAAGAAAAATAAAGGAATTGTATTTGTCAGTAAATGACTAAATCCGCTGTGTATCAATGGGTGAGTTAAAATACCTACCAGCCCCCGTTTCTCCATAGGATATACCCCCAAGCGAGAGAAGTCCCAGTCCATTCCGACTTCCATAATCTTGAGTATATAGAGAATAAAAATAAGAAACAAAGGCTTTGCTGCAGCCAGCATGATACGCTGAATATCTTGCTTCATGACATTCTTTTCTTTAGATATTTTACGCAATACTACGAATATTTGCACAAAATCTGAAAATAAAAAGCCTTTTTATTTTTGTTTTTATCTATAATTTGTACATTTGGGCGTTATACCCGTTGTATATGATGCTACAGCCTATATATGCGGTATGTAACAATAAATAGATATATGATATAATGACCAATAAATTAACCTTTAATAATGCACAACTATGAGTTATTTACGATTTGACAAGACCCTCATGACGAATCTGGAAGAGTCTCTTCAAAGAGAAATCCTCCGGACGAACAAAGCAGGAGCTTATCATTGTACGACGATTGTTGATTGTAACACACGCAAATATCACGGCCTGTTGGTAATTCCAGTTCCCAATATCGACGATGAAAATCATGTGCTGCTATCTTCTCTTGATGAAACGGTAATTCAACACGGTGCGGAGTTTAACTTGGGATTGCACAAATATCAGGGAAACAACTTTAGTCCTAACGGACACAAGTATATCCGCGAGTTTGATTGTGAGCATATCCCGGCAACAACTTACCGTGTCGGAGGTGTTATCCTCCGCAAAGAAAAAATCTTTGTACATCATGAAAATAGAATCCTGATTCGTTATACTTTGCTGGATGCGCATTCGGCTACGACTTTGCGCTTCCGCCCGTTCCTTGCTTTCAGGAGTGTACGTGAGTACACACATGAAAATGCGCAGGCAAACCGCGAGTATCAACTTGTGGAAAATGGTATTAAAACCTGTATGTATCCCGGATATCCGGAACTATATATGCAGTTGAATAAAAAGTGTGAGTTTCATTTCATGCCTGACTGGTATCGGGGTATTGAATACCCGAAAGAACAAGAGCGTGGGTATGACTTCAATGAAGACCTTTATGTTCCCGGTTATTTTGAGGTGGATATAAAGAAGGGGGAGAGCATCGTATTCTCTGCCGGAACTTCAGAAGTGACTCCCCGTAGATTGAAACAAACATTTGAGGCTGAAGTGCTTGATCGTACCCCTCGTGATAGCTTTTACCATTGTCTGAAGAATTCCGCTCATCAGTTCCATAACCAGCAGGAAGACGAACATTATATTCTTGCCGGTTATCCGTGGTTTAAATGTCGTGCACGTGATATGTTCATTGCCCTGCCGGGACTGACGCTTGCGCTCGATGAGGTCGATCAGTTTGAGGATGTGATGAAAACGGCGGAAAAGGCAATTCGCAATTTTATAAATGAAGAACCAGTAGGCTACAAGATTTATGAAATGGAGCATCCTGACGTTTTGCTTTGGGCTGTCTGGGCTTTGCAGCAATATGCAAAAGAAACTTCCCGTGAGCAATGTCGTCAGAAATACGGAGAACTTCTGAAAGATATAATGGAGTTTATTCGTCAGCGGAAACATGAGAATCTTTTCTTGCATGATAATGGATTACTTTTTGCCAACGGTACGGATAAGGCGATTACATGGATGAATTCTACAGTGAACGGACATCCGGTGATTCCTCGTACGGGGTATATTGTTGAATTTAATGCGTTGTGGTATAATGCGTTGCGTTTTATAGCTGATTTGGTGCGCGAAGGAGGAGACGTATACTTGGCGGATGAACTTGATGCGCAGGCAGAAGTAACCGGAAAGTCTTTTGTCGAGGTATTCCGTAACGAATATGGTTATCTGCTTGATTATGTAGACGGTAATATGATGGATTGGAGTGTACGTCCTAACATGATATTTACCGTAGCGTTTGATTATTCTCCTTTGGATCGTGCACAAAAGAAACAGGTGCTTGATATTGTGACCAAAGAGCTGCTCACTCCGAAAGGAATTCGTTCGTTGAGTCCGAAGAGTGGCGGATATAATCCGAACTATGTAGGTCCGCAGATACAACGTGATTATGCTTATCATCAGGGAACGGCTTGGCCTTGGTTGATGGGATTCTATCTGGAAGCTTATCTTCGAATTTATAAGATGAGCGGATTGTCATTCGTTGAACGCCAACTGATTAGTTATGATGACGAAATGACAAGCCACTGTGTTGGTTCCATTCCCGAGCTATTCGATGGGAACCCGCCTTTCAAAGGACGCGGCGCAGTATCGTTTGCGATGAATGTAGCAGAAATACTGCGTGTCTTAAAGCTACTGTCTAAGTATTATTAAAAAAGGAGGAACGAAGATGAAAGTTTTAATGTTTGGATGGGAATTCCCTCCCAAAATATATGGTGGTCTTGCGGTTGCTTCTTATGGAATAACTAAAGGATTGAGTCTGCAAGGTGATATGGAGACGATTTTCTGTATGCCTAAACCGAGCGGTGAAGAAGAAAAGTTCTTGAAAATAATCGGTATGAATCAAGTACCCATCGTGTGGCGTGATGTCAACTACGACTACTTGAAATCCCGTTTGTTGGAAATGACACCGGAAGAATATTACTCTTTCCGCGATCATATTTATGCCGATTTTTCTTATATGCATGTGAATGATTTGGGGTGTATGGAGTTTGCTGGTGGTTATCCCGGGAACTTGCACGAAGAAATTAATAATTTCTCGATCATTGCCGGAGTAGTAGCCCGTCAGCAGGAGTTTGATATCATTCATGCGCATGACTGGCTGACTTACCCTGCCGGAGTACATGCCAAAATGGTTAGCGGAAAGCCGCTTTGCATCCATGTGCATGCTACGGATTTTGACCGTTCTCGTGGCAAAGTCAATCCTACTGTTTATTCGATTGAGAAGAATGGTATGGATCATGCCGATTGTATCATGTGCGTATCCGAGCTTACTCGTCGCACTGTTATTAACGAGTATCATCAGGACCCCAGAAAGGTATTTGCCATGCATAATGCTGTTTATCCATTGTCGCAGGAACTGCTGGATATTCCACGTCCCGATCACTCAAAAGAAAAGGTGGTCACTTTCCTTGGACGTATTACGATGCAGAAAGGACCGGAATATTTTGTAGAAGCTGCTGCGCTTGTATTGCAGCGTACTCGTAATATTCGTTTTGTAATGGCGGGGTCAGGCGATATGTTGAATGCCATGATTAACTTGGTTGCTGAACGTGGTATTGCCGATCGATTCCACTTCCCGGGCTTCATGAAAGGCAGACAGGTATATGAGGTTTATAAGAACAGTGATGTATTTGTCATGCCGTCTGTCTCTGAACCTTTCGGTATCGCTCCGCTGGAAGCCATGCAGTGTGGAACACCTTCCATCATTTCTAAACAGTCTGGGTGTGGCGAGATTCTTGATAAGGTGATAAAAACTGACTATTGGGATATTCATGCAATGGCTGACGCTATCCATTCTCTGTGTACCAATCCGTCTCTTTTCGAATATCTCAAAGAAGAGGGAAAGAAGGAAGTAGATGGGATTACGTGGGAAAAAGTTGGCTTGAGAATCCGTGCTCTCTACGAGTCTGTGTTAAGAAACTATGGTAAATAACAAAACAATAAATAAAATGAGAACTATCTGTCTTTATTTTGAAATACATCAAATTATCCATTTGAAACGTTATCGTTTCTTCGATATTGGTAATGACCATTATTATTATGATGATTATGCCAACGAAACGGGTATGAATGAGGTCGCTGAACGTTCGTATATTCCTGCTCTCAATGCGTTGATCGAGATGGCGAAAAACTCGGGTGGTGCTTTTAAAGTAGCACTTTCTATCTCGGGAGTAGCCTTGGAACAATTGGAAATTCATGCTCCGGCAGTCATTGATTTATTGCATCAGTTAAATGAAACTGGTTGTTGTGAGTTCTTATGTGAACCTTATTCGCATGGTTTGTCTTCACTGGCTAACGAGGATTGCTTCCGTGAAGAAGTACTTCGTCAACGTGATAAGATGAAACAGATGTTTGGCAAAGAACCGAAAGTGTTCCGCAACTCTAGTCTGATTTATTCTGATGAAATTGGTGGATTGGTAGCTTCTATGGGCTTCAAGGGGATGTTGACGGAAGGTGCTAAACATGTGTTGGGGTGGAAGAGTCCGCATTATGTTTATCACTGTAATCAAGCTCCAAGTCTTAAGCTCTTGTTGCGGGATTTCAAACTCTCTGACGACATCAGTTTGCGCTTTTCTAATTCGGAGTGGGCGGAATATCCGTTGTTTGCTGATAAGTATATTAATTGGATCGATGCATTGCCACAAGAAGAACAGGTCATCAATATCTTCATGGAATTGAGTGCACTTGGTATGGCTCAACCGTTATCTTCTAATATTCTTGAATTCATGAAGGCACTGCCTGAATGTGCAAAAGCTAAAGGAATCACATTCTCTACACCGACGGAAATCGTGACGAAGTTGAAATCTGTATCACAGCTTGATGTTGCCTATCCGATGTCATGGGTGGATGAAGAAAGAGATACTAGTTGTTGGTTGGGTAATGTCATGCAACGCGAGGCTTTTAATAAACTGTATAGTGTAGCCGAACGTGTTCATTTATGTGATGACCGTCGTATCAAACAGGATTGGGATTATTTGCAGGCTAGCAATAACTTCCGTTTTATGACAACTAAAAACAATGGTATGTGGTTGAACCGTGGTATCTATGATTCTCCTTATGATGCTTTCACCAACTATATGAATATTTTGGGTGACTTTATCAAACGGGTAGATGCACTATATCCTATCGATGTAGACAGTGAAGAATTAAATTCTTTGTTAACTACCATTAAGAATCAGGGAGATGAAATTACTGAATTGGAGAAGGTATTGGCTAAATTACAGGCAAAAGTAGAAGCGGCAAAGAAAACGGCAGCAAAAAAAGCTACAACTGCTAAAGAATCGGTAGTGAAAGAGGACCCTGCTGCTAAATCAAAACCTGTTGCGAAGAAAACTGCAGTTAAGAAAGCAACAGCAGAACCGAAGAAGGCTACGGGGAAAGCTAAGAAGGTTACAGTTAAATAAGATGTATAAGAATTATTATATATGGAACCGTGGGTGAGATAAAAGGCACTCACGGTTTTTTATGATAGAGATTTTAAGGGATTTCAATGAATGTCTTTTTTTGTATAATACAAAGGGTGAAATTTACCTTGGCTGCTTTCATCTGAATATATATCTATAAAATAATGAGGTTGTGTCAAAACGTTGGCACAACCTCTTTT
>ENA-OOZT01002248-OOZT01002248.1-human-gut-metagenome-genome-assembly--contig:-NODE-2248-length-11358-cov-2.272583_pt1 | contig 11358 bp, 5 predicted proteins | sample MGYA00241192_ERZ501407 | MGnify/ENA primary metagenome ERZ501407 (study PRJEB25962, sample SAMEA2042911) | human gut metagenome | biome: human gut; feature: human-associated habitat; material: faeces...
GTGCTAAAAATAAACCTAAATGTTAGATTCTTTTTCTCTTCTTAATGACATATACAACGCCGCTGACACAAAATACAACCGCTGCTCCAATCAATACCATAAAGATGATATCGCTTGTCTTAACAGTCTTTGATGTGCCATTGCTTCCACCATTGGAGGAAGTTCCGCTGCCACTGTTTCCACTGCTCTTTCCGGAAGATTTCTTTGGTGTGGATTTCTTCGGAGTAGCTTTTGTAACTTTGACAGTCTTCGTGGATTTTCCTGGCTTTGTATTATCGGAAGTTGCCGTTGCCACGTTCTTTACATTCTTTCCAGCAAGGGATGCATCTTTGAAAGTTACTTTATAAGTTACTTTCATGGATTTTTCACCCTCTAAGTTGGATTTTGTCTTAACGGTAAATCCGTTCTTTGTCATCTTGATCGTAGCTTTTTTGATTTCTTTTCCATCTGGACCAGTAACCTTAATGCTCTTTTCATCAATGACAGTTCCCGTTGTCTGTAAGGCATCTTTGATGACTACATTCTTTGCAACAGTACCTTTACGGTCGTTTGTTACAGTGATAGTGTACTGTCCCTGCCCGCCTACTTTGTAAGAATCTTTATCAGATGTCTTTTTCACTACTAAACGAGGGTCCGTACCCTTATCAACGTCAACTTCATGGTCAGTTGTTACTTCACCAGTATCAGCTTTACCAATTGCGATATTTTTCACTTTCTTGCCTACAAGGGACTTGGAAGTGAACTTAACGTCGTAATTAACAGTAAAGGATTCATCTTTTGCAAGATTCATACCAGTTTTAATAGTGTATGATGTTTTTGTAGTTGCAATCTGGACAGATTTTGTGATGTCTGTACCCTTTGTATCCAATACTTTGATCGTATCAGAAAGGATTTCAGCACCTTCTGTCTGTAAGGCATCTTCAATGATGACGTTCTTTGCTTCAGCATTTTCTTTTGTCTGGCTGAGTTTTACAGTATAGTGACCTGTTTCGCCAACACCATAAACGTTTTTATCAGATGTTTTTTCGATAGCCATTTCCGGACCATCTACTGTAACTTCTTTTTCTGTCTCTACCCAATCAGATGTTGGGTGTTTTACTTCGTTTGTTGGTACGAAGCTATCAGGTGTCCATGAAGAAGGATCTTTTGGATTCTCCTTATCTGCTTTCTTTACAAGTGCAACATTTGTGATTACATCATCATCTGTTACAGTATCAGCTACCTTTACTTTAAAGGAAACGCTCTCTGACGCTCCAGCTGCTACGCTTGGAACAGTGAAAGATACATAAGATTTTCCGCTGATCTCGACTAATTTACCGCCAGAACCTTCAACATAAGTTGTTTTGTCTGGTACAGCATCCAGAACGAGGACGTTTTTCTTTTCCTCATTAGAAGTATTTGTTACTTCAATATTGTATGTGATCTCGTCTCCGGCTTTAACCTGTGTACCGGAAGCTGGCTCGGCACTCTTTAATGCAGTGAGTCCGTCTTCTACAGTAACCGGTGTTACATCGTTGTCTGTTTTTGCAGATGCGTTGTCCGCTTTTGCTTTTGCGATGTTCTTTACAGCCTGTCCTGCTAAAGAGCCATCTTTGAACAATACATCATATGTCACAGTAAATGTCTCGCCAAAGGCAAGGTCTCTTCCTGTCTCGATCGTGTAACCAGATGTATCCTTTGTGATGTTATCTACTTTATTTGTGATGTCTTTTCCGTTTGTATCTACAATCTTGATTGTAGCTGTCTGGATCTCAGCACCTTTTACCTGTAAAGCATCTTTGATAACAACATTTTTTGCAACCGCATTTTCTGTATCCTGTCCTACTGTTACTGTATAATGTCCAGTTTCGCCTACCTGATAAACATCTTTATCAGATGCTTTCTGGATAGTTAAGCTTGGAGCGATCACAGTAACTTCGTTATCATCCTCTACCCATGATGGCAGTGGATGGGTTACCTCATTTGTCTCCTGATAGGAGCTTAAATCAGTATCATCGTCTTTGTCAGTTACTTTTACTAACGCTTTGTTTGCAACCTGCTTGTCAGCACTTTCATTAACAGTTACCGTAAAGGATACGGTCTTTTCTTCTCCTGCTTTTAAAGTATCGATCGTAAATGCAACATAAGATACACCGTTGATATCTTTTACATTCCCGCCATCTTTGTATGTTGTGCCGGTTGGTACAGCGTCAAGGATATGGATGTTTGAGATGTCTTTTTCGGATGTGTTCTTTACTTTGATAGAGTATTTGATATCATCCCCCACATTGACAGTGCTGCCATTTGCTGGGTCAGAATCTTTTACAATCTCAAAGAGTGCATTTCCGTTTTCATCCTTATAAGTTCCCGGAGTTACATCCTTTGTTGTCGTTGTTGTTAAGTTTCCGGCAGTAGCTTTTGCTACATTTCGTACTTTCTCATTAGCAACAGACGCTTTTGTAAACTTCACATCATAAGTTACGGTAAATGCCTTACCATAGCTTAAATCTTTGCCAGTCTTAATAGTATAGCCGCTCTTTGTAGATTTGATTTCTACTTCTTTTGTGATATCTTTTCCATCAGGATCTGTGATCTTGATTGTATCTGTTAAGATATCTGCTGCATTATTTTCAATCGCATCTTTGATGATGACATCTTTTGCAGCCGCATCTTTTTCTGTCTCACTTACCTTTACAGTATAGTGTCCAGTATCGCCTACGCTGTATGTCTCTTTATCAGATGATTTTTCGATTGAAAGAGCAGGAACAACTTCTGTTACGATATATGGGATGGTGTGGATAACTTTATTGGTATCAACAAAATCATCATCTTCCCAATGCTTATCTGGCTCATCAGATGTTTTTACCTGTGCTACGTTTTTGATCGTTGCAAGTCCTGTTCCTGTTACTTTTACCTTAAAGGATTCTGTCTTAGACTCTCCTGCCTTTAAAGTATCGACTAAGAAAGTAACATAAGATTTGCCACTGATAGTCTTAAGAGTTCCACCAGATACATATTCCGTAAGTTCTGGAACCATATCACGGATCATTACATTCTTCTTATCTTCTTTCGAAGTATTTGTGACAGTGATGTTATAAGTGATTTCATTACCTGTATTTACAACAGATCCACTTTCTGGATTTGCCGTTTTGATAGCTGTAAGTCCGTCTTCAATATCAACTGGTGTAACGGTATTATCTGTTTCTGCTTTTGCATTGTCTGCAACAGCTTCAGCTACGTTAGGGATATCTTTATTTGCTAAAGATGCATCCTTAAATACCACATCATAAGTTACAGTGAAAGATTCACCATACGCTAAGTTTCTGCCAGTGTTGATAGAGTAGCTATCATCTTTTGTCTCAATCTTGACATCTTTTGTGATGTCTTTTCCAGTAGTATCAGCAATCTTAACAGAATCTTTTACAATGCTTACGCCCTTAACCTGCAGTGCATCATTGATCCTTACATTGATTGCTTCTGCATCTTTCTTATCCTGTGTTACCTTTACAGTATAATGTCCAGTATCGGAAAGATTGTAAACCTTCTTATCAGAAGATTTTGTGATAGTAAGGTTTGGTGCATGAAGGGTTACTTCATTATCAGCCTTTACCTCATCTGCATTATCCGCTTTCGCATCAGCAATGTTCTTCACTTTCTTTCCATCTAAGGAATCAGATTCAAACAATGCATCGTATGTGATTGTGAATGTTTCATCTTTTGCAAGGTTTTCATTTGTATTAATAGAATAACTTCCATCTTTCACAGAAATCTCTGCTTTTTCAGTAATGTCTTTCTCACCTTTCATGATCTTAACATTGCTGATCTTTGTTCCGGCTACCTGCATGGCATCAGCAATAACAACATTTTCTGCTGTCGCATTCTTCTTTGTCTGTCTGACTACTACAGTGTAGTGTCCAGTCTCTCCAATAGAATAAACGCTTTTATCGGATTTCTTTGTGATAGAAAGTTCCGGTGTAACAGGTTCTGTCTTTACTCTGTTTGTAGCAAGTACCTGTGGTGCATTGCTTCCCCAGATAAGAACAGAGTTTGTTGTCTCTTTTCCAACGGATGCTGCCTGTGGGGTCGCACGATATGTTACTTTGATCGTATCTGCTTCTGTAAGGTCTTTTCCAGTTTCGATAGTAAATCCATCTTTTGCTTCATTTAATGTGATCTTAACATCTTTTGTGATATCATTACCATTAAATGTTACATGGAAAGAACCTTCTTTAATAAGGAAGTTATCTTTCTGGTCGAACTGGTCTTTGATGATAACCTTTTCAGCAGTTACATTTTCACGGCTCTGTCTGGCTGTGATCGTATATTGTGCTTCTTCGCCTAAGTAATACGTTGCTTTATCTGAGTCTTTATTCGGTGTGATAGATGGGCCGTTTGGTGTAACAGTTGCATCTGTCGTTACTTTTAAAGCTTCATCAGATACGGCATTGGCTACATTCTTGATTTCTTTACCAGCAAGCTTGTTATCTGTGATGACCATCTGGTATTCAATCTGCAGCTTTGTTTCTTTTGTCACTCCGACTGGGTTCCATGTCTTCTGTGTTTCCGGTTTCTTTCCAGCTTCAAGATCCCAGAGGCTATAATTTCCTTCTTTTACAAGGTGTCTCTTTGTCTTTAATGCGAAGGTGTTGTTCTTAACGGCTTCGTCATAAGATTCTTTCTTAATAACATTACCCTCTGCATCCATCAGCACAATGCTGGCTTTCTGCAGTTCGACACCTTCTGTCTGGATATCATCATCAATTACAAGGTTTCTTGCGACTGTACCGATCTGGGAGTTTGTAACATCGATTTTGTAAGTAACCGTATCACCGATCGCATATTTTTCCTTATCCGCTTTCTTTGTGATAACAAGGCGAGGACTGTTGATATATACAAGAGCATCCGCTTTTACTGTTTTTGCTTTGCCATCTGTTTTTTCAAGATTGGAAGCGGTTGCCTTTGCTGTATTTCTTACTTCTGTACCATTAACGATCTCTGTTGCTTTACCAGTATAAGTAATCGTCAGTTTGCTGCCGGAGGCAAGATAAGTATCTTTCAACTTCCATCCGTTACCGCTCTTTTCCAGAGTGATTTCAGGAGTACGGTCTTCGGTTTCGTTATATTTATCTGGATTTAACTTATTTGTTTCATCCGCTGTTCCTGCAACATGATATTTGATGGTTGTTCCCTTGCCGCCTGCGGCTTTAAAGGTTACTGTTTTTCCATCTTTTGTGGTCTCTACAATCTGGATATCATCATAGTTTACGATGAGTCCATCTGGTAAACTGATATCAGAGATGTCTACATCTTTTGCTACTGTGCCATCTGCACCGTTTGATGTTACATCTACCTGATATTTTACTAACTCATTTCCTGTCTCTTCTTCATAAACACGGAATTCGTTGTCTGCTCGGTTATCCTTTTTCTTCGCTTTATACTCATTGATGTATTTCTTTGCGATAGAAAGGTCTGCTGTATTGATGTAAAGTTCTGCATCGTCTTTTACTTCATCGGCATTATCTGCTTTTGCAGAAGCAATATTGACGATTTCTTTACCATTTCCAGCTTTTGTTGTCTTAGCAGAAAATGTGATCGTTACTTCCGCATCTTTTGGCAGAGCGGAGATAGTTGCTTTGTATCCGTTTCCGTCTGCTGCAATATTGGACGTAACTTTTGATGTTGCTGTCTCATTACGAAGTTCTGGATTCAATTTATTGGTTGGGTCTGCTGTTCCGGCAACATGTTCTGTCACGGAATCAGGCACTCCACTCATCTTTAAAGAACCAGAAACAAGTTCTAATCCTTCAGGAAGTGTATCTGCGATTGTAACATTTTTGGCAATACCTTTATTGTTTTTTACCTTTACGGTAAAGTTTGCAGTGTCACCTACTTCGTACTCATACTTATCTACGACTTTATCAATCGATAATTCGCCGCCGTTTGTATAAGCTTCGGCATCATCCTGTGCAGCCCCCATAGCGTTTGTTGCTGTGGCTTTTGCAGTATTGTAATTTTCTTTTGCGTTTCCGCTCTCTAATGCAGTACAAGTGACGATTGTCTTAAATTCTTTTCCTGCTGGAAGGGAAGCGGCTGTTACCTTAACATTTTGTCCAGAAAAAGAACTGGTTGCTTCAGTACCTTCTGTTTTTACGCTGGCGATCTTATACTCAGAAGGAATGGTGTCTGTTACATTTACATTTGCTGCATTTGTAGTTTTTCCTGTTTCCTTTGTTGTGATCGTAAAGACTACGTTATCGCCAACTTTATGTTCGTATTTGTCTACGACTTTATCCACAGCGAGTTTTGCCATCTTCATACGGACATTGACAGTATCAGATGTGTTAGTTTTTGTTCCGCTATCCTGTTTTGTTGTTAACGTACCCTTGTTAGGGATAACAACTTCTGTTTTATCAGCATTAAGATATTTAGAAAGGTTAGCTCCCGCTTTTACTTTTGCATGGAAATGAAGAGTAAATTTACCGCGCATTTCATCATCAGTAAGTTTATTAGCAGTAGCCGTTAATATCTGACCATTTGTCTTAATTGTAAAATTACTTGTTACGTTCTCGGTTTTCCCATCTCTTACTCTAGTTACAGTTGGATTTCCTGTAAATTCAAGGACACTTTCTAATGTATCTTTCCAAATAAAACTTTTTATTTGGCTTCCGACAGCATTACCACAAGTTGTAGATAATGTGTATTCAAATGAGTCAGATGAATTTGATAATGTAACATCTGTTTTTCCATTAACTGTTTTAGTTAACGGAAAATTAATAATCGTAGGACTATCGCCAGATCTATTACGAGCATCAAAAGATAAAAAGACCCCATTTGGCTGTTTACCGTCTTTTCCACCAGTAAAATAACGTATTTTCATTTTGTTGTTAGCTGGTGTTAACTGAGCCTGTACATACAGGGCATATCTCTGAGCGTTTGAACCAGTTCCTCCATCTGTCGCATCACTACTTGAATCGCAATAAACAGTATTATCTTTTACACTACCGCTCGGAAGTCGGTCTGCTGGCATGTTAAATCCAAGTGCTGTATCATCCTTTGCTGCACTAGCATTTTTTAATCCAGCCCATGTAACACGTCTCGGAGTACGGATCTCTAACCCCTGGTAGGAGTCAATATCCCAAAATGTCATATTGCCTTTCCATGTAGAACCTAAAGTAGATTTTCCGGCATCCGTTAATGTGTAGGTAACCACAATCCACTGATATCCACTATATCGGATACTCGCTGGCGTTTTTTTATGAAATGCAATATATGGACCATCCGCTCCGCTGATAGCACCATGAGCCTGTTCCACAGATACTTTTAAATCATATTTTTGCCCTTTTTCTGCTCCGTCAAGAGTTACACCGGAATATTTAATCCAATATCCATTATTAGAATCGTTGATTTTACTGGCATCTAACTTACCTGCAATCGGGGTACCAAGTTTAGGTTTTTCGCTGTCTTTCATCTCTTTCTTAGCCCATCTAGCTGCTGCATTATCAGTAGCAAGGCTAGAAGAATAAGTAACAGTTGCATTTTCTGTATTGATACTTAATTTGTTCATATCTGCCGCATTAATTGTATTCTGCTTCTTATCCGAATTCTTTACACGAGTCTTTATTGTCGTTGTTTCAGCATTAGCAACAATCGCTGTTCCTGGCACTGCTGTCGTCACAGCCATTGCCGTAGCCATTACGACAGAAGCGATTTTTTTCAGACTTCTAAACATAAATGACCTCCTGTTATGTTTTATAAAATTTTCAAGGTACGGTACCATAGTGCTATATAAAGCACCCAAGCTTGTTTGCTTTATAAGTCTATGGATTTGGTCTGTCTCGGCATTTCATAAGACATCCTCCTTTCTGACTGCTCCATCACAGTCCCACCTAATATGTAAAATTGATTTTTTGAAAGGAAGATGGAAAAAGAATCGAATTCCTTTTTGAGATAGAAATAAAAAAAGAAGTCATTATGACTTCTTTTTTAAAGACACGAACTGCTTTACTTATGTATGGAATCCTGTTATATTACTATTAATTTGATAAAATAAGAAAAGGTGAGGGCAACATGATAAAATATTTAGATTTGTTTGAAAAAGACATGAAAAAGCATAATGCAGATTATTTTGTAGAACAGATACAATTATACAAAAATATGTATACACACTATAAGAATACTTCTTGTCCAAGTCCAATTTATACAGGAATATTTAATCATGGAGATACACATTGTTTTTATTTTCCAACTAATGAAAATGTCAACCTTACTTGGGATGTTGACTTGATTTATAAAAAATTTTTGAAGTTTAACACAACAAGATATATAAGCCTAAAAGATTTTGAAAAAATCTTTTCATCTGATTTAAAAGAGTCTCAAGAAGAGATAAAAAGAATATATAATTCTGTAAAAAATATATTTCCTCACACATATAATAATATTTTAACAATATTTTTTAAACCTATGCATAAAAATTTAATCCTCGATGGGAGACATCGTTACATAGAATTTAAAAAATTTAAGAAAAATCAGCTAATAAATTTTTCTTATCTTAATAGCGAAGACATAATGGATTGTATCCCAACAGCATTTGATTTGGTAAAATATATCATTTTAAACAACTTAAGTGAAATGAAATCTTTTTATGATCAAAAAAAGAACATCGAAACAATGAATTTTGAATTTTATGGTTTATCTCTTTTTTAAAATTTCTGTGATTGTATTATTTTTCATATATATAATATTATTACCTATTATATATCTTCTAATAATATAACTTTTTCCCGGACGTCCAAGTTCTACATTCACTTTTCGATTTTCTCCTAATGCATCGAGAGCTTTTTCATCTGCATAGATAATAGTTTTTGAAAGTTTTTCTTTATTTTCATCTTTAATATGAAATGGCATAATATTACAGCAAGTTTCGGTCACTTTACATCTCTCCTTCTTTTATAAATTCTCTAATAATATGTACAAATTTTATGTCATGAGACATACATCTGATAAAAAGGCATCTACACGCATGATTGCTTGCAAAAACAAATGTTTTCTTTGAGCAAATGTTTCTATACTAGACTTTGTTTCAAGCGCATTACCATTTAAAGTTACTCCATATTGTCGCAATATGGAATCCAACGCTTTTTTTTGAGCAGGCGCTAATTGGAATCCGGTCATGTATAATGGATTCAAAGTATAGCCATCGTCTGTAAACAATACTGTCTCTCCCTCCAGCCGTATATATATCTGAATGCAATCATTTGCATTATTATAAAATGGGGTTGTTATTTCATAAAATTCTCCCATCTTCTTAAAGACTATTTCTTCTTTTAACCAATGTGCATATGTATCTATTAGTTTCTGAATACTCATAGTTATCCTCTTTTCTCGCATGTTTATAAAAATTTATATTGATATTCTATCTTTGGAAATTTTACTACATTTAATTTGTTTAATTTTATGTTTTTTATGGAAAACAAAAAAGGAGCCACGCATGGCTCCCGAATGCTATCTGTATAGCATTAATAAAATTTTATATACATATATATACTTGCCTAATATTCAGTTTTTGATGCTTTGTCTAGTAGTTACGCCATGTTCCAGTTACCCACGGATTGTACTGATTACCTGCACAATCTTCTGTATATGCTTGCATGAAATATTCAGGATTGACTTCAAAATCCACAGGATTATCTTCTTTGCCTTTGCTAATAATCATACTTAGAAAATCAAATCTTGTGCTTGTAGCAGGAGGATTGTATTTTTCAAATTCCTTACTTGGTTTGCTATAATACTGGGAATGATATTTATACGCCTCCGCATCGGAAAATAAAAAGAATGGCATTGAATAACTCCACAGTCCGTGTCCAGAAGAATCTTGTGTAGAAGGGTCCATACGATAAACATCTAAGTTATACCACTTTCCATCTATTGAAACTTTTAATCTCGCTCCACCATAAGATTCATTCACATACATGGTTTTAATTCCTGCGCTAGAAAGCAATTCATCCAGGAAATCATTGTAGCCATATCGTGTTGCTTTACCCTTTAAAATACAGTTTACAGTATTCTCTGGCTCATATGACCAGTATTCTCCGTAAACTCTTTTTAAATGATCGCAAGTCCAAATGGTTAATTTTAGGACTTTTTCCTGTGTTGACATGCTATTGTTGACTATTTTTAAAGCCTGTTTTATCTTTGCTTCAGTCGCTTCACTGGCATGATAATCATCTGCAATAACTTTTACATGACACTTGAAAGTTTTTCCATCAACTTTTGCTGTGATAACAGCAGTTCCTTTGCTTACAGCCTGTATAGTTCCTAAATTTTTTGAGCTGGAAGTTGCCCTGTCAGCCCATGCTACTTTATTATTGGAACTAGACCATTTTACAACATTTTTTGCATTATGTAGAACTAAATCAACACCGCTACCAGCCTGAAGAGTCACACTTGTTTTGCTTAACCACATCTTTTTAGACGAAGAATTCGATTCTTTTTTCTTCGTAGATTTCTTGCGCTTCCTTTTGACCACAACTTTGCATTTCAGCTTTTTCTTACCTACTTTTGCAGTGATTGTAGCCTTGCCTGCTTTCCGAGCTTTGAGTTTTCCTGTCTTTGTGACAGTAACGACCTTTTTTTTGGAAGATTTCCACTTGATACGTTTGGCTCGTTTCTTGCTGATACCCTTCACCTTAAGTTTCTTACTCTGCCCGACTGTCATGGTAATCTTTGTTTTACTCAGTTTAGGCTTTGTTGCTGCATTTACCTGGGTTGCCGGGAAGATGGAAAACACCATCATCAATGCCAGAATCCATGCAAATGTCTGTTTAAAGATTCTACTTGTTGCTTTTGTTTTCATAGCAAAAACTCCCTTCATTATTTAATTTTTCTGGTCGCATATTTTCGACCAGTCTTATCGTACCACGTTCCACAAAAAAAGAATTTTTGTAAGAAAGTTATCCGCAGATACGATAAGTACTTTCCTCTCATTGAGTCTGTCCGTATTATACCACGGAATCGGATCCATGAAAAGGTCTGGCGTGATTAATATGAGGAAAATTTTGAGATAAAAAGCTTTAATGACCTCTTTTATATATAAGTTTTTCTACTAATAAGAATAACTTTGCTTTTCAAGCGAATCTTGTTATAATTTACTTAAATCGAGATAAAAATTGAGAGGATAATATCATGATACAATATTTGGAATATTTAAAAAGGATATTTTTTACTACAGGCACAAAATATATAGGTATAATCTTATCAGAATTAACACTATATCAGAAAGTATACTTAAAATATGGAAATTTAAAACAAAATAATCCTGTCTATCCAAAAGATAAACCTAAAATTTGGAATACACATTGTTTTCCAATCCCGCCAGCCAAT
>ENA-OOZT01002253-OOZT01002253.1-human-gut-metagenome-genome-assembly--contig:-NODE-2253-length-11336-cov-3.161422_pt1 | contig 11336 bp, 14 predicted proteins | sample MGYA00241192_ERZ501407 | MGnify/ENA primary metagenome ERZ501407 (study PRJEB25962, sample SAMEA2042911) | human gut metagenome | biome: human gut; feature: human-associated habitat; material: faeces...
GCCGGCGGGAGCTGACTCGCCCCGCGCTTTGCGGCCCATTTCACAGGGTGGATTTCACGCCGCCTCTGGCACGCCGTCGATTCACACGCTAGTCTGGTACGCGGCAATAAGGAGGATAGGATACATGACAGACGCACGCCACATCGAGGCGCAGATCTACGAACGGCTCAACAAAGTCATCGACCCGGAGCTCGGCCGCTCCATCACCGATCTGGGGATGATTGCCGCAATCAACGCGGTGGGCGTTACCTCCCAGGGCGACGTGCCGTCATATGACGTGACCGTGCATGTGGAACTTACGGTCGAGGGCTGTCCGCTGTCGCAGACCATCACCAATCAGATCAACGGCGCAATCGTCTCATATCCCGACGCGAAGCTCACCCCGCACATCGAGGTCTCATCCATGAGCCATGACAAGCTCGCCGACCTGGTGGCGGGTCTCAAGGCGGAGCGCAAGCAGAATCCGTTCAACAGACCGGGCGTCAAGACGCGCATCTTCGCGATCGCCTCCGGCAAGGGCGGCGTCGGCAAATCATCGGTGAGCGCCAATCTGGCGGCGACCTTCGCGGCGCTCGGGTACGACACCGCGGCCATCGACGCGGACATCTACGGTTTTTCGCTGCCGAAGCTGTTCGGCGTGCACACGCAGCCGACGAACCTCAACGGCATGCTGATGCCGGTGACTGCATGGGGTGTCAAGCTGATTTCGATTGGCATGTTCGCCGGTGCCGACCGTGCGATTCTGTGGCGCGGGCCTCGTCTGCAGCGTTCGCTGGAACAGTTCCTGTCGGACGTGTGGTGGGGGGATCCGGACGTGCTGCTGCTCGACCTTGCCCCGGGCACCGGCGACATGGCGATTTCAGTGGCTCAGGCGTTGCCGAACGCGGAACTCGTCGTCGTCACCACTCCGCAGCCGTCGGCTTCGGATGTGGCGGTGCGCTCCGGTCTGGTCGCATTGCAGGTGCCGATGAAAGTACGCGGCGTGGTCGAGAACATGAGCTGGTATGAGCATAAGGGCGAGCGACTGGAGATCTTCGGCGCGGGCGGCGGTCGGCGTGTGTCCGATCAACTGACCGAGACGCTTGGCTATGACGTGCCTCTACTCGCCCAGCTGCCGCTCGACCCCGATTTGCGCGAGGTAGGCGAGTCCGGCCGTCCGGCGGTTCTGAACGAGGACGGCGCACTGCGCTCGGATGCCCTGGGGCGCACGTTCCGGGAGCTTGCCGAGGGTCTTCTTCGCAGCGAATGATTCTCAATAAGAAAGGTGCGAGGATTGCGCACAAATACGCACAGTCGCACATTCCTAGGAGTGGCGGAATAGAGCCGTTTCTGTATATTTCATGTGCGTTTGGCCGGCAGTCGGACTCGCACCTTTCTTATTGAGAACCGTTCGCTGCGAGCCAGTAGTGCAAATAACGCTGCCGGTTGACGATGTCCCTGACCATCTCGATGAAGGCCCGCCTTGATTCCTCCGTCCGCAGGTCATCCGCGGTGACCATGATGATGGTCCAGCCATTGTGCTGCAGCTCGTTGAACCGCGCGGCGTCCTTGCGCATCTGCTCGGGGCTCGCATGATATGCGCCCTGATATTCGAATCCCACCTTGCAGTCGGGGTAGGCCATATCGATCAGTCTGGTTCCGTGCTTAAGCCTCACTCGGTAATTCGCATACGGCCTGCCGAGCCCCGAATCCAAGAGAATGCCGAACAGAGGTGTTTCGGGTGGTGAATCCGTGTCCTCGACGATGTACGGGAGCGCCTCCTCGCATTTTCTCTTCCCCGCGAAACGGGGGCTCGCGTCGAGATATGCGGCGAAGTCGTCTTTCCTGGCCTTCTTCCTGCGTTCCTCGCGGCTGGCAAACGCCGAGGCTATCGTCGCCAGGGCTTCCGTGTCGCAGTAGGTTGCCATCTGCGCCCATGCCATGGCGGGGGAGGCCATCCAGAACCGTTCATATTCGTATTTGCAGTATTCCTCCTTTCCGGAGAACACATGGAATGTGACTCCGGCGATGTGATTGCGGTCCTGTGCGCGAGGCACGCTGACATGGACGCGATTCGACGCCAGATCGGTTTTCGGCACGGGAGCTCCCCAGTATCGTATGGCGTTGATATATCCGACCCTGAGCGGTCTCTTGGTGCGCATGGCGGCTTCATTGCAGCGTTTGCGTTCGTTTCGCCGCCCGTTGACTATATCCGTGTTCATGAATCCCATGGGGCAACGGTATGGAATGGAACGTGCCGATGGCAAGCGATTTCGGGGTATGTGGTCGAAGGCTAGGCATTTTTGGCATGTCTTCGGCGTGTTATCCACATTCCATGTATCAGCGAACGGTTCTCATTAAGAAAGGTGCGAGTCGGTTCTGCGGGCAAACGAACATGAAATTGATGGGAACGGCGTTATTCCGCCGATATGAGAAATGTGCGATTGTGCGTATCTGTGCGCAATCCTCGCACCTTTCTTAATGAGAATGATTCGCTGATACATCGGGGGGGGAGAGAGAGAAGGAGGGAGAAAAAGATGAGGAGGGGAAGAGAGAGGAAGAGATAATGAAAAAGCATCTATCAGATGTGGAATCTGATTTGTAGGGTTTGCCACAATTGTTGAGGTAATGCGGAAAATGGCTTGATACCGCCATTTATCAGACGTGTCGTAGGTGGCTATGGACGGCCTTAGATTTCTTTAGATTGCTATTGTTGGCTACCCTTGGGAATATTCTGGTCGTATGGCACGAAGAACACATGGAAGCGGCAGCGTCTATCCGGAACGCACTGGAGGGTACCGGGCGACGTGCGAATTGCCTCCGGATCCGGCGACGGGGAGGCGGCGGCGTCTGGTGGCGCGTGGGCGTACTAAGGCCGTAGCGCTGAAGCGGTTGAAGGACAAGAAGCTGGAGTATGAGCGTTCCGGCCGTATGCCGAGCCAGACGACGCCGTACCTGAAAGATTGGTTGGATAGGTGGTTGGATGAGATTGTCAAGCCGCGTCTGCGTCCTTCGACGTTGGCGACATACAGGAGCGTTGTCGAGGCGTTGATCAAGCCTGCGATCGGTGGCGTCCGGTTGGGCAGGTTGGAGCCGAAACACTTCCGGATGATGGAGGAGTACATCACCAAAGGTGATGACACGTGCGATCCGCCGCGGAGACCCCGAAGCAGCGCGACGGCGGGAAGTGCGTGGCGGACGTTGCATAAAGCTCTTGACGATGCCGTGAGGGAAGGGATCATCGAGTCGAACCCATGTGATCGTGCTGAATCCCCGCGCGTCGTGTATACGGAGCGCAAGATTCTGACACCGGCGCAGGCGGGGCAATTGATTAATGCCGAGAACGATGTCATGTGGCATTTGATGTGGCGGCTTGCTTATGAGACGGGCATGAGGCAGGGGGAGCGTCTTGGTTTGACGAACTCCGAGATTCAGCTGATTGACAACGTGATCTGCATTGTGGTCGAATGGCAGTTGAAGGTCTACAACAATGTGAAGGATGCGCGGGATATCCCTAGCTCACTCGGTGCCCGGCATGTGATGGGCAAGGCTTATTTGGTGCCGCCCAAGACGAATGCGGGGCGTCGCGTGATTCCACTGCCTGAATCGTTGGCGGCTGAGTTGGGGCTGTATATCAAGGGCACCGGGCGGGTGAAGCCTGATGATCTGGTTTTCGTCCAAGAGGATGGAGCGCCTTTGAATCGTATGATCGAGACACGGGCGTGGAAGAAGGCATTACAACGTGTCGGGCTGCCGGGGGATTTCGTGCCGCATTCGGCCCGGCATACGGCGGCGACGGCGATGGCCCAGTTGGGAATGAGTGACAAGGTTCGCGAGTCCATCATGGGGCATAGTGACATCAGCGTCACCAATCGCGTGTACACGCATGTTGGCACGGCCGACGCGTCCAAGGCCGTCAACGGAGTCGAAACGCTGCTGGCGTTGGAACCTGCGAATTCGGAGGAATCCGGTTCGCCTGTGGAATGATGAAACCATGAGTGTTGTGGAACAATGTATCCGAGTAATAACATTCATCGAACAACATGGCGGTTACAGGAGATACAAAGGTTCTAGTCAGTTTGTTGTGAAAAAATGTTGAGTAACCGTCGATAAGTGTGCAGGGAGGTTATATGCCCGCCGAGCATGGTGTTATTTACACAAAGCGTTGGGTTGTTGACTTTGTGCTAGATCTTGCCGGCTACGTATCCGGTTCGGGAATCACGAACAAGGTAATCGTCGAACCCTCATGTGGTTGTGGTGCGTTCATGGTGTCCATTGTTGAGCGTCTAGCCGATGAGGCTACACGACGGGGGACGAGCTGGGAAGACTTAGCTGATGCGGTGCACGGCTACGACATAGACATTGCTTCGATTGATGTTACTAAACGTGCTGTAGTCGACGTACTCATAGCGAAGGGGTGTCCAGATGGCACGGCAATACGACTTGCCAATACGTGGTTAATTCATGGGGACTTTATCCTGAGCGAAGTGCCCATCTGCGATTTTATTGTCGGGAACCCACCGTATGTGCGTGCGATTGATATTGATCGAGACAAACGCGCGTTGTATTGTAGTACGCTTACATCGGTTACAAGTGGATGCGACTTGTACGTGAGTTTTTTCGACAAGGGTCTTAGCATACTTAAACGAGATGGCGTCCTATGTTTTATCTGCGCTGATCGCTGGCTTCAGAACGCTTATGGTAGGCGCTTGCGCGCACGTGTTAGTTCGTCATATGACTTGGACATGTTGGTTAGGATGCACGGAGTTGATGCGTTCGACGACGAGGTTGACGCTTATCCGGCGGTAACGCTTATTCGGCATCGTCCACCGACGGGATTGATTCGCTTCGTGAACTGTTGTCCCGATTTCAAACCAGAGGATGTTGATGCTATCAAGACGTGGCTTGATGCTCCGGATGAGGCGTTGCATGCAGCGCGATTCGAGGCATTCGAAATTGATCGTCCGAAGGGTGACGAGGTTTATCCGCTCGGTAGTTCCGAGCTGGTTGATTTTGTCACACAAGCGCGTGAGAAACTGCCAAGTATTGAGGAGTCTGGCATACGTATAGGTATTGGAGTGGCGACAGGCTGTGACAAGGTGTTCATTACCGACATTGAGAACCTTGTCGAGCCCGAACGTATGTTGCCCGTGTTTAGTATGCGTGACTATCGTCGCGGACATGCTGATAAGCGCCGCTGGCTTGTGAACCCATGGAACGATGACGGTACGCTTGTTGATCTCGATGAATATCCGAAGCTCAAGGCGTACTTTGAAAAATATACCGACAAGCTGTGTAAACGTCATGTGGCGCGCAATAACGATAATGCGTGGTATCGCACGATTGATAAATTGACGCCTGGTCTTATGGATCGTGACTTGCTCTTCATACCGGATATGGCCACAACATCCGATCCTGTGCTATCTCGCGGATTGTATCCTGCCCACAATACATATTGGATCGCATCCGATACATGGGACATGCGCACGTTGGGCGGGTTTCTGATGGCGGACACGACGCGAAGCTTCATTGATGCGCTTGGAGTCAAAATGCGCGGCGGCACTTTGCGCTTTCAAGCGCAATATCTACGTCTTGTGCACATTCCGGCTCCCACGCAGGTAAACGACGAAGTTAAGGCGGCACTCGCTCGTTCGTTTGATGACGGTGATCGCAATGTTGCCACACACTTCGCGGAGATTGCTTATAAGGAGGCTATGAGATGAGACAAAACATTGAGACTGCGATACTCGGCATGTATAGTGCTATGGCGCGTGCTGCGGCGGCACAAGCGGCAAATGGGCGTGCTGATCAAGGGCGTAGAAGTGCTGTTACGTCGGGCAAACACCTCGATCCGGTTGCCGGGATTATAAGAAACGACTTGATTGACCTCGGTTTCCATGAAGACGAGGTGTTTCACACAGGGCGCGCATGTACGCTTCCGGGATGGTTTCGTCCGACAAAGGACTGGGATCTGTTGGCGCTTGATGATGGTGAGCTCGTAAGTGCCATTGAGCTCAAGAGCATCAGTAGTTCGTTTGGCAACAACGCTAACAATCGCGCTGAGGAATCGATAGGGTCGGTTGTCGACGCGATTGAGGCGTATAACGAGCGCTTATATGGTAACTGCAGCATTCCGCCGGTGATGGGTTACGCCATGATCGTCTGTGATTGTGATGAAAGTCGTAGTACGTCCGCACGTCCTGCGCATTCACCGCATTTCGATATAGATGAAGCATTTAAGGGCGTTTCGTATCTTGATCGCTTTCATATTCTCTGCGACCGCTTACGTCGGAAGAGCTTGTATAACGCGGTATGGCTCGTATTCGCGCGTCCTGACGAAGGTATCGCTTACGAGCCGGATCCATCCATGCCATATGAAGTGTTTATGACGACGATTGAGTCGGGCTTGCGGATGCATCGTGCTCAACGTTGATAAGAAGTAGTACTTATTCTTCCATCATTTTGTCAACTCGCTTTATATACCATGTATCCGCAGACAGTTAGCCGTTGCATGTCTGCTGTCAATTACGGTTTCGTCTTCGATGTTTCGCACTGTGCTGAAACTTTGAAAAATGGGCGGCTATATCAGGGCGCTGAATATCCTGTATGGCCGCCCACTTGCGTTTATATTGGTCAGTTGTCGTTCATGCCGAATTCAATTGTCCGAAGCACGCCCTTCCAGTAGGATTCCCGGCTAAGCACCGTGTCACGGGACGTCTTTTTGTCGAATATTTCCAGAATCGAATACGAGAAATTGCTGGTGATGTACTCCGCGCCGTATTTGTTCCTCAATTCGATCATCTCTTTGTTACCGCCGGTCGGATCATTCAGGTTCGCGTAAGTGGACCATCGCGTCCACAGACCTTCATTGTCACTGGATGCGCTGCCCACATACAGTTTGCCCGTGTTCCGATCTGTGATCACATATACGGCTTTGACGGCGGACAGGGCCGTGCGCCATTCCGGTTCATCGTGGTTGATGATGTCCTGCAATTCACCGTGGGTCAGGGTTACGTGATCGTAGCCGTTGAACGTGCCGAGCTTGGTGCGGGGCGCGATCTCATACACGATTGGGTCGAGCTGATCCTGCACATGCTCGTACAGGCGCATGTACGGTTCATTGTTCGAGAGCACTTTGTTGATGCGGATGATAAGGCGTTTCTCATAGCCCGCATACTGGTCCATGTGCTCCAACTTGTAGCCGATGCCTTCGTATACCGGCGGTTGGATTTCTGTTGCCCGGTATAGTCCGCCGAAAATGTAATAGTCCTTGCCATACGGGTAGTACTGTGCAAATGCGAATAAATATTCGCGCCCGTTCATTTTGTGGTTGTTGTTACGCTCGCCGCCGCGGTACGCGTTCATGATCTCCCATTCGGGATCGTCATGCAGCAGGAGATCCCATGCGGGGAATGTGGTGTTGTTCCGGTTGAGTTTGATCTTCGCGTTGGTCGGCTCACTGAAATGGAATAGTTCAGTGAATTTTATCGGTTTTTGCTCTGGCATTTTTCATCCTTATGCAGGTGCATTATTGTTATCTATTTTCGTTTTATCGCTGATTGCATTATCAGGTTAAATCTGCGGCGGGATGGGGATATTTTTGCCTGTGTATTTCGTAGACGAACCCATCGTGTAGTTTGACGGGGATTATATCGTAAGCAGGATCGTCGGGATGCGCTTCCATTTCGTCGTGGGCTGCGCACAGTCGTTGAATGTCGCTGCCGATCAGGTTTCGTTTGCTGAACAGATCACTGGGATGTTTGTGCATGGCCTTGGCGACGCTGTTCTTGCTGTCCCCTTCGTGTATCGCCCATGCGGCGACTACCGCCAGTTCATGGTCGAGTGCTTTCTTGAGTTCTGAAATCAACAGCACTTGAGCGACGTGTCGGCATAGTCCGTTGTCGTATTCCGGCGACAGGGGTATTACGATGTAGCCGTTCTCCCGACGTGTTGGTATAACGGCTGTTTCTGCTTCCAACTGCTCGGCTAGATCGATGGACATTGTGTCGACTTGGCTGAGAATCTCGATGACCTTGTTGTACATGAGTTTTCTGTAATTGTCATCGTTCTCGATTGTTGCGAGGACGCGCATGTTGTCGCGCGTGTGCTTCTGTTGCGATTCCATCCGGGCCATGTGGAAGTCCTTTCCTCTCTAACGGTTTTCTATATGAATACGGTACTCGGAAAATTCTTGGGAAATCTGCTGATGGACGAAAGGATGGAAATCACCAAGGGAACGCACAGGGCGATCCCGAAAACCAGAAAGGTGGCGTCACATGCCACGCAGGAAAAGCTACACAACTGCCGAAGGATTTCAGAGCCTCGACCAGCATCTCATCGCTCAGCAGATGATTCCCCTGAGGGTTGAGGAGAAACAGGGCGATTGGGATGCCGAGACCAAAACCAATGCGCAGAAGACCAATGCGGACGGCGTACCTCAATGGCTGATCCAGACCTTGTTCCAGCCAATCGATGGTGATACAGAGCACGCGCCCGAGGTCGTGCCCGTTACCGTGACGGCCAAGGTGAAACCCGTCATCCGTGTGGGGTTTCCGGTGGAATTTGTTGGATTCGGCGCATGGGTTTACGTCTCCCACGACAAGACTACGAAGCAGGTCACGTCGGTGGGACGCAGCTTCATGGCCGCCGGGTTCAAACAGAACGGCGGTGAATGATGATGGGGCGTAAGACCAGTATCACGGTCCGAATCCCCATTGACCTGCTGGACCGGTTGGACGCGTACGGGGAATCCGAATTCGGTCGCCGTTTCGATCGGAGTCTGTTCATCGTGGAAGCGATAACGGGGCGGCTGAATGGTATCAAGGAAGGAGCCCATCATGGGTGACGTGTTGTTCTGGCCGGCGCTGGCATTGATTGCCTGCGTCGCGGCCGTGGTCTTTATCTCGGTCGTGCGGTTGCGGAAACTGCGCCATACGATTGAGCATCACATGCCTGAAGCGGTCGTGCGCCGCGATGGTTGGGGCTGTCGCGCGATTGCCCTACCCGGCCGTCGGATCTGGCTGGTGCCGACCGACATCGCCGAGCAGCAGGCGATGGACGCGTTGAAGGAGACGGCGAAGGCGTACCCCGGCTGGATCCCCTCGCATCGGATGATGGGACGTGGTACGCGGGCATACTGGTTGCTGTCCGTCCGCCGTCCGGCGCGGAAGATAATCCGTCGCGAAGATATACCGGCGGAGAAGGATCCGGCCCATTACGTCTGTATCGGTCTCAACTTATCTCGCAAGCCGGTCATGATCCGTAGCGACGAGCACACACTGGTCATCGGCTTGACAGGCAGTGGCAAGGGCAGCATCATGGCGACTTACGTCGACGGACTTTCACAGCTGTATGAAGACGGCCTCGTCCAGTTCTGGGGCATCGACCTCAAAGGTGGCATCGAAATGTCGATGTACGGCACTCTCTTTGAGTCCCATCACGCCTACACGCTTGACGAGGCGGTCGCTCTACTACAGAATCTGTCCACCGAATGCGACCACAGAATGGACAGTCTGCGTGGGCGCGCGCGGGAGCTGCCGCCGACGCCCGAGTATCCACGAATCGTCCTGCTGATCGATGAAGCCGCCGAGCTACACGGCAAGGCAGACAGGAAGAAGAGCGAATTGGTCACGCGCTTGCTGGACTCGATCCTCAGACGTGGGCGTGCGCTCGGCATCGTCGTCGTGGCGCTCAGTCAGGATCCACGTGTCGAATCCGTCCCCCTGCGGGCCCGGTTCCCTCAGCGAATCGCGCTCCGGCTCAACTCCGAGGAGGAAGCTGTCATGTTGCTCGGACGGGAAGCCGTCGACCGCGGTGCCACTCCATGGCTGATCTCACCGGATCAACAGGGATCCGGATTCATCTGGAACCAGACCACGGGGACGGTCGACTATTTCAGGGCGCCGTGGTATGGCGACGACGACCTGATGGAACTGGGCGCGTAGGCGCTGTGAGAACCCCGCCGTCGGAGCGATGCTCGCGCAGGCGGCGGGGTTCTCTATACCCAAAATTCGGTCATCGAAGCCCGGCTGCTCTTGATTATTAGATTCAAATTCCACCGTGAACATCAAAAGGAGGTGATCCGGCATGCCCAGATTGACGATCCGACAGCACGGAGCAAGCGCATCGATCCCACGTCATCCCATTGCCGGAAACCTCCAAAAGCCGGAGGAGAGGAAGGCGAATCGAGGCTGGACCGCCGCCGTGGCAAGAAGAAACAGCCAGTACCTCCAACGGATTGATTTCGAGAGAGTTGATGGGACACCGTACGCGGTGACATTGACGTTGCCGGCATGGCAGATGGAACAGGTCACACCGGTGGTGATGCACCGGCTCATCGACGTGATGATAAAATACCTGCGCCGACATGGAATGCTCCACTTCCATTGGATCATCGAGTTCACGGCACGACGTATGCCGCACATCCATATGAGCGTATGGATGGCTGATCGGTATGAGGAATGGGACCGGCATCTGCGCCAGTACATCGTGTGGGACAACAACGAGAGCGCGGTCGTCTCCAATGTCGTGGTCAAGTGGCTGGAGCTGACGGAAGCAGAGGGACTGCATACATCATCCAACTCCCAAGACGTCCAGTTGATTGATGGGAACGAGGCGTGGCTCGTCTACATCGCGAAACACGGCATCCGCGGCGTCAAACACTACCAGCGGGCATTGGATAACATGCCAGACGAATGGCGTGACGGTGCCGGCGCGATGTGGGGACACGACAGGAAAATGCCAGTGGCTGACGACAGCGTTCTGCCTATGGACATGCGGGCTTTCCACCAGTTCCGCAGAGAGGCGCGCAAATGGTGTTGCGCCCATGCCTGCATGATCAAGGATCCGCACAGACGAGCGAAGGCGATCGGACAAGCGCGCCGGAGCAATCGTTGTTGCCGGCCGGAGTTGTCCGTCGTGCGTCCGGTGTCTGTTTGGATCCCCAAGGACGTGACGATCTCCATCGTCAAGGGACTGCGCTCCCGCGGATACATGATCGGCTGGGACGCATACCAATGGGGAGTGGACGAGCTCGCCCGGCTGCGTGACGAAGGTGGTTCAGAGGAACGCCGGCGCATCCTCGGGAAATCGCTCATGGAAATGCTGAGGACGTGAGCTACATGGTGATCGTCATCCCCGAAATCCCGATCAAAGACAAGCTCACGCTCACTGTCCCGGAGGCGTCGGCCCTCGCGGGCATCCCATACAAGATTGTCAACGCTGCCGTCAAGAACGGCGACCTCGCCTCCTGCTACGCCGGCAGCTCCACCGTCCGGATACGTCGCACCGACCTCGACGACTGGGTGGCTGCTCTGCCATCCGACTGGTGCTGAAACGCAAGAAGACCCCGGAGAAAT
>ENA-OOZT01002263-OOZT01002263.1-human-gut-metagenome-genome-assembly--contig:-NODE-2263-length-11298-cov-3.833052_pt1 | contig 11298 bp, 9 predicted proteins | sample MGYA00241192_ERZ501407 | MGnify/ENA primary metagenome ERZ501407 (study PRJEB25962, sample SAMEA2042911) | human gut metagenome | biome: human gut; feature: human-associated habitat; material: faeces...
CCCTTTTCGCGATTGAGTTGGTCGCGCTTTCATGCTCCTTCCGCGTGTAGCTTTTTGGCGCTTCGCCTAAGCCCTTGTTTGCTCCCCAACTTTCCGTGATGAACCTTATTTTTTGCTCATTTTCCTACGCAGAACCTGCCGAACACCTCATCGAGCAGCTTTTCCTCCACCTCGTCGCCCGTGATTTCCGCCAGCGCCATCTGCGCCTGCTGCAAGTCCACGCCCGCCAAGTCCACCGAATAGCTGCGCAGCGTGTCCTCCGCCTGATGCAGCGCGGCAACCGCCCGGCGCGCGGCTGCGATGTGGCGCGGCTGGGTCAGGGTGAGCTGGTCGCTGACGGCGGCTTGGGACGCAAGGTAGCTTTTCAGCGGCTGCAAACTGTCCGGAACACTCGCGGAGACGGTCAGAATCGGCTTGCCGTCCGCCGCGTCTTGCAGGTCGCTTTCCGTCAGCACTGGCGGCAGGTCGCGCTTGTTCAGCACAATGCAGCCGTTCCGCCCGTGCAGCGTGCGCAGGAGCGATTCGTCCTCGGCGGATAGCGGACGGCTCATGTCCAGCACCAGCAGCACCACGTCCGCGTCCGCCAAGGCGCGGCGCGCGCGGTCAACGCCAATGCGTTCCACCGGGTCGTCCGTGTCGTGCAGGCCGGCGGTGTCCGTCAGGTGGATGACGCTGCCGGAGAGCATCAGCGTGCCCTCCACCAAATCGCGCGTCGTGCCGGGAATCGCGGTCACAATCGCCTTTTCCTCGCCCAGCAGCGCGTTGAGCAGGCTCGATTTGCCCACGTTCGGCTGCCCGCACAGCGCGACGCGAAGCCCCGATTGCAGCAACCGCGCGGCGCGCTCGTCGCAGGCGTCCGTCAGCGTTTTCGCCAGATGCGCAATGCGCGGCGCAAGGTCGCTCGCGGCTTCCTCTTCGCTGATTTCCTCCGGATAGTCAATGCACGCCGCCACGCCCGCCTGAATGGCGTACAATTCGTCCGCCGCCTTGCGGATGAATGACGACGCGCCCCCGGTCAGCTGGCGCATGGCGGCTTTGCGGCTCTGCTCGCCCTGCGCGGCGATTAAGTCCATCACGGCTTCGGCTTGGCTTAAGTCAATTCGCCCGTTCAAAAATGCCCGGCGGGTAAATTCGCCCGGCTGCGCTAAGCGTGCGCCGGAGGACAGGCACAGCGCAAGCACCTTCTGCGCAACACAGCCGCCGCCGTGCAACTGGAATTCCACCACATCCTCGCGTGTGTACGATTTGGGTGCGCGCATGATGACCGCCATGCACTCGTCAATGCGCTCCGTATCCTCCACAATATACCCGTAGGTTAGCAGATGCGTCGGCAGCGGATGTTTCCCGCCGACTGGGCGGAAGATGCGGCGTAAAATGTCCTCCGCCATGTCGCCCGACACGCGGACAATCGCAATGCCGCCCTGTCCCGGCGCAGTCGCGATGGCTGCGATGGTATCGCTCATGCTTCTTTCTCCTTTCGCGCCCAGAAATCCGCGGTTGAAATGGGTTCGCGCCACGGGGCGGCCGCGTCCGCCGCCAGCCATGCTTCGCGGTCGGCAATCGTCAGCCCCATGCCTTCCGCAACGTGCTTCACATGCCGAATCAACCGCAAAACGCCTTGATACTGCCCCGTTTCCATCTCTTGCAGGCACATCCGGCTCATTTCCGGCGCTTCCTGCGCAAATCCGCCGGAAAGGTACGCGCGGGCGTTTTCCGTTACGTCGTAGGGCGCACTGCACGGCGTGAGGTCATCGCCATCCCAGATAGCGAACATCGCCCGCGCGCCTGTGCCCGTCTCGTTCAGCCCGGCGCTGCCCGGATTGAACGCCCGCCGATGCCCGGAAGTGACATCCCAGCAGAGGTGATTATGCCCCGAAATCAGCAGCGACACGTCTTCCGGCAGCGCCTTCAGCACCTCCGGCAAATCCGGCGGATAAACCAAATGGTACGGGTCGCCGGGCGTGCCGTGCGTCAGCAGTGCCGAACCAATGCGGACATTCACCGGCAAATCAGCCAGCGAAATGCCTGACAATTGCCGCGCCGTCACACGCAGCATCGCCCAGTTGTAGCCGGCAAAATCATCCGGATGCAGCAGCCGCTCCTCGTGATTGCCCATGAGCATCGTCGCGCCGAGTGAACGCAGGGTTTCGACGACTTTGCGGCTTTCCGGGCCGAAATTCACCTGATCGCCAAGGGAAATGACGCGCCCGCAGGACTGCGCCTCCGGGGTCGAAAGAATCGCCCGAAGCGCGGCGAAATTGCCGTGAATATCCGCCATCAGCAGGGTACGCATGGGCGAAATCCTCCTTATACTATTTCCAGATAAGAATGCGCCAAGATGCGCCGCGAATTTTTCATTCTGGCTAACGTGAATGAAACGCAGCGTAGCAGCGCTACGCTAAGTGGAATGAGCGGACGCCAGAAGGGAAAAGGCGCAAGCAGATGGCGCAGTTGAATCTGGAAATCGTATTAACCCAGTATCTTTTTCGCAATCTCCACCGATGCGCGCGCGTCCTTGGCATAAAACGCGCCCATCTTCTGCGCGTACTCCGGCGTCACCACCGCGCCGCCCACCATGATGCTCGGCGGATTCGGCAGGGCGTGCAGCTGGCGTACGGTTTCCTCCATGCTCGGCAGGGTCGTCGTCATCAGCGCGGACAGACCGACAAGGCGGATGTTCTCCTTCACCACCGCGTCCACCACCGTTTCCGGCGGCACGTCGCGCCCTAAATCCAGCACGTCGTAGCCGTAGTTTTCCAGCACCGTGCGGACGATGTTCTTGCCAATGTCGTGGATATCGCCCTTGACCGTCGCAATCACGATGCGCCCCTTCTTGACGGGTTCGCCGCCCTTCGCCGCCAAGCTGTCGCGGATGACGGAGAACACCGCCTGCGCCGCCTGTGCCGCGCCCAGCAGCTGCGGCAGGAACGCCACGCCGCGCTCGTAGTCCGTGCCAACCTTGTCCAAGGCGGGAATCAGGTGCTTTTCAACCAGCGACAATTCGTTTTCGGTCGCCAGCGCTTCCTTCGCCAAGCGCGCTGCGTCTGCCTTGAGGCCGCGGATAATCGCGTCATCGAGGTTGGTGACGGCGGCAGCTGCTTTCGCGGTCGGGGCAGACGAAACAGCGGCGGCGCGCTGCTTTTCAGCGGCAAGCGCGGCTTCCGAGCCAAAGCGCTCGACATACGCCGCGCACGCCTCGTCCTCGCCGCTAAGCACGCGGAACGCCGCGACCGCGTCCATGATTTCCTTCTGATTCGGGTTGATGATAGGCAGCGTCAAGCCCTCGTTCAGCGCGCGAATCAGGAACGTCTGCGTCATCAGCAGGCGGTTCGGCAGCCCGAAGGAAATGTTCGACACGCCGAGCACGGTTTGCAGCCCCATGTCGCGGTGCACCGTGCGGACGGCGGCGAGCGTCTCCTCCGCCTGATCCTGCTGGGCGGAAACGGTCAGCGTCAGGCAGTCGATGAACACGTCCTCGCGGGGGATGCCGAAGCGTTCCGCCGCCGCCACAATGCGCTTCGCGATTGCGACGCGCTCCGCCGCCGTCTTGGGCAAGCCCTTCTCGTCCAGACCGACGACCGCCGCGCCGTATTTCTTCACCACCGGCAGCAGCGTTTGCAGTGCTTTCTCTTCGCCGTTGACGGAGTTGACCGCCGCTTTGCCGTTATAGACGCGCAGGGCGGCTTCCAGCGCGGCGGCGTTGGTGGAATCCAGCTGGAGCGGCACATCCACCGCTTCCTGCAATTTCTTAACCACGCGCGGGAGCATGGCGACTTCATCCACGCCCGGATAGCCAACGTTGACGTCCAGAATCTGCGCGCCCGCGTCCACCTGCGCAATGGCGACATCGACGATGTAATCCAAATCGCCCGCCAATAACGCCTGCTGGAAGCGCTTTTTGCCCGTCGGGTTGATGCGCTCGCCAATGACGCGCACGCCGGAGATTTCCAGCGACATCGTCGGCGTGCAGAGGAAGCTGCCGTGATGAATGTCGCGCGCGCCGGGCGTCATGGTGTGCACAGCGCCGTGCAGCGCGCGGATGTAGTCGGGGTTCGTGCCGCAGCAGCCGCCGACGATGCTCACGCCCGCGCCCACCACATCCACCATCGTGCGGGCGAAATCCTCCGGCGGCAGGTCATAATGTCCATCAACCGGGTCGGGCAGACCCGCGTTCGGTTTGGCAATCACGGGCAGGGTCGTCACGCGGCAAAGCTCCTGAAAGAGCGGCAACAGCTGCTTTGGCCCCTGTGAGCAGTTCAGCCCAATCGCGTCCGCGCCCAAGCCTTCCAGCGTCCGCGCCATGGACGGAATTGTGCAGCCGGTGAAGGTGCGCCCGGTCGCGTCGAAGCTCATCGTCACCCACACGGGCAGCGTCGAATGCTCCTTTGCGGCAAGCAGGGCGGCTTTTGCCTCGTACAGGTCGGTCATCGTCTCGATGCAGATAAGGTCAGCGCCCGCGTTCACGCCCGCGTCCACAATCTCCGCGAACATGTCCACCGCCGTCTCGAACGGCAGCGTGCCCATCGGTTCAAGCAGTTCGCCCAAGGGGCCAATATCCAGCGCGACGCGGGCGGATGTGCCGATGCACGCCTTTTTCGCCGCTGAAATGGCGGCAGACACCACGTCCGCGACCGTGTAGGGCGTTTTCTGCATCTTCCGTCGATTCGCCCCAAACGTGTTCGCATAGACGATTTCCGTGCCCGCTTCGATATATTGCCGGTGGATATTCGTCAGCAAATCCGGGTTGGTGATAGCAAGCAGCTCAGGAATTTCACCGAGCTTTAGCCCGTGGCGCTGGAGCATCGTGCCCATTGCGCCATCCAGAAAAGTCAGCTTATGTTCCACAGGTTTTTCCTGCCTTTCGCAAATTGCAGCGCGTCCGCATCGCGCAAAAGTCACAGCCGCGAATCCGCGCCTGCTGCGGAGTATCCGACAGCCCAATCACGGCGGTGACGCTCTTGAGCGGGTTCATCAGGTTCGATTCGCTGAGGGTGACGCCCAGCCGCCGGGTCGCGTCAGTCAGCGCCAGCAGCGGGCTTTGCACGTCCAGCGGCAAATCGCCGTAGCCGGGGCTGAAGCGGTCGGTGAGGTACTTGCCGGGCAGCTTCGCGGCGATTTCGCGCTCCGCCGCGTTGCAGCCCGCTTCGACATACGCGCCGCCGAAGCCGTCCAGCAGCAGCGCATCCGCAAAATCCCGCGCCTGTACCTGCCGCGCCAGCGCATCGAACGTCGTGCCGAGGGTGCAGACAAGCAGCGCCGCGTGGGAACACGAACGCAGCATAACCGCGGCGGTTCTGCCGGGCAAAACAAGCTGCCCGCCAAAGAGCGACGGCATCCCGTTTTCCCACGCGATTTCGGACACGCGGTAGGTGCAGCGCGGCGTGACGGTTTTCATGCACTGCGCGGCGATTTCCGCCATTTTGCGGTGCATGTCGCCGCTTTCGTCCGCGCGAACACCCGCATAGCGCAGGGCCTCGTCAAGGTCAGGGGTGATGGGAGAAGCGTCCATACGTCACCTCGTCAAAATAAGGATACAAACGCATTCCAAGCGTTGATGAGGTTCTCCGTGTGAATGGGCTGGGCAAGCGCCGCTTCCAGCGCAATCAGCACCACCAGATGCAGCGGATAGAGGGCATAGCCGACCCAGCGCGGCATTTTCACCTGCTGGCTGATGGGCAGCAGCATCAGCGGCAGTGCCCAAATTGCCATCGTTTGCAGCCGCAGCCACGGCGAAATCACCGTGCCGACGGCGGAGGAGGTCAGCGGCGTGACATCCTGCCCGAACAGGTGGGTTACGCCGACGCTGCTGCCGCCCCAATACAGGCAGAACGCAATCATCACGCACGCAATGCCCGCCCGGCTGCCGCGCACGCCGTAGAGCAGCATCACCAGCATCACGCCGCGCCAGCCGTAGTCGCACCCCAGCAGCTGCGCCGCGAAGAGTGCCAGAATCGGCGCCCAAATGTGGCTGAGCAGCTTTTTCGCCTTCAAGCCCCACACGCCGCACAGCGCGACGAGCAGCGTCAGAAAAATGTTCGGCTGATTCCAGCTGTGATTGAGCGCGACCATGTAAATCGGCTGCGACACCAGCCCAATCAGCATTAGCCGCCCCAGATATTTCGGCACGGAGCGCGTGTAGCTGATGCCCACAACCATGCACCAGCAGTACAGCGGAAAGGCAATGCGCCCCAGCATCCGCATTTCAGCAATCTGCGGGAAGAGCATTTTGCCCGCGTGGTCAATGAACATGAACACAAGCGCGAGGATTTTCAGCACGCCGGTGGCGGTGCAGCCCGCAATGGCGGGGTTCCGGCGCGCGGTGAAGTCTTTGGACGGCATAGGGGGAATCTCCTTTCGGCAAGGAATCTGATTCAGTATACCGCAAATTCAGGCAGGAATCAAGGGACTTTCACATGCCCATCACGCGCGGGATGTAGAATAAACGCTGAAAAGACAGAAAGGGGGGTATGCGGATGCAGCGGAAGCACATTATCAGCCTGTGCATTCTGCTCTGCGCGCTGGCGGTGCTTGTGGCGTTTCGTCCTTCGGCGGATGAAACCGTTCCGCTGACGGGCAGTGCGTCCGCCGGGCTGATTCTGCTTGACGGGCAGTCAGGGGGCTACTATGTGCTGGCGGTCATCGACCAGAGCCGCGCCGACCGTGCCGGCATCGAGGCGGGCGACACGCTGCTCACCCTGAACAGCCAGTCCCCCGCCGATCTCACCGCGCTGGACGCTTTCTTCTCCGCCCAGCAGCAGCCCTGCGTCATCACCATCCAGCGCAAAGGAAAAACACTTGACATCCATCTCCCCGCCCCATAACGGTTGCTTTTCGTCCCGGATTTGGCTATAATGAAGGCGTAGGAAACCCAATTCAGCACATCAAACCAGAGCAAGAGGTGCTAACCTATGACACTCTTAATCGTTGACGATGAAGCCCGCATCCGCGACCTCATCCGCAAGTACGCCGCCTTCGAGGGCTACAACGTCGAGGAAGCGTCAAACGGCATGGAAGCCATCGAAAAGTGCCGGCAGAAGAACTACGACCTCATCATCATGGATGTGATGATGCCCGAACTCGACGGCTTCTCCGCCTGCCGCGAAATCCGCCGCAAATCTCAGGTTCCCGTGATTATGCTTTCCGCGCGCGGCGAGGAGTATGACCGCATTCACGGCTTCGAGCTGGGCATTGATGATTATGTCGTCAAGCCTTTTTCGCCGCGTGAACTGATGATGCGCGTGTCCGCCGTTTTGAAGCGCACCGCCGCCAATGTGCCCGCCGCGTCCGACGGCGAGCGGGTGACCATCGGCGATATGGTGGTGGACTTCGCCGCGCGCCAAGTGACCATCAAGGGCGAAAGGCTGAATCTGTCCCCCAAGGAGTACGACCTGCTGTTCTACATGGTGCGCAACCGCGGCATTGCCCTGACGCGCGAGAAGCTCATCAGCGACGTATGGGGCTACGACTTCTTCGGCGACGACCGCACGCTGGACACGCACATCAAGCTGCTTCGCAAGAGCTTGGGCGAATATGCGGATAAAATTACAACGCTTAGAGGCGTTGGCTACCGCTTTGAGAAAGACTAAGGGGAGGCGCCAGAGGCTCGGTCTCTGGACTCCGGCAGGGACGCTGTCCCTGCAAGGGAGTTCCTCCCTTGACCCTTCCGCGCGATTGAGTTGGTGACTTCTGCATACTTCTTCCGCGTGTTGATTGAGGGAGAATCCGAAAACCATGAGGTGTTTCGCCATGCGCAAAAATCCGAAAGAAAAAAAGCATCCCCGCATTCGCCGCCGAGTTTTCGCTTACTTGGCGGCGTTTGTCGCGTTCGTCCTCGCGCTCCTGTGGCTGATGCAGATTGTCTGGCTGGACGACTTCTACCGCTGGGATAAAACGCGGCAAATCACCCAGGCAGCCGACGCGGTGGAGAGCAACATCGGCAATGATCAGCTGTCCGCGCTGATGGACAGGCTCGCGCAGCAGAATGACGTCTGCATCCTCCTGCTGGACAGCGACAAACATGTCTTTTTGTCGTCGGATGACATTCATTACTGCCTCATCCACCGCATGAGCAGCCGGGATTTGTCCTTCTGGTGCTCGATGATTCCCGAAAACGGCAATACGCTGACCAAGCTGTTCAACATCGCCCCATTCGGCGGCGACCAGTACAACAGCCATCAATTCCGCGGCAACGTGCCGAAGATGGAGGACGACAAGAAGCAGAGCCTGCTGTGCGCGCGCCGTGTCACCCTGCCCGACGGCACGGGCGGGTATCTGCTGCTCAACTCCATCATTACCCCGCTGGACAGCACCGTCGCGACATTGCGGACGCAGCTGATGCTTATCACCATCATCGTCCTCCTTGGCGCAACGGTGCTGGCGATGCTGATTTCCCGCAAGGTGACGCGCTCCATCGTCGAGACGAGCGAAGCGGCGCACTCCCTCTCGCGCGGGCAGTACGAAATTCCTCCGCATGGCTGCGAGTACCGCGAAATGGCGGAGCTGAACGGCACGCTGGTATACGCCGCGAAGGAGTTAAGTCAGGTGGAGAACCTGCAGCACGAGCTGATTGCCAACATCAGCCACGACCTGCGCACCCCGCTGACGATGATTGGCGGCTACGTCGAGATGATGCGCGACATCCCCGGCGAGGCAACGCCGGAAAACATGCAGGTAATCATCGACGAGACGCAGCGCCTGACAAGTTTGGTCAACGAACTGCTGGATTTCAGCCGCCTGCAGACGGGCGCGCTGGCGTTCAATCCCGCGCCGTACCCATTCACCGCGTCTGTGCAGGCGATTACCGACCGTGTGAGCCGCATGGTGCAGCAAAACGGCTATCAGGTGGTGTTCCATCCGGCGGCGCAGGTGAAGGCAATCGCGGATGAACAGCGGATTGCGCAGGTGGTGTACAACTTAGTCGGCAATGCGCTGACGTACACGGGCGAGGACAAGACGGTCGAAATCCATCAGGAGGTCATCGGCAAGATGGTGCGCCTGACGATTCACGACAGCGGCAAGGGCATTGCGCCGGAGGAACTGCCGCTGATATGGAATCGCTACTACCGCACGCAGGAGACGCATAAGCGGGCGATTATCGGCAGCGGCTTGGGTTTGTCGATTGTCAGGAGTATTTTGGAGAAGCACAATGTGCCGTTTGGGGTTGACAGCAAGGAGGGCGAAGGAACGTCGTTCTGGTTTGAGCTTCCGCTGGCGGAGGGTTAAGTTCACGGATAAACACGCGGAAGAATTATGGGAGTGAAACCAACTCAATCGCGCGGAGGGGTCAAGGGGGGATTCCCCCTTGCAGGGTCAAGGGACAGCGTCCCTTGCGGGGCTTGGGGCAGCGCCCCAACTGCTGCACCGTTCAGCCTATTCCAAAGGAAAAATCAAGCCGGGCAGCTTAGCCGCAGGCAGCGAAGCGTCCCTGCGCAGTAACTTTGCGCGTCCTCAGACGCGCCCCCAAGCTGCTCTTTCCTCCCCCCTTGCACATTGTCGCGCCAGATGGGCGCGACCACATAGCCGCGCCAACCGCCCTCGAACGCATGAACTCCCATGGAATTTTCGCCTACCCCCTTCCATTTCCGGGATGAATATGGTATAGTAGAAAGGTACGTCTGTATATAATGGAACGACCACGGAAATGTAAGGAGAAAACCCATGATCACGGTAAGCAATGTTTCCCTGACCTTCGGGGGTCAGAAGCTGTTTTCGGGTGCGGATTTGAAATTCATGCCGGGCAACTGCTATGGCGTTATCGGTGCGAACGGCGCGGGCAAATCGACGTTCCTGCGCATTTTGTCCGGCGAGCTGGAGCCCACGACCGGCACGGTGACGATTCCCGCGGGGCAGCGCCTGTCCACCTTGAAGCAGGATCAGTTCAAGTACGATGCCTATCCTGTGCTGGACACGGTAATCATGGGCAATCAGCGCCTATACGACATCATGAAGGAAAAGGACGAGCTGTACGCGAAGCCTGATTTTTCTGACGCGGACGGCGAACGCGCTGCCGAGCTGGAGGGCGAATTTGCGGAGATGGACGGCTGGAACGCCGAGTCCGACGCCGCGACGCTGCTGACCGGTCTGGGGCTGCCCGTTGAAATGCACACGATGCTCATGGGCGACCTGAAGGGCGGCGAGAAGTTCAAGGTGCTGCTGGCGCAGGCGCTGTTCGGCAATCCGGACATCCTGCTGCTGGACGAACCGACGAACAACCTTGACAACCGCTCCGTCGCGTGGCTGGAGGATTTCCTGATGAATTTCCCCGGCACGCTGATCGTCGTGTCCCATGACCGCTGGTTCCTGAACAATATCTGCACACATATCGTCGATATCGACTTCAATCAGGTCAAGCTCTACGTCGGCAACTACGACTTCTGGTATGAATCCTCCAAGATGATGCAGAGCCTGATGAACGACCAGAAGAAGCGCCGCGAGGACAAAATCAAGGAACTGCAAGCCTTCATCCAGCGCTTCTCGTCCAACAAGTCCAAGGCGAAGCAGGCGACCAGCGCCGCAAGCTGCTGGACCAGCTGACCATTGAGCAGATGCCCGCTTCTTCCCGCCGCTATCCGTGGGTGTGCTTCACGCCTGAACGCGAGGCGGGCAAGGACATCCTGCAGGTGTCGAACCTCAACTACACGCAGGACGGCGTGCAGCTGCTCAAGGACGTGTCCTTCATCGTCACCAAGGGGCAGAAAATCGCCCTTGTCGGCTCGAACGAACAGGCGCAGACCGCCCTCTTCCGCATCCTCGCGGAGGAAATCAAGCCCGACAGCGGCAGCTTCAAGTGGGGCGTTACCATCTCCACCAACTACTTTCCCAAGGACAACAGCAAGTATTTCGACGGCTGCAACCTCAACATGATGCAGTGGTTCGCCCAGTATTCGCCTGAACAACTGGAAACGTACATGCGCGGCTTCCTCGGCCGGATGCTCTTCTCCGGCGATGACGTGTACAAGCCCGTCAGCGTGCTTTCCGGCGGCGAGAAGGTGCGCGTCATGCTCTCCCGCATGATGCTCTCCGGCGCGAACTTCCTCATGCTCGACCAGCCCACCAACCACCTCGATTTGGAATCCATCACGGCGGTCAACAACGCGCTGATCAACTTCCCCGGCAACGTGATTTTCACGTCGCAGGACCACCAGTTCATCACGACCATCGCCGACCGCATCATTGAAATCAAGCCCGACGGCACGATTGCCGACTACTACTGCGGCTACGAAGACTATCTGGAGAAGATTCGCGCGCAGGAAGGGTAAATCAACAGCAAAAATCCGCCGCACTTCCGTTTGGTTGGAG
>ENA-OOZT01002267-OOZT01002267.1-human-gut-metagenome-genome-assembly--contig:-NODE-2267-length-11274-cov-2.475889_pt1 | contig 11274 bp, 8 predicted proteins | sample MGYA00241192_ERZ501407 | MGnify/ENA primary metagenome ERZ501407 (study PRJEB25962, sample SAMEA2042911) | human gut metagenome | biome: human gut; feature: human-associated habitat; material: faeces...
ATCAGAGCGGCCACAAGGCTGCCTGCCACAATAACTTTGCATTTTTCCGCAATTTTCATTTGATTTTCCTCTTTCCTCTTGATTTCAGCTTATAGCTGTTGTAACATTAAAATTATAGATACAACAAAAAGGAGTATTTTGGCATGATGACAAATGAAGAGATCCTTGCTATCCTGCGGCAGTACCCTGATCTGGTCCCCGAGGTTCTGGCCATCCTGACCGAAGCCCCTGCCAAAACAGATCTACCGTTTGTCGGCTGATTCACTCCGGCTTTGCCCGGGAGCGCAGCAGTGTTTCCACCGCGTTGCGCTGCTCCGGCGTTGCGCTGTTAAGCAACTCCACAATTTCCTGCATCTGTTTGTCGAGCTCGCCCATCCCGGCGGGCTTTTTTTGTGCCCATAAGCTCTTCAACGGTAATGCCAAAGTAGTCCGCAATTTTTTTTGCGGCTGGACATTCTGGATAAAGCGCCGTTTTTCCAGCTTGTCGGCATAGAGTTTGAAAAAACAAGTTCTTCTGCAACAGCAGCAGGGTTTTTCCCCCCCCCACACACCGTCCTGTTGATCAGGTGTCAATGCGCGGGCACCGGGTGCAAAAAGCAGAGGGTCGCGCGTACCTTCTGATCTGCTTTCCGCCCTAAATCCAAAAATATTGCCAAGAGTAAAACATATCCACAATATCATTTTACACCATCTTGTATGGCTTGGCAATGTTTTTTGGGGGAAAACATGAACAATTGTACGCAAGCGAGGTGAAAGAATGAAACGGACGACCATTACGCCTGAATGGATGGGCGAAGTGAGAAAACGCATGAAAGTAAACAACATGACCAGCCGCGATCTTGCGGCGGCGTGTGGCTGGAGCGAAAGCGTTGTGCGCAAGTACATCAACGGCTTGTACTATAACGATAACCCCCGTGCAGACATTGAGATTGCGCTGAAAATGAGGTGACGCAGATGTTTCTGGCTTGTCTGATGTGCTTTATGGCAGGATGCTGGGGGTCTGGCTGGCGTATTTTAGCTTAATTATCGGGCTGAACAATCAGTCCCGGCGGGTACACCGCCTCATTTTGATGCAATGTATCAGTCTTGGCTGTCCGGCGGGGTGTCCATGAAAGACGCTGCGTTGCTGCTGGGGATATCGGCAAAGCAATTCAAAGGATTTGCCGCCGAACGAAAGGAAGGTTCAGCCCATGCGATTCAGAACGCCTTTCACTCTGTTACTGTCTCTGATTGTTCCGGCTGGTTCCGCTCCTGCGGATATGTGCTTTAATTTTGAAAATTGCTATATTTTCATCATGCACGTCACCCGCAGTCAATTATCGGCGTTCACATCATTTTTTGAGCCGCAGATAATATTTTTCAAGGCTCTTATCGCAGACATCTACAATATGCAGCCAATCTTCCCGTGTGAGCTTGCGGAAGATGATCGGGTTCACCTCGATAGTCTCCACGTCTTTGCAGCGCATCAGGAATCGCATATCCTCAAAGCGCTTGAAGGGGTTAGAGAGGATGTTCTTCTCCACATCCTTCCGGGTATAACCACCCTTCTGATAAATGCTGGTGGATTTCTCTGCGATCATTCCGTGCGCCTTGCGGTCCTCGTAGAAGTCGATGAAGTAATCCACCACATCCGGCAGGGCAACTCTGCCATTGCTGTCCATGTACTCATAAATTGCTTTGAGCAGGACCGGCTTATAGGAAAAGCTCATATCCATCGTTTCAATGAATTTCATGAACTTATCTGCCATATTCTGCGGCGTGATGAGATCCCAGCCGTACTGCTTGGCAATGTTTCGGACACTTTCCTCGCGGAAATAGTGGAACATCCGCTTATCGCCAAAGGGAATCGAAAGGTCCGGTTTGACTTTTCCGTCCTTAATGTAGCGCTCCACCGTCTCGGACTGTACATCCACCATCCGGACGAACTCGATCTGCGAGATCATATCCTTGACGCTGTTCTGCCAGTTGAAAAGGTCGATGATCTCATAGTCAGACACATCGATCGGCACATCCAACCATGCTTCGGGCTTTTCACCCTGGAACAACATATCCTGATCCAGCTTGCGCTTGTTCTCTGGCGCCAGCACATACGCCATGGGCTGATATTTTGAAATATCCAGCACCCGATGCAGACTGTAGGGCATATTGAACATATTGGCGTTGTCTACAAAATCAATCACCAGCAGGTCATCTTTTCCCGGACAGCGGCGGGTGCCACGACCAAGCTGCTGCAAATAAATCGTTTTGGACATGGTCGGGCGCGCCATGAACAGCACCGTGGTATGCGGGCTGTCCCAGCCTTCGTTCAGAAGGTCGCAGGCACAAAGAACATTGGTCGAGCCGGTTTCATAGTCCTTCAGGATTTTTTCCCGAGCCTCTACCCGATCCCGCCCGGAAACTGCTTCCGCCTTCACGCCGCTATCCCGCAGTAGCTTTGCAATTTCGGCTGCATGGTCTACGCTGGCGCAGAAGATCACGGTCTTTTTGCCGTTGACATACTTTAAATATGTATCAACGATCAACTGATTCCGTTCCGGGATGAACAGCTTGCTTTCCAGATCCTGCGAATTGTATTTGATGCCGTTGATCCGCACATCGGTCAGGTCGATGTTGGTCTTGACCCAGATACAGCGAATCGGCACCAGAACGCCACGCTCCACGGCAGTCTTGAGATCCATTTTGTGGGCAACGTTCTGGAACAGCTCCAGCATATCTTCGCCATCGCTGCGTTCCGGAGTGGCGGTCAGACCCAGAATGAACTTCGGGTGGAAGTAGGTGAAAATCTTCTGGTAGGTGTTGGCTGCCGCATGGTGGCATTCGTCTACAATCAGGTAGTCAAAATCCATAGGCGAGAACTTTTCCAGATCCTTAGAGATGCTCTGCACCGTGGCAAAAATGACCGTCTGGGTCATATCCTTCTGACTTCCGGTGTACTCTCCCAAAGTCGCTTCCGGCCAGACCTTGGCGAAAGTCTCTTTTGCCTGAGATGCCAGCTTCAGGGCGTTGACCAGAAACAGCGTGCGTCCGCCCACTGCCTTGGCATCCGTTGCTGCTGTGATAGTTTTACCTACGCCGGTTGCATGGTACAGCAGCGCAATGGTTTTGCCGCCCTCACGCATCTTCTTGAGGTTGTCGATAGCCTCCTGCTGATAATCCCGAAGCTCGATGGTCTGTCCCATCTGAACCGGCAGGTCCGCTTCAAACGCCTTGAACATGGGGCTGGTGCCCAGAAATGTGATCAGCTCATCCTTGACCTTTTCCGGTTGCTTTTCCAACTGGCTGTAGATCCAACGGTAGACTTTCCAGTTATCATAGATCAGGCTGTTCTGCTTCAGAAGGTCATCAGCGTATTTGTTTTCGGACACCTTGCTCGGGTTGTGGTAGGTCTCGCCGTCAATTTCGATTGCGATTTTGGATTCAGATGATTCCAGCGCAAAATCGATATAACGGTGCCGACCATAGATGTCCACACAGGGGTACTGGACCTGCAAATTCTCGGTTTTCTCAGGTCCAAAAGCCTCACAGAAAAGCTGCACAAACAGCTCCTCCGCACGGCTGTTGACACTGGTTGCTTTCATTGGCTCCATGGTGGCCTCCTAAAACGATATTCCCAATTAAGATTTATAATTTTATTATATCATACGCAAAAAGCTCTGTATAGTTTGTTTCTTTGGCAAGGTTTTCTGTCCTTGCTGCTTAATTCTATACCTTTATAAGAGAACTCATTGATTTTTTATTTGACTGACGTTTCCAAAAAGATAACCATAAGTTTTTTCTCAAAAGACTTAACTCTACTGCATCCATGGGCTTCTACTAAGCGAAGACACTTACAGTTGGAAGTGAAAGCGGGGTTTTACCATGGAATATAATGCAGTTTTGAATCGTGTACGCCCGATGCTGACGAACGGCAATCACCTGTCTGCGCAAGGCTTTGAGGCGCTGTTTGGTTCCTGTTCTCAGCAGGAACAGGAGCATCTGCTGGCCGAGCTGGCGGGGCTCGGCATCCTAGTGGATACCAGCGCCGCTATACCCAGCAGCAGAAAGGCCACTTCTTTCTGCCGCAGCGACTTTACCTCCAAGCAGCTTTGGTCTATGACCAACGAGCAGCTCTGCGTATTGGCACAGCAGGGTGATGAGAGCGCCAAGGAGATCCTTGTGCGCAAGACCGCCGGTTTTGTCCACCTGATGGCCCGCAGAGTTCCGCAGCTGCTCGCCCATAGCTGCCTGACCGAGGAGGATAACTTCCAGAACGGCATTCTTGGACTGTTTGCTGCGATCCAGCGGTTCGATGCGCTTCAGGGCTACAGCTTCCTGACCTATGCCGCTTACTGGATCCGCCAGTCCATCCTGCGCGAAGCCATCAACACCGGCCTTACGGTACGCATCCCGGTACACTATTTTGACACGCTCTGCCGGGTGCGCGTCGTCTGCAGCACCTGCATGCAGCTAGATGGTCCGGATCTCTGGCATGCCATTGCCGAAGCTGAAGCCAGCAGCGGTCACCCCTGCACGGTGGAGCAGGCGCGCCGCTACCTGAGCGACATGCTCGTTTACCTCAACGTTACCAGCCTGAATCTTATGGTCGGCGAGAGCCACGACACCGAGCTTGCGGAGCTTCTGGCGGATGACGTCAGCCCCGATCCTGTGGACACTGTGAGCGAGAACGAGACCGTTCAGGAAGTCCGGTTGCTTCTTTCTCAGCTTCCCGAACGTGAGTCCACTGTGCTCCGGCTGCGCTACGGTATCCCGGATGACCGCTGCCGTACGCTGGACGAGATCGGTGCGCAGCTGGGCGTCACGCGGGAACGTATCCGCCAGATTCAGGTGCGTGCCGAGCGCCATCTGCGGGAGATGCTGAAGCGCCGCTCCTCATCCACCCTTTTTGCTGCCTGATTTTTTGACCTGATGGAGGATTTTGCCATGAATACATTGCTTTGTTCTTATCTTTCCGCCCATGCTGCTGAGGATGCTCTGTTTGTCTTGTGGGGTTTTTCTCCGGAGGACGCTGGCCTTCCACGTCCTTCTCTGGATGCTTTGCTGCAGCAGCGCCTGTCCCGCTACCTGAGCAGTCTGCTGCAGCAGAGCCCCTGTGTGATCACCGCAGAGGAGTTTGCCCTGCACGCCGATACCCTTGCGCAGGAGTTCCCGCACATCATTCTGGTGCAGAACACCTGCTACCGCACGCTGCTGCCCGTGTCTGTGACGCTTACGCCGGAGATGCAGTCCGGCCTTCTGAGTCACTTTGACCCGGAAACGCCGCAGGATACTCCGCTACCCGGCATTGAACCCTGCCTGCGTGTCTACTCCAACCTGCTGCATACGGAGGAAGGCATTGCCTGCTGCATTCCTTTGGACGCTCTGCTGCGTCAGTACCCACAGGTCGAGCGCGTATCGCTTGGTGCAGCACCGCATATGGTTCCCGAAACCGCCGCCAGCAGCTCTGCCTTTGCGCTTACCGGAGAAGCCGATTATTTCTGCCTTGTGCAGCAGCTGCGCCGTGGCAAAACGCTCTGCGTTTCAGCCGACAGCTTCATCGGCGATGAGGCTGATCTTGCCGACAGCCTTGCGGCGTTGGCTGGCGCTTTTCCCGGTCAGCTTTCCAGAGCGCATGCACAGACGATGCAGCCGGAGCGCCCCGTCTGCCCGGAGGCGCGCACCCTTCTGCAGCAGCACTGGGGTTACCCGGACTTTCTCCCGCTGGATGTCTACGACCTGGACGCTCTGCATCGCGGCGAGAAGAAGCTGCGCACCATCACCCAAGAGGACATCATCGACGACCTCATCCAGCAGGCAGAGCTTTGCCGTGCGGGGCAGACTTACCGCGACCTGTTCGTTACCGCATCTACCGGTGCGGGCAAGAGCGTGATGTTCCAGATCCCGGCCATTGATCTGGCCGAGAAGTACGGGATGGTCACGCTGGTGATCTCGCCGCTGATCGGCCTGATGAACGATCAGGTGCAGGGCATGGAGAAGCACCGCTACGCCAAGGCCCGCACCATCAACTCCGACATCCCGCCCATGGTCAAGAAGACCATTGCGCAGGAGGTGCAGGAAGGCCGCTGCGACATCCTGTATCTTTCGCCGGAGTCCCTGCTGAGCCGCAGCGATATCTCCGACCTGATCGGCGACCGTGCCATCGGCCTGCTGATCGTGGACGAGGCCCATATTGTGACCACCTGGGGCAAGCAGTTCCGCCCGGACTACTGGTTTCTGGGTGACTACGTGAACAAGCTGCGCAAACAGCAGCTGAACGGTCCGCACCAGCATGCCTTTGTCACTGCCACCTTTACGGCCACGGCTACCTATGGCGGCGAGGAGGACATGTACCGCGAGACCCTGCGCAGCCTGCACATGTCGCCGGACCCCATCGTTTATCTGGGCTGCGTGCGCCGCCGCAACATCGAGCTGTGCATCCGGGAGGTTCCCCGCGTGACCGGCCGCCGGGAGTACGAGCTGGACAAGTTCCAGGCTCTGACCGGACAGATCACCACCGCACTGGAGCAGGGGCAGAAGACCCTGATCTACTTTCCCACCGTCAGTCTGCTGGAGCGCTTCTACACTCATTGCCTTGCACAGCGGCTGGGCAATGCTGTGACCCGCTACCACGCGCAGCTTTCCGGCGAAGCCAAAGCGGAGAATCTGGAGGATTTCCGCAGCGGCAAGCGCCGGATCATGCTGGCCACCAAGGCCTTTGGCATGGGCATCGACATCCCGGACATTGCCCTTGTGCTGCACTTTGCCCCCACCGGCAACCTGTGTGATTACACGCAGGAGATCGGCCGCGCCGCCCGTGACCCGGAGATCCACGGCCGTGCCGTGTACGAGCACATGGCCAACGACTTCAAGCACATCAACCGCCTGCACGGCCTTTCCAGCATTCAGCCCTGGCAGCTGGTGCAGGTGATGCGCAAGGTACTGCAGCTGTACCGCCAGCACCGCGCCAGCCAGCCGGCCGCTGCCACCAAGCACCGCAACGAGCTTCTGGTGGACGCCGAGAGCTTTGCCTACATCTTTGCCAGCCCTAACGGTGAGCACCAGCAGGACCCGCTGGCCAAGGTCAAGACCGCCATGCTGCTGATCCAGAAGGACAGCGAAGCACGCGGCTATGCGCCCTTCATCATGCGGCCCTCTCCTCTGTTCACCCATGGGTATTTTCTGCTCAGCAGCGCCGATGCCGCCGCAGTCAACCGCATCTGTACCGGTGCTGCCACCCTGCAGGATGAGGCTGCCGGAGTCTACGACGTAGACCTTGCCCGCCTGTGGAGCAGCCGCTGGCAGAACGATTTTTCCTTTCCGCAGTTCAAGTACCTGCTGTACACCCACAGCAACAAGCTGCCGCTGAATGCTCAGCTGCGCCTGACCCCCGCCATGCAGCTGACGCTGGAGTGGCACGCCAATGCGGAGGCCCGTTTTTCCGTTCTGCTGCGCGCCCTGAAGGAGATCTTCTTCGAGGCTGCCCGCAGCGGCCAGTATCTCTACGACCGGGATGCCGCCGCCCGGCTGGTGCAGGCCACAGGCCTGAGCAGCACCCGTGCCACCAGTGCAGTGCGCGTAGTGCTGGCGGCTGTGCAGTCCTGGCAGCAGCATTCGCCCCGCCTGCAGCGCACCCGTGTGCTGCGCCGCGGCACCACGCAGGAAGGCGCAGAGTACAGTGTCGTGGACCCGTTCATCAGCGAGTTTTTTCACTGGCTGGAGCAGAGCTTTGCTGTTCTGCACAGCGGCGAGACCTGCCGCTATCTGCCGGTGAACGATTCTGTGCAGAGCAGCGAGCGTCTGACCCCGGCTCTGGGCGTTCTGGAAGAGCTGGACCTGCTCCACTTTGCCCTGCTGGGCGGCTCCAACAGCCGTCTGTACCTCTATATCAACCAGACCCAGACCCTGGAACTGGCTGACCGCGGCTTTTACCGCAACCACCTGCTGGAGCGCATTGCCCAGCGCCACACCGATGCTGTGCGGCTGATGAGCTGGCTGTTTACCAGCGGCTTTTCCAGCGATCAGCTTTGGGACCGCATCGAGGAATACTTCCTCGGCCTGCCCATTCAGGGCTTTGACGCCCCTTCTGCCGAATCGAGGTGATCTTTATGGCTTATCTTTTCTACTCCATTCGCGCTTCTCCGGTGTATGGTTCTTTTCTTTTGACTCAATGTGTGGTATAGTAAATTTATACTCCGTAAGGGGACGGAAACCATCGGTAGTCTGCCCATGCTTCTTGATATCCAATGAGTTCCCCGCAAGGGGACGGAAACCTGTGTTTCGCTGTCTTTGGCTTGCTTCGGCTTAATATTGCAATTTATCCCCGTAAGGGGACGGAAACCGTGTATCGTTGAACGTTGCGCTATCAAACGCAAATTGCAATTTATCCCCGTAAGGGGACGGAAACTCAACATACATTTTGAATTGCGCAACGAATGCATTACAATTTATCCCCGCAAGGGGACGGAAACCCGCTGTCAAAGGTCGTCAGAATTGTCTGGTCCCGGTTGTTGCAACTTATCCCCGCAAGGGGACGGAAACCATGTGATTTGCGTAGGGTTTACATAATGGAACAAATTGCAATTTATCCCCGCAAGGGGACAAAAAAGCACCTCTGCCACTGGCGTTTGCCAGCAGCGGAGGTGCTTTGCTTTTTCTTATATTCTACTTTACAGGTTGGGAGCTGCGCCTGCCGGAATCGTCTTTGTGACAGGCAGCGCCTTGACGCCTTCCGGAACATCCGGCTTCATGGGGCGGATCTCCTGCAGATAATCGGCCACATCCTGCAAGGTCTGCTCAATATGGGCTGTGTCCAGCGGAAGAATACGGTCGCTCTGCAGACCAAAAGCCGTATCGCTGGCATGGTTGATCTGGTTGCGGTACTGCATCACACGCTGGTAGAACAGTGCCGCGTCCTCGATCTGCCACCGGACCTCCGGGTCGATCACCAGCTGACCGGAAGCGAGGATCGTATCCATATAGGCATGCATTTCTTTGGAATTTGCCACACCAAACAACATATTGCCATCTGCATCGTCCTTGCTGTGGGTCAGGCGCAGATCCGTTGTATAGGGATACTCCTTTTGCATCAAAGTCAGACGGCAGAAATGGAAGTGGAACAGCGGATATACCCACGCCTTGCCCTTATTCTGATTCTGTGCCGCCAGATATGCCCAGCCGGTTTCCGTGGGCTGCACAAAAAGATGGCGGCAGACATAGGCCGGCATCTGCTCGCACAGCAATGTCAGCGCCTGCTGGTACATCCTGTGTTCTGCGCACCAGCTTACCAGCGAAGGAAGATTGTTTTTGGGGGAAGCCAGCAGACCTTCAAATTCTGTGCGGAAGCGGTCATTCAGCAGGTGGAAGAACAGGCTGGTCAGATTTTTGCTCTCCTTGGGCGGCACCTGCAGTGCCTGCGCGATCTGGCTCAGGTCTTCATTCAACGCCTGCACCCGGCACAGCGCCAGATCATCCGAGAACTGGTTGATCCGGGCCAGCAGGGTGTGCAGAGCCGGGTCGCTTTCGCCCTCGCTCCACAGGTAGCCTTTCAGCTTCTGTGCAGTACCTGTGGAAAAGAACTCGTCCATGGCCGTGATGAGGTCGAACAGGCTGTACAGCTGACTGCTGTCATGGATGCGGGAAGTGCCATCCGGAAGCAGTTCGGAGTAGATCACCCTGCGGGTCTCCACACCGCGCAGGTCACGCATACAGCGAGCTGCTGTTACCAGAAGCATCGCCGTGTCCCGCATGCCGCCGGAAAGGTCGATGGAAAGGGTATCTTCCGCTTCAATTTTTCCCAGTAACAGAGAGATCGCCCGGAACTGCGCCTTGTCGTCCATGCTGTCCGGCACCGGGATCACCACAAGCCGCTCTGCCGGAATGCCCGCCGAAGGCAGGAATACATCCCGGAAATATTCCACGGTGGTGCAGGTTTTCCCGTCCGGCAGATGCACGGTAGGGCTGGTGCGCACCAGCTCACTGCACAGTGCCAGAATACATTCCGGGCCTTCCTTGTGCTTTTTCAGCTCCAAAACCGCCGCTTCGTTGGTCTGGGTATGAATGTTCGGATTTTTGCCGAAGGGGCTCATATATAAAAGCAATACACTGCGTTCCATCTTATACCTCCTCCTGTTCCGCTTTCATCTGCATCAGTTTTTGCTGCCATGTTTTGCGCCGCTGCGATACAGCCGCTTTGCTCACGCCGAGAAACTCTGCCACGGTCTTATCCTGCGCCGGGTTGCGCCCCGGCTCCAGCAGCGCATGGACGGCGGCGCATTCCAGTGCCTTGGGTGCATAGGGCGGCTGAACTGTAAACTCCACATACCGGTGCAGCAGCAGGATATCCCACAGGCAGTTGTCCTGTTCCAGCGGACGCAGATCATCGCAGTTTGCCAGCCGCGCGGGCGCATCCTCTGCCGGGTCCAGCGCGTCGTTGTTGCGCAGAAAGCCCATCAGCACGCTGCTCCACAACGGGCCAGCTGTCTTACCGTATTTTTCCTTCTGCTGCAGGTTCATCAGCCCTATGCCGCGGTGCAGCCATGCCAGCATTTCACTGCTCTGCTCCACCTGCTCTTCCACGCTTTTTTCTTGGGAGGCCACCCGGTCGCCCAGCGCCGAATCCTCTCCGCCAGTGTCGTCCAGACTGAGCACCGACTGCTTATTGCGCAGTGCTTCCCGCAGGGTCTTTACACCCACCCCGACAATATCGGCGATCACCTGTTCTTTTTCCGGGTCACGACAGAGCATACTCTCTGTAATTCCGTTCTTTTCCATGTACTCCAGCGCTTTTTTGATCTTGCGGTTCGTCTCGCGTCCGAAACCCATCACAGCCATTTCTTCCTGCTGCTGGTCGTGTGACTGTGCATGACGGACAGCGGTGCGCAGATACATACTGAAGGTCTGCCCCGGCTTTGCTTCCCAAAGATCAAACGCATCCAGAAACGCCTTGCAGAAATCCGCGCTGTTCCATGCCTCCTCTCCCCTTCCGGGAGCCTGTGTGGTCAGAAAGCATTCCGCCCAGAAAGTGCGGAACCGTTCATCATTGGCATCGTGCAGCTTTTTGCGCTGTTCCGGCGGCAGCTGCAGCAGCGGCCCAGGCAGCTGAATGGGCGAACAAGATGCTTGTTACAGTTGATGAAAACAGTTCTTTGAATATACGAAAAGAAGCATCTCAGGATGCAGAAGTAGTCGGAAAGTTCTATCATGGTTCCGGTGCGGAAGTACTGGAAGTCGGAGCTGAGTGGACAAAAGTAAAATCCGGTGATGTGGAAGGATATGTCAGCAATGCTTACTGCGTGTTTG
>ENA-OOZT01002277-OOZT01002277.1-human-gut-metagenome-genome-assembly--contig:-NODE-2277-length-11215-cov-2.418728_pt1 | contig 11215 bp, 8 predicted proteins | sample MGYA00241192_ERZ501407 | MGnify/ENA primary metagenome ERZ501407 (study PRJEB25962, sample SAMEA2042911) | human gut metagenome | biome: human gut; feature: human-associated habitat; material: faeces...
TGTGACCTCGGAGCAAGGTTTGAACGCGAGTGCATAAGCGAGCATTCAAACCGCCGCGACTAAAGTCACAGATATCGGTTCTATTCTATCTTGGGGTTCGTCTATTTCTTCGACTATTTATTTGCGAATTACAGAGTCACTTTCTCCAGATGCCACATCTCTTTTGCGTACTCTTCGATCGTACGGTCAGATGAGAACTTACCTGCGGATGCTGTCTGGAGCATTGCTGTTCTTGCCCAGTGTTCTTCATCGCGGTAAGCAGCATCGATTCTGTTATGAGCTTCTTTGTAAGAATCGAAGTCTAACAGTGTGAAATAAGTGTCTTTTTCAAGGAGTGCGTCATAGAGGGCACGGAACAGTTCCGGATTCTCTGGTGAATAGAATCCATTTACTAACTGTGTAAGTACCTGACGAACGTCCTGGTTGTTATTATATACGTCTCTTGGATTGTAGTTTCCGTTTTTCTCATATTCCATTACCTGGTCTGCAGATAAACCGAAGATGAAAGCGTTTTCTTTGCCAACTTCTTCTACAATCTCAACATTAGCTCCATCCATTGTTCCTAATGTGAGAGCACCGTTTAACATGAACTTCATGTTACCTGTTCCTGATGCTTCCTTAGAAGCTGTGGAAATCTGCTCGCTGACATCGGCTGCTGCAAAGATAAGCTCTGCGTTAGATACGCGGTAATCTTCGATGAATACAACTTTGATCTTTCCATTGATGGATGGGTCGTTGTTAATCTTATCTGCTACTGCATTGATTAACTTGATCGTAAGCTTCGCTGTGTAATAACCAGCGGCTGCTTTTGCTCCGAAGATAAATGTTCTTGGAACGATATCCATGTCTGGATGTGCTTTGATTTCATTGTAAAGATACATTACATGAAGAATGTTCATTAACTGACGTTTGTACTCATGTAATCTCTTAACCTGGCAGTCAAAGATGGAACGTGGGTCTACATCAATTCCATTATGCTCTTTGATGTATTTTGCAAGACGTACCTTGTTCTGGTATTTGATGTTCATGAATTCCTGCTGGCACTTTTCATCATCTACATATACTTTTAAATGTTTAAGATGATCTAAGTTAGTGATCCAGTCATCACCAATCTTGTCTGTTACCCAGCTTGCCAGTAATGGGTTACCATGAAGAAGGAATCTTCTCTGTGTAATACCATTTGTCTTATTGTTGAACTTCTCTGGCATCATCTCATAGAAATCTTTTAACTCACGTTTCTTAAGGATGTCTGTGTGAAGGCGGGCAACACCGTTAACAGAGTAGCTTCCTGCGATTGCAAGGTGAGCCATTCTTACCTGTCCATCATAGAGGATCGCCATCTTGCGGATTTTTTCCTGATCTCCAGGGTATTTGTTCTGGATCTCGATAACGAAACGACGGTTGATTTCTTCTACAATCTGGTAAACTCTAGGAAGTAATCTGGAGAAAAGCTCGATAGGCCACTTCTCAAGAGCTTCTGCCATAATAGTATGGTTTGTGTAAGCACAGGTCTTTCTTGTGATTTCCCATGCTTCATCCCACTCTAAACCTTCTTCGTCAACGAGGATTCTCATTAACTCAGCTACAGCTACTGTAGGATGTGTATCATTTAACTGGAATGTTACTTTCTCATGGAACTTACGAATGTCGTCATGTGTTTCTTTGTATTTTGCAATTGCTCTCTGAACAGATGCAGAAATGAAGAAATACTGCTGTTTTAAACGAAGTTCCTTACCTGCCATATGGTTGTCGTTTGGATATAATACTTCACAGATTGTTCTTGCAAGATTTTCCTGTTCTACAGCTTTCTGGTACTCACCTTTGTCGAAGGAATCTAAGTTGAAGTTGTTGATTGCTTCTGCATCCCAGATACGAAGTGTGTTTACGATATGGTTGCCATAACCTACGATTGGCATATCGTATGGTACGGCACGTACACTCTGGTATCCCTTCTGAACGAACTTCTGTCTTCCGTTATGCATCTCAACATCTACATAACCGCCAAACTTAACTTCTACGGCATACTCATCTCTCTTGATTTCAAAAGGATTTCCGTATTTTAACCAGTTATCTGGGACTTCTACCTGATAACCGTTCTCAATTTTCTGTTTGAACATACCATAACGGTAACGGATTCCGCAGCCGTAAGCTGGATATCCAAGTGTTGCAAGAGAATCAAGGAAACAAGCTGCAAGACGGCCAAGACCACCGTTACCAAGTGCTGCATCTGGCTCCTGGTCTTCGATGAGGTTAAGGTCAAGTCCTAACTCCTCTAATGTTTCTCTTACATCATCATAGCAAAGAAGGTTAATCATGTTGTTTCCAAGAGCTCTACCCATAAGGAACTCCATGGACATGTAGTAAACCATCTTCTTGTCCTGTTTTTCGTATGCTTTGTGTGTCTCGATCCAGTTGTCAATAATATCGTCTTTTACGGAGTATGCAACAGCCTGATAAATCTGCTGTGGTGTTGCTTCTTCGAGTTTACGACGAAACAGCATACGGACATTGGACTCTAACTCTTTTTTGAATTTTTCTTTGTCGAAAGTATCCTTTTTAATCAATGAACTGATCCTCCTAAATTATCTCGTATAATCCTGGAATCTTTTTCGTGCCTGCTTTCGTGAGAAGATTTCTATCAGCCAGCCTCAGATTTTGAGACGTACGTAGTACATTCGCCGCAAAATCTGAGTGCCTCTGGTCAAAAACCATTCGCTAAAAACAAGTGTTTAAAAGGTTTTAAGATTACATTTTTTTCTCGACACCTAATCTTACTTTTTCTCCATTAATATCCCATTCCTTGGAATATCCGCCTTCTGCGTCTAAGCACATATCGTCTGCCAATACATCATTCTTGATTTCATCAGTGTATTTGGTCATGACTTCTTTAATCTTGTCATTACCCTCTTCGTATACAGTAATGTGGTCTGTCACTTCAAAGCCGGCTTCTTTTCTCATTGTCTGTACCTTACTGATGATTTCTCTTACGAATCCCTCTTCCAAAAGTGCCGGTGTCAGATTAGTATCAAGTACTACGGTAACTCCATGATCTGCCTGAGAAACGTATCCCTCTTTCTGTGACATATCAATTAATAACTCTTCCGGCAATAAATTGATTTTACCATCATTTAACTCTATTGTCAAAAAGCCATTTGCGTCTAATTCTTTCTTAGCCGCACTTCCGTTAAGGTTTGCTAAAATATTACGGATCTTTCCTAAGTCTTTACCGTATTTTGGTCCAAGAATACGCATCTGAGGTTTAAATGTGTAATCTGTGAGGTCAGATACATCATCCTTAAAAATAACGTCTTTTACGTTAAGCTCACCTTCGATGATCTGTTTGTAGTAATCTGTTAAAGCAGCCTCTCCATTTACAAACATCTGACCGATTGGCTGACGGTTCTTGATTCCGGATGCGTTACGTGCAGCACGTCCAAGTACAACGATGTCAAGTACTTCACCCATATCCTGCTCAAGTTTCTCATCAATCATTGCCTCATCCACTGCTGGGAAATCACATAAATGGATACTTTCTGGTGCATCTGGATTAACACTCTTTACAAGGTTCTGGTAAATGTCTTCTGTCATAAATGGAATCATTGGTGCAGAAGCTTTGATGAATGTAACGAGTGCAGTATAAAGAGTCATGTATGCATTAATCTTATCCTGCTCCATTCCTTTAGCCCAGAAACGCTGACGGGAACGACGTACATACCAGTTACTCATATCATCTACAAATGCCTGTAATGCCTTTGTTGTTTCAGGAATCTTATAGTTGGCAAGACAGTCATCTACTGTTTTTACGCAGGAGTTCAGTCTTGATAATAACCATTTATCCATAACAGATAACTTGTCGTACTCTAAGCTGTACTTCGTTGGGTCAAATTCATCGATATTTGCGTAAAGTACATAGAATGCATAAGTATTCCATAATGTACCCATGAATTTACGCTGTCCCTCTGTTACTGCATCTGCGTGGAAACGGTTTGGCAGCCAAGGTGCACTGTTAGAGTAGAAATACCAGCGGATAGCATCTGCTCCATGCTGCTCTAATGCATCAAACGGATCTACGGCATTTCCTTTACTCTTACTCATCTTCTGTCCGTTTTCGTCCTGTACGTGGCCGAGAACGATTACGTTCTTATAAGGAGCTTTGTTAAATAACAGTGTGGACTCTGCAAGTAAGGAATAGAACCATCCTCTTGTCTGGTCTACTGCCTCAGAAATGAACTGTGCAGGGAACTGCTGCTCGAAAAGCTCTTTATTTTCAAATGGATAGTGATGCTGTGCAAATGGCATTGCTCCTGAGTCAAACCAGCAGTCGATAACTTCTGGCACTCTCTTCATTGTCTTTCCACAATCTGGACATGTCAGAGTGATCGCATCAATATATGGTCTGTGAAGTTCTACAGTCTGAGCTTCTGGATTTCCGCTCTTTTCCTCTAATTCCTGGCGGCTTCCGATGCACTCCATCTTTCCGCAGCCTTCACACTGCCATACGTTTAATGGTGTTCCCCAGTAACGGTTACGGGAAATACCCCAGTCCTGAATGTTATTTAACCAGTCACCAAAACGGCCTTTACCGATGCTCTTTGGAATCCAGTTGATTGTGTTATTGTTGCGAATCAAGTCGTCTTTTACTGCTGTCATCTTGATGAACCAGGACTCTCTCGCATAGTAGATCAGCGGTGTATCACATCTCCAGCAGAATGGGTAATCATGTTCGAACTTAGGCGCATCGAAAAGAAGGCCTTCTTTATCTAAGTCAACAAGTACCTTAGGGTCTGCATCTTTTACAAATAATCCAGCATAAGGTGTGTCTTCTGTCATGTTACCCTTTCCATCTACGAACTGAACAAATGGAAGATCGTACTTTCTTCCAACCTGTGCATCGTCCTCACCAAATGCAGGTGCGATGTGTACAATACCTGTACCATCGGACATTGTTACATAGTCAGCGCATGTTACGAAATGTGCTTTCTTATGCTGTTTTTCTGCGGACTTTGCAGCACCTTCATATAGTGGAACATACTCTTTATATTCAAGGTCTGTTCCTTTGTAAGTTTCAAGAATCTCGTAAGCTGGAGTTTCTTCTGTTCCAAGCTTACCAAGAACTTTATCCAGTAATGCTTTTGCCATATAGTAAACATAACCGTCAGCAGCTTTTACTTTACAGTAAGTCTCTTCTGGGTTTACACAAAGAGCTACGTTACTTGGAAGTGTCCAAGGTGTTGTTGTCCATGCAAGGAAATACGCATCTTCACCAGCCACTTTGAAACGAACAACTGCGGAACGCTCTTTTACTGCCTTATATCCCTGTGCTACCTCGTGAGAAGATAAAGGTGTTCCACAACGAGGGCAGTAAGGTACGATCTTAAATCCTTTATAAAGAAGACCTTTATCCCAGATAGTCTTTAATGCCCACCATTCGGACTCAATAAAGTTGTCATTATAAGTTACATATGGGTTATCCATATCAGCCCAGAAACCAACGGTCTTTGAGAAATCTTCCCACATTCCTTTGTATTTCCATACGGATTCTTTACATTGAGTGATAAATGGGTCTAAACCATACTCTTCAATCTGCTCTTTTCCGTCAAGGCCAAGCTTCTTCTCTACTTCAAGCTCTACTGGAAGTCCGTGAGTATCCCATCCGGCCTTTCTTGGAACCATGTAACCCTTCATTGTACGGTAACGAGGAATCATATCCTTGATTACACGAGTTAAAACGTGTCCGATATGAGGTTTACCATTGGCTGTTGGTGGTCCGTCATAGAAAGTGTAAACAGGGTCACCTTCTCTTGTTTCGATGCTTTTCTTAAAAATGTCATGGTCTTTCCAAAACTGTGCAGTTTCTTTTTCTCTCTCTACAAAATTGAGATTCGTGGATACTTTCTTGTACACGACGTTTCCTCCTTAATTTAGTCAGTTTAATTTAACTACTTTTAGATTAAATAAATTTATATTGTGATGTTATGGCCAAAAGATATTTTGCCCCTAACTTGATGTCACGAATTACTCCGCAGCTAACGCTGCTCCCATAATTCTGAAACATCATATTATTATGCCCGATGTGCAGACCAAATTTTCCGGCAAAAAAAGAAAAGCCCCCATCCCCAGTAAAAGGATGAAAGCCTGAACTATCATTATACCACCTGTACATACTGACATATGCTTCTCTGTTAACGGTGAGATTCCGTCACTGCTTACTGTAACCTTTCAGCAGTGCAACTCAGGAGTGATATTCGGATATTCTCTACTGACAACGGATTCCCACTATCTCCGTCTCACTGAAGCGTTCAAAAATTCTTACTGTCTCCATCAACGTTTTTATCACAGATAATCATATACTAGGTGGGATAAATTGTCAACAGATTTTCATTCTGTATTTACTGTATTTATCATTATATTGATTCCTGTACTATTTATATCAGATGTGAGATGACTCCCACATCATAGCAAGAATGCCAGGACATTCTTGAATTGATAAAATGTCACCAGTTACTTTTATACATTATTTATACAATGAGATTTCCCAGTTTCACAAAACATTGTTAATCCTTAAATTTTCTTTTAATTTACAAAAGATTATGCTACAATACTCCTTAATTAGAAAGGAGCCTATAATGTTAAAAAAACTCATTGTATCTTTTCTTTGTGCGATTGTTGTCGCCTGCACAGTTCTCGGCGGATTTTGCCTGCTTTACTTTACTATTCCAAGCCAGAAAGCAAAGGCATCCATTTCCCTGCCTTCTACTGTAGAGGACAGTGAAACTGCAGCGGAGTCTACCACAGAAGCAGATTCCAAAGATAAGAATGTTTATGTGGCCGATGTGTATCAGTCTCTTACACTTCGTTCAGAGGCAAGCGCAGATTCTGACGCGATTACAGACCTTCTTCCTATGACACATCTGGAAGTTCTTGAGTTTGCGGCAGGTACAAATTATGCTTACGTCAAGGTATTAACCGGAGATAAAGAAAGCTATAAGGGCTATGTAAACAGCGAATATATTACTAAATTAGGAGAACCAACCGTTCGTATTGGGACAGAGGAGTAAATGAATTATGTTTTCTAACAATTTAACTATGATGACCGACCTGTATGAGCTTACAATGATGCAGGGATATTTCTTCGAAGGTAACGAAGATAAGGTTGTATTTGATGTTTTTTACCGCAAAAATCCATCCGGCAGTGCTTATGCCATCACCTGTGGACTTGATCAGGTAATTGATTATATAAAGAACCTGTCATTTTCTTATGAAGATATTGATTATTTAAGAGGTCTCGGCATTTTTAAAGAAGATTTTCTTTCCTATCTTGCCGGCTTCCATTTCAGCGGAGATATTTATGCAATCCCAGAGGGAAGTGTCGTATTTCCAAAGGAGCCACTTGTAAAGGTTATCGCCCCTATCATGGAAGCACAGCTTGTTGAGACAGCGATTTTAAATATCATCAACCACCAGAGTCTTATCGCAACAAAGGCTTCTCGTGTTGACTATGCGGCTGGCGGCGGCGTTATGGAATTCGGTCTTCGCCGCGCACAGGGACCAGATGCCGGAACACTCGGCGCAAGAGCTGCCGTTATCGGTGGATGTACCGGAACTTCCAACGTACTCGCCGGAGAACTTTACGGCATTCCTGTACAGGGAACACATGCCCACAGCTGGATTATGAGCTTCCCAGACGAACTTACTGCTTTCCGTACCTACGCGAAAATGTATCCCGATGCCTGCATCCTTTTGGTAGATACTTATGACACCTTAAAGTCTGGTGTTCCACATGCCATTCAGGTATTTAAAGAGATGCGTGATGCCGGAATCACTTCTAAGCTTATGGGAATCCGTTTAGACAGCGGTGACATTGCCTACCTGTCTAAAAAGGCCCGCAAGATGTTAGATGAAGCAGGATTTACAAATGCGATTATTTCCGCTTCCAGCGACCTTGATGAATACCTGATCAACAGTTTAAAAACACAGGGCTGTACCGTAACTTCCTGGGGTGTCGGTACAAATCTTATCACATCTTCTGATAACCCGGCATTCGGTGGGGTATACAAACTTGCAGCCATCAAAAAACCTGGCGATAAAGAATTCACCGCTAAAATTAAGATTTCCGAGAACCCGGAAAAGATTACAAACCCAGGTAACAAAACAGTTTATCGTATTTATGATAAAGAAAGCAGCAAGATTAAGGCTGACTTAATCTGCCTCGTTGGGGAAACATTTGACCCTTCAGAAGATTTAAAGATTTTTGATCCGATCTCTACCTGGAAAAAGTCCATTCTTCCAGCCGGCAGCTATCAGATCCGCGAAATGCTCGTTCCAATATTCTTAAACGGACAGTGCGTATACTCCTCTCCTGCTGTTATGGATATCAAAGCATACTGCCAGCAGGAACTGAATACACTGTGGGATGAGAACAGAAGACTGATAAATCCTCAGACCGTATATGTGGACCTTTCACAGAAACTGTTCGATCTGAAACACAAGTTATTAGGAGACGAAAAATAAATACTAATTTGTAAATTTAGAAGAGCCAGAAAAAAGAATTGTTATCTGTTTGATTTTGTTCCGTTGCGCTAAGCATTCCATTCTGCCCAGAAAAACAGGAACTTGGGAAAAACGAGTCCCAAGTTCCTATGGTCAGAATTCCATAGCGCAAAGTCACAAAATGCAATACGAATAACAATTCTTTTTTTCTTTACCATAGTTTTCTTACAATTCAGCATAAAATTTTATTTCAACGGCTGTCTGTTTTTAATAACAATAGCAAAGTCGATCATAATAAGAACAATCGTTAGTATCCATGAGATAGGAAAGGCATAATACAGAACACTTAATTGGCAATATTCCCCGAAAATAGTATATATCCAAATAATACGAAAACAACAGGTTCCTATAATTGCGGCAATAGCCGGGGATAAGGAATGTCCAGTACCTCTTAATACGCCTGCCGGAATCTCATAAAAACTGCATAGTGGTTCAAAAAAGAGAATACACATAATACGAAGATGTGCATTTTGTATAACCGTTTGTTCTGCGAAAAAAAATCCTGTAAAAAATTTTCGAAATATAATGAGTGGCTCAATAATTACCAAACTACTCAAAACAGAAAAAATCATACATATCCATATAACATAGGGAAAGAATTCCTGCTATATAATTAATAGTCAAAAAAGAAAAAACATTGTATAATAAATATATCTTAGGAGTAAGTATTGTATAATATTTTTTAGTTTATCAACCAGAAAATATAACACATGGAGGAGGGTTACATATGACAGGCTGCAAAAAAATTGATATGGATACCTGGGCACGCAGGGAACATTACGAATACTATACTAAACAGTTAAAAGTTGAATATAATATTACCGCTAATGTTGATGTAAAAAATGTATTGGATTTTTGTCATTCAAAAGGTTACAAATGCTATGATCTATCTTGTTACTAAGACATTAAACCGCATCGATAATTTTAAAATGTTTAAAGATAAATATGGATACCTTTGTGCCTGGGACAAAATCATTCCAAATTATACTATTTTTCATAATGATGACCATACTTTTTCTGATTGCTGGACAGATTTTTCCGAAGATTTTAATATATTTTATCAAGATATCCTAAAAGATATGGCTACTGCCGCAACGAAAAAAGGAATTAAAGCAAAAGAAGGACAACCTGCTAATTTTTACTGCATATCCTGCACGCCATGGACAACCTTTACCGGTTATAGCAGTAGGGTCTCTAATGGTGAACCTTCTTTTTTCCCAATTGTATTGATGGGTAAGTATAAGCAGCATGGCAAAAAAATACTGATGCCTGTTAATATCACAATTGCTCACGCAGTAGCAGATGGTTATCATGCGGGATTATTCTTTCAGTATCTCCAGGAAGAAATTAACAACTACTAATTTGCTGGGGACACAGACGCCGCTTTAATAGAAGATATTGAGCTGAATTGTATGGAGTCTTCTAAATAAAAAAGAAATAATACCATATCTCAGATGCGGCTTCGGAGCGTGTTTAAGATGCAGATAAGCATTTTAAACACAGCGACTACAGAGCAGATGGGATATGGTATTATTTCTTTTTTCGTCTATCCAAAATCTACAAATTAGTATTTTATAATATTTTATTTTGAATAAAACACTCAAATATATAACTTGGATTTTCGTAATAAACACTACTATTATAATCATCTATTTTGTCACTAATAAAAGAATGATATACTTCAATAATTGCATCTACTACATCTATCTTTTTTTCTAAAGCCACTTGTTTTATCAATCGCTTATATACTTTTCCGATATCCCAATGGGAAGGAACCGCATACTGACATTCCCTCACATTATCAAAATTTCCAACGGAAATTTTTGCTGCTTCAATAAAATCATCACTCACCCGCTCTATATTATCGCTATGGTAAATATCCGCTAAATCATATATTTTTGCAATGCGTTCTTTGCCTAATGCATCTACCACTGCTACTCTCTTATTTTTTGTTTTTCTAGCAATATAGTCAATAAGTGAACATGTATAAAATAAGTCGTTGTCTTTCTGACTTTCTCTTCCCAGTTGTCTTTCCATCATCTCGTCTCCTCATATCCTCTATATTCTAAGCATTTTAAAGCTTCTCGTGTACAAAAATTAATCTGATGCGTTGGATATTTGAACTTAGCTAACACCCAGAACTGTTCTCTTGTAATGGCTCCATCAATATAATCGGAAACATAATTATAAATCTGATCATTTGCCATCGCTCCTATTACAATATCATATTGATGCGGTTTTCCTGAACGACAATCAATAATAAAATCTAACCATTCATCCGTCATATCCTTAAATTCTTTTATATTTAAATGCGTATTTAACCTTACCTCGTAAATAGAGACGATTTTATCATCATATCTTTTCGCCCATCTTTGAGCCTGTTCCTTTATAACCGTACAGTAAAACCCCGTTCCAAAATCTTTTGTGTTTCTTCCTGCTCGTATTTCCACCATGATATACTGTCATTTTCGCCATAGAATTTCCTCCATTCTCAATATTATATTTTCTATTTCTATCTAGTATAACACATATCCTGAGTTGCCGCAGGCAAAGAGACGCCGCTGAGAAGAGTGGTAGTCGGATTGCCTGAAGAATTATAGAGAAGAATCACTAAAAAATTTATTGATTTTGTTCCGTTGTGCTAAACGCTCCATTTTGCCCAATA
>ENA-OOZT01002291-OOZT01002291.1-human-gut-metagenome-genome-assembly--contig:-NODE-2291-length-11171-cov-2.082134_pt1 | contig 11171 bp, 8 predicted proteins | sample MGYA00241192_ERZ501407 | MGnify/ENA primary metagenome ERZ501407 (study PRJEB25962, sample SAMEA2042911) | human gut metagenome | biome: human gut; feature: human-associated habitat; material: faeces...
ATAACTTCACAGATATCCGTCAGTTTAACCTGATGTTCAAGACTTTCCAGGGCGTAACAGAGGATGCGAAAAACGTGGTTTATCTGCGTCCCGAAACTGCACAGGGTATCTTCGTAAACTTCAAAAATGTGCAGAGAACCACAAGAAAAAAACTACCCTTCGGTATCGGTCAGATTGGTAAATCCTTCCGTAACGAAATCACACCCGGTAACTTTACCTTCCGTACCAGAGAATTTGAACAGATGGAGCTGGAATTCTTCTGCGAACCCGGTACAGATTTGGAATGGCTGGATTACTGGAGAAAATACTGCAAAAACTTCCTGCTGAGCCTGAATATGACAGAGGATGCGATCCGCCTGAGAGATCACTCTCCTGAAGAACTGTCTCACTACAGCAAGGGCACAACAGATATCGAATATAAATTCCCGTTCGGCTGGGGCGAGCTGTGGGGCATTGCGGACAGAACCGATTATGACCTGACCTGCCACCAGAACACAAGCGGCGAGGATATGACATATTATGATCAGGCAAAGAATGAAAAATATGTGCCTTACTGCATTGAGCCCTCTGTTGGTGCGGACCGTGTAACGCTGGCTTTCCTGTGCGATGCTTATAACGAAGAGGAGGTCGGCGAAGGCGATGTCAGAACCGTTCTGAAATTCCATCCCGCACTGGCTCCCATCAAGGCGGCTGTTCTGCCTCTGAGCAAAAAGCTGAACGAACAGGCGGCAGAGGTTTATGCAGCACTGGCGAAGGAATTTAACTGCGATTATGATGACGCAGGCTCTATCGGTAAGCGCTACAGAAGACAGGATGAGGTCGGCACACCCTTCTGCATCACCTACGATTTCGATTCCGTTGAGGATCACTGCGTAACCGTGCGTGACAGAGATACCATGGAACAGGTAAGAATGCCTATCGCAGAGTTGGTTCCTTATCTGAAGGAAAAAATGGAGTTTTAAGCCATGAAACCATTTGAAGGCTTTACCGCGGAAACAATAGATTTCCTCTGGGAGCTGCGGATGAATAACAGCCGCGAATGGATGGAGGAAAACCGCGACCGCTATAAGCGCGTGCTGAAGGAACCCTTTGATAGCCTTGCGGCGGCGCTTGTGGCGGAAAGCACAGCCTTCGGTGGCAGGGAAATGAAATGCTCCGTTTCCCGTATCAATCGCGATATCCGCTTTTCCAAGGATAAAAGCCCTTACCGCGCAAGCCGTTGGGTTGTGCTGTATGATGCGGCATTGCAGGGAACGGCATGGAAGGAACGCCCTTCCTTCTATTTCGAGCTGAGCCCCGAAGGCTATGAGCATGGTCTTGGCATGTGGTGCAGTCCGTCTGCCTTCCTTGCGGCATACCGCAGAAAAATCGAAAGCAATCCTGCGGCGTTTGAACGTATGGCGAAAAAATTTGAGAAAGACCCTCTTTTCCGTCTGGAAGGGAGAGCATATAAAAAATTCAAAAACGAAACGCTTTCCCCGCTTTTGCAGGCGTGGTATCCCAAAAAGGATGTCCTGCTTGTGGCACACGGCGGTATGGAGGATATCCTCTTTTCCCCTGAATTACCACAGTTCCTCGCAGAGGGATGGAGCAGGCTCAAAAATTTCTATGCTTTTCTGGATGCCATTGAAGCGGAATAAAAAAGGAGTGGATTTAGGATGAAAAGAAATACGGTAAAAAGAAACGTAAGCCTTGCCTTAGGTGCGGTGCTGGTTTTCGGTGCAGTTCCTGCCTATGCGGCGGACGCTGTTACAGTAAACCTGAACGGCAGTCAGATGGAGTTTGATGTAAATCCCGTGATTGAAAACAGCAGAACCCTTGTGCCGTTCAGAAAGATTTTTGAAGCACTGGACTGTGCCGTTTCCTATACGAAGGAGAATGGCGCGCAGGTGGTTACGGCAAACAGAGGCAATCAATGGATCACTCTGGAAATCGGCAAAAACGAAATCACCGTTGATGGCGAAACAAAGAAGCTGGATGTTGCGCCGAAAATCGTAAACGGCAGAACCCTTGTGCCGCTGAGAGCCATTTCCGAAGGTCTGGACTGCACGGTTGATTGGTCTGCCGATACCAAAACCGTGGATATTCAGAAAAAACAGGGGCAGTATGCCGTTACATCCGCACATATTTCTAAGAATATAACAGATGATAAGGGAAATATTCTGATTACGATAGCGTTTGAATACCCCGTCATTGAAAATAAGGACAATAACGCCTTTATCACAGCGGTAAATGAACAGTATAAAAAGGATGCCGAAGCTGCTATTTCCGAAGCGGAAGCGGAATTTAAGGATTCTGCCGCGGCAGTCCTTGCTTCCGAGGGCAAGAATTACCATCCAATGGTTTTCACACGCTCCTTTGAGGTTAGTCTGAATCAGGATAACCTGCTTTCTATCACACAGCTGGATTATGCGAATACCTACGGCGCACATCCCAATACGCTGAAAAGCTCCAAGACCTTCAATCTGGCGGAGAATAAAGCGCTTACGCTGAGCGAGGTTCTGGGGAAGAATGCCGCCGATACAGACAGCTATGTGAAGGAAAAATTTGACGCGTATGTCAAAGAAACCGTAGGCGAATTGCTTGAGTATTATCAGCAGAACAGCGAGAAAGCACTCTCCGCAGTTAATTTCTGCCTGACCGAGGATGCACTGGTGCTGTATTATAATCCTTATGATATCCTGCCTTACGCGGCAGGCTCGCCGGAGGTAAAAGTACCTTATGCGGATACAACCATAAAGCTTGCTTTGTCTGAAAGCTGATGGTTTTAAGGCAATAAAAAAGGAAGGGATGTTAACCCTTCCTTTTTTATTGCCTTTTTTATCCTAATTTAGACCAATCGCGTGTTTCGCGCAGCTCTGTCCATTTTTCATGCTTGGAATTCTCTTTGAATTCGTAGTAATGGCTGTTGGTTGCCTCCTGCACGGGCAGGTAATACCAGATGCTTGTATCAGCGTTATCCGTCCATGTAATCATGTCGGGAAGCAAATCCGCCGGAGTCTCAGGGAGACGCTTCAGCACACGGTTTACCAGAGACATGGTTTCTGCACGGGTAATCTGATTCTGGGGACGGAATGTATCGTCGCCGTAGCCGCTTACCCAGCCATGGTTCGCCGCAACCGTAATCTCGCCTTCTGCCCAATGCCCGATGATATCGGTGAAGCTTACGGGCGTTTTGTCGCCGTTGTTGTCAAAGCGTGTTGCGATTGCCGCAAATTCCGCACGCGTGATGGGTGCGTTCGGGCGGAATGTCCCATCGGGATACCCTGCGATAATGCCCATTCTGCTCAGCGTGGAAACGGAACTGCAATACCATGCATCCGCCGCCACATCGGAGAAATCATTCTGATGTGTGAAGTTTTCACTGCGGATACCATCCTCAAGCAGACGGAAGAAGATTGCCGCTACCTCTGCACGGGTGATGGAATTCTGTGGCTGTACTTCGCCATTCCCGTAACCAACAATGTAAGCAAAGTGGTCAGTGTTGTTCAGACCCAGTGCGTCATCATCAGGAATTTCTACTGTCGGCTTGGGCTTGGGACGATGTCCGCCGCCGCCACCACCGCCGCCGGAGGATTCCTTGGTGTAGGTTACAGTGATTACCGTATCCGCAGGCTTGTCGGCAGGAATTGTGCCGGAAACTGTGGCTTTATCTGCCTTGTAGCCTTCGATAGCAGGGCTGTCAATGGAATAAGCCGCACCTGCTTTTACGTTAATAACTGCAGCCTCCGCAGCCTTTGTGCCGTCGGAGTAAGCATAATGAACCGTAACCTTGTAAAGCTGTTCATGTGCCGCTTTTAAACCAAATTGAGTAGGAGCGGTTTCATCTGTTACATAGGCATCGAAATATTTTTGACCATCCTCTGTTTCTGCTCCCCAACGAGAACACCGACCATCCTTATAGCCGTCATAGAACCAACCTGTAATTTTTTCGCCATCAGAAGCAAGCTTTCTGTCACCCGACATTTTTGTTGCATCTGCAAGAGAAATCATACTATTAGCACCAAATGTGAATAAATCGTCACCGGCTGTTTGTGCAGCATTGTTATACAATGCATTGTCTTCGGCGAGTATAATATTTGAGGTAACTCCATAAATACCACCGCCGTAGCTTGCTTGGTTGTTGCAGATAGAAGCACTGTTATTATTTGTAATAGATTCTCCTCCATTAGAATCCGAATTTGTGGTATTTTCACCAATAGTAATTGTTGCGCTTTGGCTGTAAATACCACCACCATAACCATTTGTTGCTTTATTACCATACAATTCACTGCCGGACTTAATAGTAAGTATTGCATTATTTTTTGTTTCAAGTAGATTGCAAATTGCAATGCCTGCACCATTTGCAGCTTCATTTTTGTTAATGGAGGAGCCGTTCTGTAAAGTAATATGGGTATTAGCTGCGGCAGTACACAAAGCAAAAATACCACCGCCAAAAGAGGCGTTATTATCGGTAATTTCAGCATGATCTAAGGTTAATTCACCCATACTATAAGCTACGATACCACCGCCTTGGTCACCGCCGATATTCAAGGCAACAGTAGAATTCTGAATCGTCAAATCAAGTCCGTCACCACAGTAGATCCCTCCGCCAATAGGAACCATGAATTCAGTTTCTTTTTGTTTAGAGGTCATATACTCTGCACGGTTATTTTGAATACGTGTGTTTTGGGTAATTGTACAAGAGTTTTTTCCAGTAACATAAAGTCCTCCGCCATATAAGGAATGGTTATCTTGAATTACAGAAGCCTCGATGTTTACCAAAGTATTGCTTGCACAAATACCACCACCGCAATCTATGGCAGTATTATCTTCGACAGCAGAATTGTTTTTAATGGTTAGAGTGCCGCCGAGAGACAAAATGCCGCCCCCATCAGTACCATCATGTTCATCAAGAACAGCAGTATTTTTATAAACGTGAACATTGTCCAAGGTTAGCTTTGCATCCTTTGCGTAGATACCACCACCGCCTGTGACTCCTCCACCGTCACCGATTGCTTTATTTTCAGTAATGGATAAGTTGTGTAAGCTAACGGTTGCATCTTGAATAGAGAAACCGCCACCATTAGAAGGATTATTGCCACCGGTAATAACCCCTTTTTCTTCCGCGCTGCTTGTTACAGTAACTTTTGTGTCACTGCCGGTAATGGTTACAACGGAATCGTCACCGGAACCTGTTAAGGTTTTCCCCTTCAAATCCAGTGTAATAGATTTGTTGATATTGATGTTTTCGGTTACATCCTTCGCCAGTACAACGGTCTCGTTGTTTTCAGCCTCGTCGATTGCCGCTTGTAGTGTTTCGTAGGTTCCCTCTTTACCATCGATGGTTGCCGCATACGTCACTACTTCGCCAGTTGTTTCGCCTTTGCTTTCGTCTTTGTTTTCATCTTTACCCTCGGAAGGAGTAGTGTTGTCCTTGCCTTCCTCAGCTTCTCCACCGCTTACAGGTGTAGGTAAAGGCGTTAAGGTTTCATTTTCACCCTTCTTCTCCTCGCTAGAAGAAGCAGGAGCACCGGTTGTCCCTAAAGAAGGGGCAGGGTCGTTCGTCTGTCCGCCTTCCTCAGATGTGCTTGCTAGTTTGTTCCCTTCGTTGTTGGCTGTTCCGCTTCCGTTGGACGAGCCGTCAGGCTGTTCTGTAGCAGACGCGATATTCGTCTGCTGAGAGCCTTCGCCCCCGGCACCATCCTCTGCGAATACCCCAACCGGCGGCAGGGCAAGCGTCATAGAAAGTGCCAATGTCCAAGTGAGAAGCTTCTTGCCTTTGTTTTTCTCTGTCATAAAAACCCCCCTTTTCCTGTCTGCGGGTTTCGGAACAGGGAAACAATATGTATTTCGGTAGCCGGCTGTCCTGCGGCAAATCCCCTCGCCGTTTAGACCCTTGGCTTTGCGACATCGGCTTTCGCCGATTGTGCCTTTTTCTGTACATACGCCCGTTCCTGCGTCCGCACAGAAATAAAAATAGTTACATTGTTTTATATAAGAATAGCATAGCATATTTACATAAAAAGACAAGTGCCTTTTTATTTTTTTGTAAAATTTTGCCATACAAAAAGAGACAAAATCCTTAAAAAAGAGTATAATATGAAAAAACGATGAACGAGGTGAACCCTTTTATGAATGATTTCGTAAAGAAAATGTTGGATTATAACCGTGCCTTCGTGGAGCATGGTCTCTATGAAAAGTATACCACAACCAAGTATCCGGACCGTAAAATCGCCATTCTTGCCTGCATGGATACCCGCATGACGGAGCTTCTGCCTGCCGCCCTTGGCTTGAAAAACGGTGATGTCAAGCTGATTAAAAACGCAGGCGGCCGCGTGATGCACCCCTATGGCAGTGTCATTTTCAGCCTTCTGGTCGCAGTCTATGAGCTGGGCGTGGATACGGTCGTTGTCATCGGGCATGATGATTGCGGCGGTCGCCTGCTTGACCCGAAGAAAATGATTGCCAAGATGAAGGAACGCGGCATTTCGCAGGAAGCGATTGACCATGTGGATGAAAACCATAAAAACGTGGAGCAATGGCTGACCGGCTTCGGGGATATCAATCATTCTGTGCAAAGCACCGTCGATGCCATTCGGGAGCATCCGCTGCTGCCAAAGGATTTGGAGGTGCTCGGCTTCATCATGGACCCCCATACAGGCGCAGTCCGCGGCGTTTTCGAGAGAAAGGAATAAAATATGAAAATCAGAAAGTCGCTTTTTGTCTAAGCAAAGGGCGGCTTTTTTCTTTTACGGAAAATTTATAAAATTCCGCTTGACAGAATGGACATACAGTTGTATGTTATAAATAAACATACACTTGTAGGTAAAAGAGGTGAACCCCATGGAAAAACAGAAATTACCCGATACAGAGCTCAAGGTCATGCAGGCAGTCTGGCATATCGACCCCCCTGCCAGCACCTCTGCCGTCCGCGAGGAGCTGCAAAAGGAACGCCCTTGGAATTTATCCGCTTTGCAGACCCTTCTGGGCAGACTGGTGCGCCGTGGATTTTTGCAGACGGAAAAGCAGGGCAAAAGCCGCTATTATACCCCCCTCGTCACAGAGGAGGATTATCTCGCGGAGGATAGCCGCCGCTATTTTCAGAAATGGACGGGTGGCTCTCTCAGGGATTTGGTTGCCTGTCTTTATGTCAATCATTCGGTTACAAAAGAGGACTTAGAAGAATTGAAGGCGTTTATCGAGGACGAAACGGAGGGGTGAGCGGCTATGCGTATTTTTCTGGAATATTTGAAGGTCAGTCTTTGGATGCTTCCGATTATTCTGCCGGCACTCTGGCTTCTGCCGCGCCTGTCTAAGCGGTATGCCGCAAGGGTGTCCTATGTCATCTGGCTTGTGCTTGCCGTGCGTCTGCTCATTCCGTGGAATCTGACCCTTCCGCAGGAAACCGCCCCCATCCATGTGGCAATTTCCGAGGAGCAGGCGAATGAATGGGTGCAGGCGAAATTCAATCCCGTGCAGGCACCGCCAAAGGCAGAAGGCACAGCAGCCGCGGCACAAAAGCAGACACAGCCCCAAGCCGAACCCTTGCAGCCCTTGCAGATTGGCTTTGCGCTCTGGCTGGCAGGCGTGCTGTTTTTCGCCCTACGGACAGCGGTTTCCGTTTTTCGGATGAAAGCCCTGCTCCGCCGTTGGGAGAAAGAGCCCTCTGCCGAAGCAAAGGCGTTTTTCGCCGAAACGGCAGGCAAAACGCAGCCGCGGCTCATGGTTTGCCCTGTGCTGGAAAGTCCTATGGCGGTGGGTTTATTCCGCACAACTGTCTATCTGCCCCATGAGCACTACACCGCGCAGGAGCTGGAAATGATTTTCCGTCATGAGCTGATCCATTGGCGGCGGAAGGATTTGTGGTATAAGCTGCTGCTGCTTGCCGCAAGAAGCATCCATTGGTGCAATCCTCTGGTCTGGCGGATGGCAAAGCGTGCAGAGCGGGATTTGGAAATTTCCTGCGACAGCATGGCGGTGCAGGGCAGGGATGCGGCGTATCGCAAGGCGTATGGTCTGATGATTTTGCAGGAGGCGGAGCGAAGCATCGAAAAGCAGGCAGCATTGACAACCTGCTTCACCGATGGGAAACGGGCATTGCAGGAAAGGCTGGTGGAGATTATGAATCAAAGCAAACGAAAAAAGGGCATGGCACTGGTTTCTGTTATGCTTGTGCTGACATTGACCTGCGGTTGCCTCATCAGCTGTGGGAAGGACGAGAAAGCATCGGAGTCCACGCAGGATACAGCAGCAAGCCAAGGTACCCTGACCGCAGAACAGCGCAAGCTGACTGAGCGGTGGGCAGAAGCTCTTTCCGACAGAGATGGCAAAATCCGCTATAAAGAGATGGGCAAGGCTGCCAAGGCGCAGTTTATCGCAGAGCAGAAGGCGCTTGATGGCGAGGATTGGAATTATGTCATCGGCGGCTCCAGCCCTTGGGTGGATTCCTATACCATCGAGGAGCGCGAAAATGCAGCCATGATTACCTATACCATGCAGGATAGCCAGCCTGCTTATTACACCATGAAGGAGCTTTTGAAATTCGGGGAGGAAAACGGAAAAACCGTTGTCGCCGGCTATCTCACCTCCAATTTCTATTGGGAGGACGGCAAGGTGCATCCCACCGTTTCCCGTGCAGAATCGGATTTGGACGAAGGCATTTGGGACTTTCTTTCGCAGAGCGTGGTCGGCTTTATTTCCCAGAGTAAATGGGATGTGTATGAATTGGAGGCCTTCAATTTCAATCACATCAACGTGACACGCACCCCTCTTTCAAACGGCAGAGAGCAGGTAGCGGTGGATTTCGGCTTGAATATGCATTATAGAAATCCTTTCCGCGATCCCGATGAAGCAGGCTATATCCGCCGTGCGAAGGAGGCAGGGCAGTCTGTGTATGCGGTGTATTATAAGGAATATTATGAGGAAAAAGAGGGAAATACCTATTTCCGCTTTACCTGCGAGGTGCAGGCGGATGCACAGAAAATCAATGAGGACACCTGCTATCCGGAAACCTTCCATCTCTATAATGATGATTTCGATCCGCATAGGATTACCTTTTATAAGAAAAATCCTGCTTGGGATGGCTGGTATGACGAAACACCTACGGATGGCTGGTTCTGTACCGTTACGCCTGCCAAGGATGCGAATACTGTCACCGTTGCCAGAAAAATCCGTATCGAGGATACCACAGGCAGAACGAATAACGGCTATTTCGATTTGAATCTTGACTACACGACCACCTTCCCCGTTGCGGAGAATGCAGCCTTTACCGTTGGCGGCGCAGGCGAAGCCCCTGCCATGCTGAACGCGAAGGAATGGTTTTCTCGTCTGCAAAGCGGAAAGGTCGGGCAGAGCGTGACGCTGTTCTTCGGGACAGATGCAAACGGAAACACCGTAATCACCGAGGGCAGAGAAGGCTTCTGGTCGAAGAAGGCCGCCTGATTTGTCGATATCCCCAAGGGGCGCGCACATTGTGCGCCTCTTTTTCCTGTGCTATACTAATGACATTTCAGAAAGTAAGGAGTGACTGTAATGAAGATAACCTATCTGCACCACAGCGGCTTTTCCGTTGAAACCGAAACAAAGGTGCTTTTGTTTGATTATTATACAGAGGGCGGCAGAAAAGCATATTTCGATCCCGCCGCATACCCCGATAAAGCAGTTTTCGTCTTTGTCTCCCATGCGCATGAGGATCATTATGACAGACGGATTCTTTCCTGGGCAAAGCTCCCCAATGTCCGCTATGTGCTTTCCTTTGATGTGCGGACAGAAGCAGGCTTTGAAGGCAGCGTTCTTCGCGCCGAGCCGCATCGGACATACGATTTTGACGGCATTTCCATCCAAACCCTCAGGTCCAATGATGAGGGTGTCGCGTTTCTGGTCAAGGCGGATGGCAAAACCATCTACCACGCAGGCGATTTGAACTGGTGGCACTGGAATGGCGAACCCGATGCGTTCAACGCCGATATCGAAAAAAGCTATACGACGGAAATCAATCGGCTGAAGGGCGAGAAAATAGACGTTGCCTTTGTCCCTGCGGATTTGCGCCTACAGGATAAATATTTCTGGGCGGTCAATTATTTTCTCAAGACCGTCGGCGCAAAAAGGCTGTTTCCCATGCACTTCTGGGGACGCTTTGATGTCTGCACGATGCTGCGTCAGCTTGGCTATGGCGAAACGATTGCGGAAATCACGCAGGAAAACGAAAAATTTGAAATTTAAACGGAAATTCTTAAGGAAATCTTCAAGTTCTTCCGCGAAATTTCATTTATACTAAGGATAGAAAAGAATCGGTCGAAATTCTGATTTCGATTGCGGCTTAGTTTTTAGCGGAAGAAGGAAAAGCAATGAAGGGGAAAAATTGGAGGGAATATGAACCGCCGAAGCGCCGTCGGCGCAGAAGAAGAAAGGGCGGACTTTTGCGCAAGCTGTGTTTCGCATTGGTACTGTTTTTAGTTGGCTATGTCGGCTTTCTGGTCTATTATAATTTCGGCAAGCCCTATACTGTTGCACTGGATGCAGGGCATGGCGGGGCGGATGTCGGCGCAGAGGGCGTGATACAGGAGGTCGCACTGACGGAACAGACTGTAGCCGAACTGCAAACCCTTCTGGAGGAGGACGGGCGCTTCCGCGTGGTGCTGTCCCGTAAGGCAGGCGAGGGTGCAACCGTCACCGAGCGTAACCATAAATTCCGCCGCAGACACCCCGATTTAATGCTCTCTGTCCATGGCAACGCAAGCGACAGCAGCAGTGCCAATGGTTTTGAGTGCTATCCTTCGCCTCCCGGCTATGAAAATTATGAAGAAAGCCTTGCTTTTGCAACGCTTTTGGCGCAGGAAATGCAAAATATAGGCGCAAATCTCCGCGGTACGGGCATCGCAGGCGTGCGCTATGGCTATTATGATGAAAACGGCAATAAGCTGCTGTGTGATTCGAGCGATACCACGGTCTATTCCTATGATACCTTCGGTATGCTCAAAAATATGAGCTGCCCTGCGGTTCTGGCGGAGCAGTGCTTTATTACAAATCCTTCCGATGTGGAAAGCTTCGGCACAGAGGAGGGCTGTCAGCGCGCCGCGCAGGCGTATTACAAGGCTATCTGTAATTACTTAGAACATGCAAAATAAAAGTCCCCAAAAGGTGCGCCCGAATAAGAAACCTTGCATTCTGAAATGCTGAAAGCTACGGCT
>ENA-OOZT01002307-OOZT01002307.1-human-gut-metagenome-genome-assembly--contig:-NODE-2307-length-11081-cov-5.301288_pt1 | contig 11081 bp, 8 predicted proteins | sample MGYA00241192_ERZ501407 | MGnify/ENA primary metagenome ERZ501407 (study PRJEB25962, sample SAMEA2042911) | human gut metagenome | biome: human gut; feature: human-associated habitat; material: faeces...
GCAGTTATTTGGTGTAGAGCTACGTAGCGAAGCGGATTGCGAATATCCGCTTGACAATTATTCTTTTTAAATAGATTAGCCAGACAAAACAATTATAAGATTTTGTTTCCGGTTAAAAATGCTTGTAAATCTAAAAAAAGTGTAAAATTCACAAAAAACAGTTGCATTTTTTGTGCAGATGTATATTATGTATAGTTAGCCGACTAATTAAAATATATGGCGAATATATTTATGAACAGGCAGCAGAACGGAGTCAGAACAGCTGTTTTGTTTATGAAAGGGGTGACAGTGTGTTTTGTGAGAAGGAAGATGGGAAAGAAAAGCAGAGCAGCTTTTTAACTTTATTTATGAAGGTAGACCGACATTTTATGACGAAATGTTTTGGACAGATGCAGGAGCTTGGCATTTATCCGGGACAGATCCCGGTCCTGGGACTTGTTGCCAAGAAGGATGGCTTAAGTCAGAGGGAGCTTGCGAAGATCCTGAATATCAAGCCGCCCACGGTAAATGTTTCCGTACAGAGACTGGAGAAGGCAGGCTTTCTTTATAAAAAGCCGGATGAAAAAGACCAGCGTGTGACCAGGATCTACCTGACAGAAAAAGGAAAAGAGACCAAGGCAAAGGCACTGGAGCGGATCCATAAAAATGAAGCAGTGATGCTGGAAGGCTTCAGTGAGGCAGAACAGTGCCTGCTTCGGAGATTTCTGGAGCAGATCCTTGCAAATATTGAAAAGATCCAGCCGGAGGAATTTACAGGAAAGACTCCGATGGAGGAAATAACAGAAAAGGAGGAACAGAAACGTGATTAAACTGATGAAATATCTGAAACGTTCAGCGGGCTATATCGTGCTCATCATTGCGCTTCTTTTTCTTCAGGCATACTGTGATCTGTCGCTGCCGGATTATACATCCAAGATCATTAATGTAGGAATCCAGCAGAACGGTATTGAGGACAGTGTCCCTGAGAAGATCAGAAAAACATCCATGGACAACCTGAAATTGTTTATGGATGAAGCCGATGTGAAAACCGTTGATAAATTTTATGAGGAAGATGGAGACAATCTGGTATTAAAAGATAAGGTTTCCGAAGAAGACAGAGATAAGCTGAATGATATTTTCGGCAAACCGATGGTGATCGTTTCCACTCTGACCTCGGATAGTAAGGAAACCAAAGCAGCTCTTGCAAAAATGGACATTCCGGAAGGAACGGACCCCATGGAAGCACTTTCCCAGATGCCGCCAGAGGCACTTGCTGCAATGAAGGAACAGGTCAGTGAAAAGATCGACAAGATGCAGGATTCCATTATCACACAGGCAGGTGTTTCTTATGTCCGTGCAGAGTATGAAGCAATGGGTGAGGATGTGGATGCCATTCAGATGGATTATATGAAATCCACCGGCCTGCGGATGATCCTGATGGCGCTGATCACTATGATGGCAGCGGTCTGTGTGGTATTTCTTTCCTCCAGGGTTGCTGCTTCTCTTGGACATGATCTGAGAAACAGTGTTTACAATAAAGTAATCGGATTTTCCAGCAGAGAATACCATAAATTTTCAACCGCTTCCCTGATCACAAGATGTACCAATGATATCCAGCAGGTGCAGCAGGTAATGGCCATGCTGTTTCGAATCGTTCTGTACGCGCCGATCCTTGGTGTTGGCGGTGTGCTCCGTGTGCTGAATACGGATGCATCCATGACATGGATCCTTGGCGTAGCAGTGGCACTGATCCTGCTTGTGATCTTTGTGCTGTTCCAGGTGGCAATGCCCAAATTTACGATCCTGCAGACTCTGATCGACAAGCTGAATCTGGTTACCAGAGAGATCCTTACCGGTATCCCGGTAATCCGTGCGTTCAGTCGTGAGAAACATGAGGAAGAGCGTTTTGAGGAGGCCAATGCCACACTTACCAGAACAAACCTGTTTGTAAACAGATGTATGACTTTTATGATGCCGACCATGATGCTGATCATGAACGGAGTGTCGGTTCTTATCATCTACAGTGGCGCACATGCAGTTGACAACGGAACCATGCAGGTTGGAAATGTTATGGCGTTTATCCAGTATGCAATGCAGATCATTATGTCATTTTTGATGATCACCGCCATGTCCATTATGCTTCCAAGAGCCAATGTTGCAGCACTTCGTATTGATGAGGTCCTGAAAACAGAGGTCAGTGTCCATGATCCGGAGAATCCGGTGAAACCAGAGGCACAGACAAAAGGAACCGTAGAATTCGATCATGTAAGCTTTGCTTATCCGGAAGCCGGAGAGAATGTCCTGACTGACATTTCCTTTAAGGCAGAAAAAGGTGAGACCGTTGCCGTAATCGGAAGTACCGGAAGCGGAAAGAGTACTCTGGTAAATCTGATCCCGAGATTTTATGATGCAACAGAAGGTGCTGTTAAGATTGACGGTGTGGATGTCCGTGAAATGACGCAGAAGGATGTACGTGAGAGACTGGGATATGTTCCGCAGAAGGGAATCCTGTTCTCAGGAACCATCGATTCCAACATCCGTTATGGAAAAACGGATATTTCAGAGGAAGAAGTAAAGGAAGCTGCCCAGGTAGCACAGGCAGAAGAATTTATCGTTACAAAGCCGGAGGGCTATGAGTCACCGATCGCCCAGGGCGGAAGCAATGTTTCCGGTGGTCAGAAGCAGAGACTTTCCATTGCGAGAGCCATTGCCAAGAAACCGGAGATCTTTATCTTTGATGACAGCTTCTCAGCACTGGATTTCAAGACAGACAGTACATTACGTAAAGCACTGAAGGAGCATACAAAAGATACAACAACGATCATCGTTGCACAGCGTATCAGTACCATTCTCAATGCAGATAAGATCATTGTACTGGATGATGGCCGTATGGCAGGAATCGGAACACATAAAGAGCTTATGAAGAACTGTGAGGTATATCGTCAGATTGCCATGAGTCAGCTTTCAGAGGAGGAATTGGCATGAGTGAGCAGAGAAGACGAAAAGGGCCTATGGGAGGCCGTGGAATGCAGCCCACCGAAAAGGCCAAGGACTTTAAAGGGGCAATGGCCAAACTGTTCCGTTATATGGGACGCTACAAATTCCGTTTTATGCTGATGTTCGTATTTGCGGTAGCAGGTACGGTATTTAATATCGTAGGTCCGAAGATCCTTGGAAAAGCAACCACAGAGCTTTATAAAGGACTGGTTGCCAAGGTTAACGGAACCGGCGGAATTGATTTTGAGAAGATCGGAATGATCCTTCTGTGGACACTTGGATTATATCTGGCAAGTGCACTGTTTTCTTTTATACAGGGATTTGTAATGACCGGTATCTCCAACGATGTCACATATAATCTGAGAAAAGATATTTCAAAGAAGATCAACCGTCTTCCTATGAATTATTTTGAGAGCCGTACCAACGGTGAGATCCTTTCCAGAGTGACCAATGATGTGGATACGCTGCAGATGAGCCTGAACCAGAGTATGACACAGCTGATCACATCTGTGACAACACTGATCGGTGTCTTTATCATGATGCTGTCTATCAATGTATGGATGACACTGGCAGCACTTTTGATCCTGCCGGTTTCCATGCTTATCATCAACAAGGTAATGAAGCATTCCCAGAAATACTTCCAGGCACAGCAGGATTATCTGGGAAGAGTTAACGGCCAGATTGAGGAAAACTTCGGCGGACATGATGTTGTACGTGTATTTAACAAAGAGCAGGATGTTCTCACCGAGTTTGAACGTGATAACGGAAAGCTGTATGAGTCTGCATGGAAATCTCAGTTCTTTTCCGGAATGATGATGCCGATCATGCAGTTTGTAGGAAACCTTGGCTATGTGATGGTGGCACTTCTTGGAGGCGTTTTTGCCATCAGGGGAACCATTGAGGTTGGAGATATTCAGTCCTTTTTCCAGTACATCCGTAACTTTACACAGCCGATCCAGCAGATCGCACAGGTTACAAACCTTCTGCAGTCTTCCGCGGCAGCCTCCGAGCGTGTATTTGAATTCCTGGAGGAGCCGGAGGAAGAACTTCAGCCGGAGAATCCGGATTCTATTGAGGGACTGGAAGGAAATGTACAGTTTGAGCATGTAAAATTCGGCTACAACCCGGATAAGATCATTGTAAATGATTTTTCCGCGGATGTGCATGACGGTCAGAAGATCGCTATCGTAGGACCGACCGGTGCCGGAAAGACAACCATGGTCAAACTTCTGATGCGTTTCTATGATGTAAACGGCGGAAGTATCAAGGTTGACGGTCATGATGTCCGTAATTTCAACCGCAGTAATCTCCGTGAGATGTTTGGAATGGTACTGCAGGATACCTGGCTGTTCTCCGGAACCATTATGGAAAATATCCGGTACGGAAGACTGGATGCAACCGATGAAGAGGTGATTGCAGCTGCAAAAGCGGCTCATATCCACAACTTTATCATGCAGCAGCCTGGCGGCTATCAGATGGTTCTGGATGAGGAGACCAGCAACGTTTCCCAGGGCCAGAAGCAGCTGCTCACCATTGCAAGGGCGATCCTGGCGGACAATAAGATCCTGATCTTGGATGAGGCCACATCTTCCGTAGATACCAGAACCGAGATGCAGATCCAGAAGGCCATGGATAACCTGATGAAGGGCAGAACCAGCTTTGTCATTGCCCATAGGCTTTCCACCATTAGAGATGCAGATCTGATCCTGGTTATGAAAGACGGAGATATTATCGAGCAGGGCAATCATGAAGAACTGCTGGCACGAAAAGGATTTTATGCAGATCTTTATAATAGTCAGTTCGAGAAAAAAGAGGCACAGGCATAAGCTGATAGAAAGACAAAGTGTTATTATATAAAAAAAGAGCGAAGCGGATTCCGAACGTCCGCTTCGCTTTTTTACTCTATACATCCGTTCCGCTTTCAGGTATAATTCTGTAGTAAGGACTCTGAAACAGGGCTTTCAAAAAAGGCTCCGGAGTATCTATAAAAAATGAAAGAAACGGGAGGATTTTACCATGATCATAACAACAACACCATCGGTAGAGGGAAGAGCAATCCGTGAATATAAAGGAATCGCATTCGGAGAAGTGATCACAGGAGTGAATGTTATCAAGGACCTTGGCGCAGGTCTTCGGAATTTTTTCGGCGGAAGAAGTGCCGGATATGAGGAAGAGCTTCAGAAAGCCAGAGAAGAGGCACTGAAAGAGCTGGAGCAGCGCGCGGCAGCAATGGGAGCCAACGCAGTGATCGGTGTGGATATCGATTATGAGGTGCTTGGCGCAGACAATGGCATGCTGATGGTTACAGCAAGCGGAACAGCGGTAGTGGTGGATTAAGGCGTATGGCAGCAGTAAAAAACGGACGGGAATATCTTACACATGTGACAGAAACTCTGCGTCACCGGATCACTCAGCTGAATGATTCCATAGAAGCAGGTCAGAAAGAAATCGAAGGGATGCACGAGTACTACTGGGAAAACTACACAGAGATGGATCAGTACGGCTATGAGAACTTTGATAACCAGCAGGCACTTCTCCATGAGATCAATGCAAGCAATGAGAAGATCGAGCTGCGCCGCAGGTTCCGGAAAATGATGGATTCTCCATTTTTTGGAAGAGTAGATTTCTGTTATGAGGGCGACGATGAGCCTGAGATCTTTTATATCGGAATTGCAAACCTTGCGGAGGAAAACGGTGGCCTTCCACTGATCTATGACTGGAGAGCACCGGTGTCCGGACTGTTCTATGATTTTGACAAAGGGCCGGCATCCTATCAGGCACCTCTGGGGGAAATCCATGGAGACATTGCTGCCAAGTGGCAGTATAAGATCCGTGGTGGAAAAATGATCTATGAGTTTGAAAGTGATGTGAAGATCGATGATGAGATCCTGAAGGCAGAGCTTGGAAGTAACGGAGATGTACAGCTGAAAAACATTATCCGCACCATTCAGAAAGAGCAGAATGCCATTATCCGAAACACTTCGGACCGGATCATGGTGATCCAGGGAGCTGCAGGAAGCGGCAAGACATCCATCGCCCTGCACAGGATCGCTTATCTTCTCTATCATGACAGGAAAAATCTGAAATCTTCTTCTGTGCTGGTGCTTTCACCCAACGGAGTGTTCTCGGATTATATTTCCCATATTCTGCCGGAGCTTGGAGAAGAGAATATCCGGGAGATGAGCTTTGATCTTTTTGCCTATAAGAGACTGAAAAATACAGTGTCAGACTGCGAAGACCGCTACGATCTGATCGAGCGACAGATCGCAGGATCGTGCGATGAGAAACTTCTGAAGGAAAAACAGTCCCGGGATTTTCTGGACCGCATGGAAGGGTATCTGGTAGAACTGGAAGACAGCCTTATGAATTTCCGGGATGTGGAACATCGTGGTGTAGTCAAAAAAGAACAGGAGATCATCGAGCTCTTTTACTTTAAATTTATGGATATCCCGCTGCTTTCCAGAATGGATGCAGTGGCGGAGTATTTCATTGATGAGGTGGAAACGCTGAAGGGATTTGACCTTCCGGAGGAAGAGCGGGAGGCAGTGAAGAGCCGTTTTTACCGGATGTATGAGACAAGAGATCTTTATGTGTTATACAATCGTTTCCTGAGGCAGGAGGGATTTCCGGCGCTTCCACAGGTACAGTACGAAAAAAGAAAGCTTCGTTATGAGGATGTGTATCCGGTTCTGTATCTGAAATACCGGTTGGAAACCCAGCAGGAGGACAGTGGTGTCCGTCACCTGATCGTAGATGAGATGCAGGATTATTCCAGGATCCAGTATCTGATCATCCAGAAGCTTTTTAAATGTAAGATGACGATCCTTGGAGACCGGGAGCAGACCATGGACGGGGATCAGCAGGATGTACTCACATTCCTTCCGAAGATCTTTGGAAAAGATATCCGCAGGATCGTGATGAACAAGAGCTACCGTAACACTATTGAGATCGCTTCTTATGCAAATCAGCTTGCCGGGATCACAGAAGTGGAACTGTTTGAGCGTCATGGAAAACCGGTGGAGGAAAAAGAATTTCCGGGGCTTATCGAGGCATTGGAGCGCGTGGTGAAGGAACTGAAACTGGAGAAGCAGGCAGTGACGGAAGCTGAAGCAGACAGAATGAAAATGGCAGATATGGAGACAGCCGGTGCGGAAGGCCAGGAAGAATTTTCTTACGAGACAGCAGCGGTGATAACGAGAACTGCAGATGAGGCAAGAGAAGCATACTATATCCTTCAGAAAAAACTGGAAGCAGAAGGATTTGATACAAAGGAGCGGCTGTCCTTGCTTCACAGAGACAGTACAAACTTCAAAAAAGGTCTTACGGTTACCACCTTTTATATGGCAAAAGGCCTGGAATTTGACCAGGTATTTTCGGTATTTCCGGGAGCAGACCGAAGCCCTATCGTGCAGAGAGCCAGATATATTGCGGCAACCAGAGCGCTTCATGAATTGTATATGTATGAAATAACAGAATAAAAAATAATACAAAACGCTGTAAAAGGAAATCGTGGTACAAAATTCCTTTTACAGCGTTTTTGGATGATTTTTTGATAAAGAATTAAAAGATATAATAGAGTTGTTCTATTTCATGTTTTCACAGAAGATTTCTTCCATAGATCCGGTAAGCGGGACACCAAGTTTCCGTAAGATTCCGTCCAGAGCGTGGAAAACGTCGCGTACATTGTAGAAAGTTGCATTGTTTCCCATGTGGCCGATGCGGATGACCTTGCCTGCGAGAACATCGAAAGAACCTGCAAGCATGATGTTGTAGTCTTTTTTGACTCCGTCCAGGATCGCAGCGGCTGTGGTGCATTCCGGAACTTCAAAAACAGTTACAGTGTTGGAATAGCCGCTGTGGAGATACAGCTTAAGTCCGGCTCCTGTAATGGCCTTTCGGGAGGCTGCGGCGATTTTGGCATGGCGTGTAAGGATCCCGGGATCATCGGCAATGTTGTCAATAGCAGCCCGCAGGCCATAGATATCGCTGATCGGCATGGTATATGGAAACCATTTTTCTTCATAATAATGTGCAAAGGTTGTGAGATTTGCGTAGAAAGAAGCAATGGGTGTCTTTCTTTCAGTCATTGCCTTCTTTGCATCGCTGCTGACTACAACAAAGGTAAGTCCCGGAGGTGCGGATACCACCTTCTGTGATCCGCCGCACATGATATCAATCTGACATGCATCAATGTTCAGTGGTTCGCCGAAAGAAGCAGAGACAGAATCTACAACGGTAAGGATTCCATATTTTTTAAGAAGGGGACAGATGGCAGCGACATCGTTGAGCATACCACTTGGAGTATCGCCGTGAACTACGGTTGCATATTTGTAATCATGGTTATCTGCAAGAAAATCTTCCAGTTCCTTCACATCGAGGGTATTCCGGTAATCTCGGGTATAAAGTTCCGGTTTGCCTCCGTACATGGAAACAAAATCGGCAAAGCCTTTTCCATAGATACCATTGTCGAGAACGAGAACCTTATCTCCAGGCTCAGTCATGGAAGCGATGGCAGCCTCCAGACCAAGAATACCCTCACCACTTAAGATGAGGGTTTCATTGGAGGTGTGGAGAAGAGCGCTGATCTTCTCACAGGTTTCTTTATAAAATTCGACAAAATCTTCGTCCAGATCCGGGTTGGTGCATTCCAGGCTTCTTGCCAGACGGACATTTTCTGCGACCTGTGTAGGTCCCGGTGTCATGATCTTATACATAAACTCACCTCTTGTTTTCTTTGGTTATTTATTTTTTTAATCCGGTTTTTCTTGCTGCAAGGTTTAATGGTGTGATCACTACGAGAACGATAACTGCTGCAACTCCAATCTGTACCAGGTTTCCAGGAATAGAAGATACAGGTGCCAGAGGGTTTCCGTAGATGATAACTTCTGCGATGTAGTAACCGACAACCTTGACCACGCAGGCTGCTGCGATGGCGATCACATACCATTTCATGTTCTGATGTTTGTGGTCTTCTGTGATTTTACCTACGGTGAATCCCATGATGCCTACGATGATAAGGGTAAATGGTGCCCAAAGGGTCCAGCCGGAGAGAAGGTCGAACAAGCCCATTCCGATTCCGCCTGCGATGGCTCCGGTTTTCTTTCCAAATAAAATGGCACCGATGAAGAGCGGTACATTTCCAAGGTGGATCAGTCCGCCGTTGGCTGCAATTGGAAGCTTGACATTAATAAATGCTGTGAAGATATAAGTCAGTGCAACAAATACGGCTGTGATGGTGAGAAACTGAACAGATGAAAGTTCCTGATCGGTTCCCTGAGATGTCTGAACTGCTTTTTCCATAGTTATGAATCCTTTCCCGAAAACATCTTTATATAGATGTCCTCTTTTCATATGTTTTTGGTTGGATATACTTTACAACATGAGTGTATACGAATAAAGACACAATTATCGAAAAAAAAAGGGGGACAGATTAAAAGAAAACAGAAATTCTGTATCGGAGACGTAAAACCGGAAATACAGAATCTGATGTGGAATGGAATAAGATAGGCACATCTGGGGAGATTATAATATAGGAAGAAGTTTGTACGGAACAGGATATTTGTTTACAGGATATTCATAAAGTACAGGGAGAAATCAATTGACAAAGTTGTAATAAAATCGTAAAATGTAGCAAAGAGTGTGTTCAGGAGCGAATATTCCGGACACACTTTGTGACTGATGATGATTATGAGGAGGATACTATGAAGAATAAAAAATTTATCGCACTTTTAGCTATGACTGTTGCTCTCTCTGGTGTCATGACTGCATGTAGTTTCGGAGGTGGAAAAGAGGACAGCGTGGTTGTGGAGTCTACTCCTACTCCTACACCTGCGAAGAAAGCGACAGCTACACCGACTGTTGCGGCAGATGCACAGAACACAACCTACACATCCAAGGATAAATCCGTAGCGATTAAGCTTCCGGATGCAACCTGGGCTAATAAATCCGATGAGACAGATATGTTAAGCTTTGAGTCTCCGGATCAGGGTAAAATTCTGATCCTTCACGGTTCTGGTGCAGATCTGGAGTCTGCGGTAATTCCGAATTCACAGGATATGGCCGTTTCCATGACACAGGCAGAGAACATGGTCAATGGAACCGATTTTGAGATCCAGGATTATAAGTCAGACCAGAAAGATGGAATCAATATCTATTCCTACACTGTAAAATACAAGGATACAACCAAGAGTGATGGTTATGTATATGCCATCAATAAATATTTTGTAAATGACAGCGAGTATTACAGCCTTGTGGCATCTGTTAAAAAAGAGGATGCTCTGAAAAAGGTTCAGGAGTCTGTCGACAGCTTTGCAATCCTTGGTGATTCCACTCTGAAGAGTGCGGCAAATGGTTCCGCAGCCAAGACTGCCGGTAAAGGTAATGCAGCAGCTTCCTCTGACGGAAGTGCATCTGCAGATGGTAATGCAGCAGCTTCTTCTAACGGAACAGCAGCAGATGGAACTGCAGCTGCCGACGGAAGCACATCTACAGACGGAAGTGCAGCATCTGACGGAACATCTACAGACGGAAGCAGTACATCTGACGGTTCTTCCGATGGAACTGCATCCACTGACAGCAGCTCCTCCGGTGCTATTGTAAATGGCGGATTTACAGATGAGCAGCTTGGCAACACAGATGAGACAAGAACTATTTACAGAAACTCCGATGGTAAACCACGTGTTATCGTTCCGGACGGAAACGGTGCATGGATGGATAACGAAGGAAACCGTTTCACCTTCTCTTCTCAGTATGACTGTGATGTATATGAAGAGGATGGAACAAGCTTCTACTGGCACGGTGAGGCTGCAGACGTATACTATATGCCTGTACAGTAAAGCCTGGAGCAGCAGGAGATTCGGTTAGATAAGAAATCCGGGATCACAGCTTTTGTGGCTGCGGTCCCGGATTTTTTGTGTCATATTATGTCAGAGGCGTATACTTATACAGGAAGACATGGTATAATGTGAACGCTGCGGGCGATGGAACGCCCGGAAAATATTTGGAGGTTTTTATGGAAGCATACAGCGATTTTGCCAGAGTTTATGATATCTTCATGGACAATGTGGAATATGAAAAATGGGCGGAATATCTGATCGGAAGCCTTA
>ENA-OOZT01002319-OOZT01002319.1-human-gut-metagenome-genome-assembly--contig:-NODE-2319-length-11010-cov-1.842720_pt1 | contig 11010 bp, 9 predicted proteins | sample MGYA00241192_ERZ501407 | MGnify/ENA primary metagenome ERZ501407 (study PRJEB25962, sample SAMEA2042911) | human gut metagenome | biome: human gut; feature: human-associated habitat; material: faeces...
TTATTTCTACCATTTCCTCTAAATGCTGTTTTGCCATTAATTCTTTTTTAGTTAACTTATGCTCTTTTTCTTCTTCAAAATCTAGGTTAAATGGTATTGATAATTTAGCTATTATTATTGCAAAAGTCGTATCTTTTCTGATTTTTTCTACAATTCTTTTTGGAGAATCTTGTATTGCTACATTTGCATATTGTATTGCTTTTTCTTTATCATTTTTTAATATATAAATTTTAGATAATTCCAAATATGCATCTGCTCCTAATTCTTCATCATCAACTATTTGTAGCAAATAATTTTCTGCTTCTTCTAATTCTTTATACATTATTGCAATTTCTGCCAAACTATATTTTGTATTACATATTATAGTATTTAATTCCGCTGATTTCTCATAATATAATTTTGCACTAGAAAAATCATTTAACATTGTATATACAATTCCTAAATTGTAATTTAATTCAAAACTTGTTGGATTATATTTTAATGCTTCATTATAATAGTTTGCTGCTTCTTTATAATCTTCTTTTTCTATTAACAAATCTCCTAATGCTATTGTTGCTTCTGGATAATCTGGCTTTTTGTTTAATAAGTTTGTTAATGTATCTATTGCTTCATCTTTTTTATCTAAATCTGTTAATAATGTTGCTACTTTAAAATATGCATCATATTCTTTTGGATTAATACTAATTACTTGCGCATATTCGTCTACAGCTTTTCTTTGTCCACCTTCTTTTTCATATAACATTGCTAATATTTTATGCCCATTATAACTTTCTGGATTTTTTGTTACTATTTCTATTAACATTTTCTTAGCTTGTTTTGTGTTGTCAAATAATAAACATATTCTAACAATATTTATATTTATAATTTCTGAAATATTTCCAGTTGCTTTTGTTATTAAAATAACACCTATTGGAACTACTATTGATAATAAATATACTATTATTTCTCCAAAAACATTCATTTTTTGAGTATCATTATAAACCATTATAAATTTTATTGCTATTCCGAAGTGCCTCTATTGCAAGTATTGTTACATATTTTGTATCATTTTCTTTTATTAATCTGTAAAAAATATATACAAATAGTGCAAATGCTATAACCGAAAATATTAATGTTTCTACTAACATCTTTTTTCTCCTTTATTTTATATTTAATGTTGTCTTGGATTATTTCCCATATATTGTCCTTCTATTTCTTCATTTGCATTTGCTATTTTTTCATCAATATCTTTTCCATCTGCTTTTTTTAATTCTTTTACATATCCTTCCACAGATACATTACATTCTCTTGCTGCAACTTTTATTTTATTTTCTACCTCTTTTGCAATATCAATAATTGATTTTTCATCACCTTGTTCTTCTACTAATTCTTCAACTGTTTTTCCTGTAACATCTTTTAAATCCTTATATGTTAAATTTGTTTCTGGAATTTCAGTTTCTTCATCAGCTATAACTCCATTTTCAGTTTGGTCTTTTTCTTTCATTACTTTTTTTGCACCATGTATAAGTTCATCTTGTGCTGTTGGATTACCTGTAATATCTTTTCCTGAACGATCTAATCTTTGTCTAAGTTCATAATCTTCTACTCCCTCGCCATTGACATTTCCTTCTCCTTCAAGTCCTGTTGATCTTCCTAACATTTCTTTATGTCCTGCTAATTCTTTTCCACAAGTCATTACATTAACCGTTTCCATATCAATTTTTCCATAGTTTTCTGGATCCATTGTTATCGCTATTTTTTGATTTGGTACATTTTCTACTGGTAATATTGTCATAGGAACTTTTTGCTTTAATTCATTACCATTCGCACTAACACTTATTATTGGTTCATAATTTGTTCCTGATTTTTGAACACTTTCGTTTATTTTCCATTTTTCTACTTTATCTCCATTTTCACCAATCTCTGTAGATTTTTGTAGAATTACGAAACTACTCATTGTATCAGAATATGCTACTGCATATTCTGATGAATTTTCAAATACACTTGGCATTCTTTCTTGCAAATGTGGATCTGTAATTTTTCTAAAACAACTTAACTTTAAATCTTGTCCTTCACTACTTAAATCTTTTTCCACTTGTTTTTGCTCATCATTTCTATTTTCTTTATTCTCTTCTTTTGATGTTTCATCTTTTTCGTCTTTTTCTTTTATGCTTCCAGCTAATCTGCCTTTTTCTTTATCATTTTCTTTAAATAATTCTTCAACATCCATTTGAGAATTGCCTAGAGCTCCTTTTAAACCATCTATACAAAAAACATTTCCATCTTTGTCTAAAACCATTTTTTCTTCAATAGTTTTTTCACCATTATCATTCTCTTTTACCCAACGAAAATGATATTCCATATCACCTTCTTTGTTTCTTTCAATTGTCACATATGTTTCTCCTAAAGAAACTGGTCCTAATTTTGTTTCTATTACCAAATCTTTATAATATTTAGTCTCTACTAATTGACTTTCATGTTTGCCAATTTGTTCTTTTACACCTTCATTAACTTCTATAAATCTCTTTAATTCTTCTTTTTCTATCCTTTTTTGACTCATTACAATATTCTCTCCTTTTAAGAAATAAATCTATACAATTTTTCCTATCAAATCATATTCTTTTACTTCTGTTACTTTCACATTGACAAAAGAATTTACTTTACTTTCAAAATTATTATTTTCAACATAAATAATTCCATCTTCTTCTGGAACATCTTGTGATGTCCTACCTATTAAATATTTTCCATCAAATGAAATATCTTCTATTAATACTTCAACATTTTTTCCTATTTTATTTTTTAAGTTTTCATTTGATACTTTTTGTTGTATTGACATAATTTTATTATATCTTGATTTTTTTGTGTTTCCATGTATTTGTTCTGGAAGTCTTGCTGCTGGCGTTCCTTCTTCTTTAGAATACATAAATGTTCCTAACTTATCAAATTTTGTTTTTTCTACAAATTCTTCTAATTCTCTGAAATCATCATCTGTTTCTCCTGGAAAACCTACTATTAAGCTAGTTCTTAATACAACGTTTGGAATTTTATTTCTGATATTTGATATTATACTTTCAATTTGTTCTTTATTTGTTTTTCTATTCATTCTTTTTAAAACTTTATTTGAAATATGTTGTATTGGAATATCAAAATATTTACAAATTTTTTCATTATTTTTTACTACTTCTATAAGCTCATCTGTTATTCCCTCAGGATATGAATATAAAAATCTAATCCATTTTATACCATCAATATCTGATAATTTTTGTAATAATTCTGCAAGTTTTGGCTCACCATATATATCTACACCATATTTGGTTGTATCTTGTGCAATTACAATTAATTCTTTTATTCCTTTTTTGGCCAACATTTCAGCCTCATCTAATATTTCTTTCATTTTTCTACTTATAAATTTTCCTCTGATATATGGAATCACACAATATGTACACATATTACTACAACCTTCGCCAATTTTTAAATATGCATAATTTTTTCCAGTGGTTACAACTCTATCATAAAATTCATTAAATTCTGGCATTGGTAACTGTTTAATTTCTGAGACTTTTTCTACAACTTTTGTTGTACTTCTTTCTACTTTATTTTTTTCTACCAAGTCTTGAATCTTTTTCCACATTTCACCATATTCATCTATTTTTATAAATAGATCTACTTCTGGTAATGTTTTAACTAAATCAGTATAATATCTTTGAACTAAACAGCCCATTACTATTAAATATTTACATTTTTTCTTTTTATATTCTGCCATTTCCAAAATAGTATTTATTGCTTCTTCTTTTGCTGAAGCAATAAATCCACATGTGTTTATTACTATTATATCTGCTTTTTCTGGATTATTTTCTATTTCATAATTATTATTTTTAAAATGTCCAATTGCTATTTCTGTGTCTATTAAATTTTTGCTACATCCTAGTGATACAAATCCTACTTTCACTTTTACTTCCTTCCTGATTTTAGCTATTATGTGCACAAATATGTTTTCTTGTTAATTCCATTAAATTTAATTTTGTAAATCCTTCTACTTGTGTTTTAGCTCTATCTTGTTTTAGGGTTTCTTTTAATAATTTTTCTATTTTTTCTTTATGTTCAACATCTTTCATATCTATATAATCAATTATTATTATTCCACCAATATCTCTTAATCTTAATTGTTTTGCTATTTCTATAGTTGCTTCATAATTTACTTTATAAACAGTTTCTTCTAATGTATTTTTTCCTGTATACTTTCCCGAATTTACATCTATTGCTACTAATGCTTCTGTTGGGTCTATTGTTATAAATCCTCCACAATTTAACCATACTTTACGTTGTTTTGCTTTTTCTATTTGATTTTCTAATTCATATTTTTTTATTAAATTTTTATTTTCTTCCAATGCCAATTTTATTTTGTGACTTACCACTTGTTCTAGTTCTGAATAATCTTCTTTGGTATTTACTATAATAGAATCTATTTTTTCACTTGGTAAATCTAGTATTATTTTTTCAACTATACTTGGACTTGTATATAATAATTGTGACTTACTATCTGATTTTTTAAATTTTTGATATATGTCTTGCCATTGCTCTTGAAGCTTTTGTAAATCTTCAATTATAATTTCATTTTCTTTTTTTTCAGCTCCTGTTCTTATTATTGCTCCCATATTTTCTTGTAAATTTTCTTTTACAAGTTTTATTAATCTATTTTTTTCTGTTTCGTCTTGTATTTTTTGAGATACTGTTACGATAGTTGTTTGCGGTAATAAAATTACATATTTTCCTGTAAGTTTTATATGTGTTGTTGTTCTTGCACCTTTTTTATCATTACTATCTTTTTGAACTTGTACTAACAATTTTTGTTTTGGTTTTACAAGGTCTTTTATTTTCTTTTCTTCTTTTCTTTCAATTTTTTCATCGATTTGTGGCATTATATCTCTTACATGTATGAAACTATTTTTTTCTGTTCCTATATCAATAAAAGCTGCTTGCATACCTGGAATTATATCTTTTACAATTCCAACATATATATTCCCTTCATTTCTTTCATGTTTGTTTTCCTTGTTTTCTTCATATACTTCTATCAATTTTCCATTTTCAATAACACCTATTGTTTTTTTCTCTTCTTCTTTGTCAATAATTATTTCTATCATTTTGTTTTTTCTCCTTATTCATACTGTACTTAATTATACTTGTTCATTGCAGAGTCAACACCATTTCTTAATATTTCCTCTACTGCTTTTTGGGCTTTTTCTATTCCTTCATCTAGTCTTTTTAAATCTTCTTCTGGGATTGCACCTATTACATAATTTATTTCATCATCTTTACGAATTGGTCTTCCTATTCCAACTCTTATTCTTGGAAATTCTTCTGTTCCAATCATCTGTATAATGCTTTTCATTCCGTTATGTCCACCTGCACTACCTTTTTTTCTTATTTTTATTTTTCCAGGTTCTATATCCATATCATCATATATTACTAATATTTTTTCTTTTTCTATTTTATAAAAATCTACTACTTCTTTAACACTATTTCCACTTAAGTTCATATATGTTTGTGGTTTTAATAATATTACTTTTTCTTTTTCTATCATTCCACTTCCATATAATGCTTGAAATTTGTTTTGTTTTACCTCAATATTATATTGTTGTGAAATTTTATTTATTGTATTAAATCCCATATTATGTCTTGTTTTACTATATTCTTCTTCTGGATTTCCTAATCCTACAATTAAATACATATTTTCCTCTTTTCTTTACGTATTCTATTTTACTATTTTTTTGCATTTTTTTCAAGTATTTCTGAATAACAAATAAAAAAAGGTGACACCTGCCACCTTTTTTATTTGCAATCATACCAGTTTGTAGCTTCTGAAACTTCTGCTATAAGTGGTACTCTTAATTTTATTGCATTTTCCATTTTTTCTTTTAAAATATCTTTTACTTCATCAACTTCTTCCAATGCTGTTTCTATCATCATTTCATCATGTACTTGTAATACTATTTTAGATTTCATATTTCTTGATTTTAATTCTTTCATAACATTAATCATTGCTATTTTCATTATATCTGCTGCTGTTCCTTGAATTGGTGTATTCATTGCTACTCTTTGTCCAAATTGTCTTACCATATAATTATTTGATTTTAATTCTGGTATATATCTTCTTCTTTTAAATTCTGTTTCAACATATCCTTTTTCTTTTGCACTTTCTACAATATTTTCCATAAATTTCTTTATTCCAGAATACATTTCCAAATATTGGTCTATATATTGTTTCGCTTTTTTTCTTGATATATGTAATTGCTCTCCTAATCCAAAATCACTTATACCATAAACAATTCCAAAGTTTACTGCTTTTGCATTACTTCTTTGTTCTTTTGTTACTTCATCTATTGGAATATTAAATACTTTTGATGCTGCTTGTTTGTGTATGTCTTCTCCATCTTTAAAGGCTTGAACCATATGTGTGTCTTCTGACATATGTGCTAATACTCTTAATTCAATTTGTGAATAATCTGCATCTATATAAATATAATTTTCTGCTGGTTTGAATGCTTTTCTTAATTGTTTTCCTAATTCAAATCTTGTTGGAATATTTTGAAGATTTGGTTCTGTTGAACTTATTCTTCCTGTCGCTGTTATTGTTTGATGAAAAAATGAGTGTATTCTTTTTGTTTTTGGGTTTATATATGGTTTAATTCCTTCTACATATGTTGAATTTAGTTTCATTAATTGTCTATATTCTAATATTTTTTCTATTACAGGATGTTCTTCTACTAATTTTTCTAATACATCTACATCTGTTGAATATCCACTCTTAGTCTTTTTTACTACTGGTAATTTTAATTTTTCAAATAACATTTCTCCAAGCTGTTTTGTTGAATTTATATTAAACTCTTCGCCACATAATTCATATATTTCTTTTGTTAATATTTCTAATCTTTCTTTTAATTGATCACCATACTTATTTAATTCATCAATATCTAAATACATACCATTCCATTGCATTTCAGCTAATACTTCTACTGTTGGCATATCTATATTTTCAAATAATTCTAAGCAATCTATTTCTTTTAGTTTATTTATTGTAACTTCTGATAATTCAAATATTTCTTTTGCATATATTCCTGCTTTTATTTTTGAAGTATTATCTGCGTTTTCATCACTCATATTCTCAAATAATGATGTTTGTTTATTGCTTTCTTGTATTCCTTGTGCTTCTAATAATTCATCATTATCCATTTCTAAATATTCCCTAACAATTATATCTATTTCATACTTGCTTGTTGGATCTAATATATATGCTGCAATTTTTGCATCATATACTATGTTTTTCATTGTTATTCCAATTTGTTTTAATAAAATATAGTCTTGAGCTAAATTATATCCATATTTTTCTATTTTTTCATCTTCAAAAACTTTTTTTAATTTTTCTTCAAAGTCTTGCGTTTTTTGCATATAATATATATTTTTTTCATTATATATTGCAATTCCTATTATATCTTTTTTTATAATATCTTCTTCATTTGAATTGTCTTGTAAATCTAAATAATAATATAATTTTCCATCTAAATTTGGTATTTCTGTTATATCTTTAACTTCTATTTTTACATTTTCTTTTTCTGTTTGTTCAACTATTCCAGCAGTCCTTAGTCCAAATCTATCAATATATCTTTGAAAACGTAGTTCTTCAAAAATTTCTAATACTTTTGCTTTATCCCATTCTTCTACTTTTAAATTTTCTAATGTATCTTCCAATGGTACATTTGTATCTATTTCTCCAAGTGTTCTTGAAAGTTCTGCCATATCTTTATTTGCAACAATATTTTCTTTTTGTTTTCCTTTTAAATCATCTTCATCTTTTTCTATTTTTTCATATAATTCTTTTACAGAATGATATTTTTGAATTAATGATATTGCTGTTTTTGGTCCTATTCCTGGAACACCAGGAATGTTGTCAGATGTATCTCCTTGCAATGCTTTTACTTCTATTAATTGTACAGGTTCTAATCCATATTCTTCAAGAACTTTTGCTCTATTATAATTTTCTGTTTCTGTTTTTCCTGCTTTTGTTCTTGGAATTCTTATTGTTACTTTGTCTGTTGCTAATTGAAATGTGTCTCTATCTCCTGATAATATTGTAACTTCTAGTCCTTGCTTTTCTCCATATTTTGCAAGTGTACCTAAAATATCATCACCTTCATATCCTTCTTTTTCAATAATATCTATATTCATTGCTCTTAAAACATCTTTTATTACTGGCATTTGTTCTGCTAGTTCATCTGGCATTCCATGTCTATTTGCTTTATATCCTTCAAATAGTTCTTTTCTTTTTAATTTTCCTTTTAGGTCAAATGCAACAGCTATATACTCTGGTTTTATATCATCTATTATATTAAACAATATTGCTAAAAATCCATATACTGCATTTGTGTATTTTCCATCTTTTGTTGTTAGCATTTTGCTTCCCATTATTCCATAAAATGCTCTATTCATTATGCTATTTCCGTCTATTAATACTAATTTATCCATCGGCATTTCCTCTCTTCTGTTTGATGTTTTTTCTTGAACAACTATATCATATTAGATATAATTTATCAATAAAAAAGAAACATGAAATTTAATTTTCATGCTTCTTTTTGTAAAAATTATTCATTTACTGTTGTTTCTTCAACAGGGTAAACACTAACTTGTTTTTTGTCTTTACCTTTTCTTTCAAATTTTACTTTTCCATCAACTAATGCAAATAGTGTATCATCACTACCTTTTCCAACATTAACTCCTGGATGTACTTTTGTTCCTCTTTGTCTTATTAGAATATTTCCTGCTAAAACAAATTGACCATCAGCTCTCTTGACACCAAGTCTCTTAGATTCACTATCTCTACCGTTCTTGATACTACCTTGACCTTTTTTATGTGCCATGATTTTCACTCCTTTCAGCTTTTAATCTAATCTGATTTCTCTTCCAGATTACCTTATATGAATTTCTTCATTATATTACTATTATTAAAATCACTATTTATAACTAAGCTTCAACTTTTTCTGTTTTTTCAGCTTTTGCTGCTGTTTTCTTTGCAGCTGTTTTTATTCCTGTAATTTCAACTTTAGTGTATGGTTGTCTATGTCCTTGTTTTGTTCTTTCATTTTTCTTAGCTTTCATTTTGAAAACTATGATTTTTTTAGCTTTTCCGTGTGCTACAACTTTTCCTTCAACCTTTACACCTTTAACATAAGGATTTCCAACTTGTACTTTTCCATCATCAGATACTAATATTACTTTATCAAAAGTAACTTTTTTTCCTTCTGCTGTATCTAATTTTTCGAAGAATACTACATCTCCTTCTGCTACTTTGTATTGTTTTCCACAACTTTCAATTACTGCGTACATTTAAAATGCACCTCCCTTATTTGTATACTCGCTAATCCTTAAAAAAGGTAGTTATTTTTTTCATAACATTTGCTTACCTTGACTAAGCGGATTACAGTTAAATATTTTAACATATATATCCAGCTTTGTCAATTGTTTTCAACATTTTTTTATTTTTCTTCTTGATTTTCTATTTTCTCACTATTCATATGACTAATTATTGTAATAATTCCACTTACTAATACAAGTAAATAGAAATTAATCCCTCTATTTAATAATACTGCACTACTCATTATATTTTCTGGATAAATATTTCTAAATATTTCTGTAAATGCTCCTTCTGTTACTCCAACTGCCCCAGGTGATGGTATACCAGATACTGTTGCATATAGTACTGCTTGTAATGATGTTAATCTTAAAATATTATATTGTGAAAATCCTAGTGCTCTGTATGTCCAATATGTTACACTATAATATGTTAAAAATTGTATTAATGTTGTTCCTAAAATTTTTAACATTAATAATCTATTATGCTTTACATATTTGGCTCCTTCTTGATATTTAGTAAGTTCTGCTTCAAATTTTTCTTTTTTACTTTCTATATTTTTTACTCTAAATAATTTTAAAACTTTTATAGCAAAATCAATTAACCATTTTGATAATCTTTTTGAAAACACTCCTATTAATAATAAAATTAATGCAGTTGAATTTAGTGCAATTCCAATTATAAAAAATATTATTAATAATTTATTCATATATTGATGATTAAAAATTAAACTTACTAGTGCAATACCTATAGTGCAAATCTGCATACTAGTTAAATTTAATAATAATGCAAGTGTTGAATTTGATACTGCTATCCCATCTTTGTACATATAATATATTTGCATTGGTTGCCCACCACTTGCCGCTGGTGTTACTGCACTAAAGAAAAATCCTATTAACGCATATTTGATGTCTTGTAAAAATGTTGTTTTTTCATTTAAATTTTTTAATGTTCTTCTTATATTTACTGCCTCTAATACAATATAAATAAACATACATAATATTCCTATAAGTACAAATTCAACTTTTGCTGAAGATATTATTTTCAATATTTCCATTGGATTCTGATCTTTTAATAATATATAAAATGTTAATGCTATTAAAATTATAAATATTAATGCATTTCTAAATACTTTACCCTTTTTCTTCATTTTTTTCTTTTATACTTTCTATAGATTCTTTTAAGTATTTTTGTGCATTCTCCTTGTTAAAAAAAGTATCTACATATATGTTACGCTCGTCCTCATCTACATCATAACTCTCATAGATAACTCTATAAATTTTCATAGAAAAATCTCCTTTCTGTTTATTTTATTTTTTCAATTTTCTATTCTTGAGCATTTTATTTTTTAAAGCAACATCAAAAATGTATTGTAAAATTTTTTTCTGTATCTTTTTTTGTTCTTTTATACTTAAATTCAATTTTTCTTGTATAGTAATAGCATTAACTTTTCGTAAATATTTTAAATTAATAAAATTATAAAATAATTTGTTATTTTTTTTATATTCTTTCAAAATATCATCAATTAAGTTTTTCCACTTTTCAATTTTTAAGATTCTTCTCTCAATATTTATATTCTTTATTACCAAATCTTCTAAATGCCTATAATATGAAGAAACGCAATGAGA
>ENA-OOZT01002321-OOZT01002321.1-human-gut-metagenome-genome-assembly--contig:-NODE-2321-length-11008-cov-22.781704_pt1 | contig 11008 bp, 13 predicted proteins | sample MGYA00241192_ERZ501407 | MGnify/ENA primary metagenome ERZ501407 (study PRJEB25962, sample SAMEA2042911) | human gut metagenome | biome: human gut; feature: human-associated habitat; material: faeces...
GGCCTCGCGGCGCTTCTCGCGGTGCGAGGCCGCGTACGCCTTGTCATACCGGCGCATCTCCTCCTTGTTCGCCTCGCGCCAGGCTTTATTACGCCGATCGATGCGCTCCTTGTTCGCCTGGTAATAGGCCGCGTCGGCCGCCTTGCGTCTGGCGCGGCGCTCGTCCTCGACCAGGTGCAGGCGTTCAGGATGTGGTTCGCGGGCTTGGGCGACCATGCCCCAATCGATGCCGTCGGGTGAAAGCTTCATGCCCGGCCGCATGCGTCGCGGCCGGGACGCATGGAAGGCGGCGGAAGAACGGAAAGGAGCCAATGATGACGGAGAACATCGAATGGGGCGCGTGCCCCGTATGCGGAGGCCGGGTGGCCGGGGAGGTCGATAGTCGGGAATGCAACGGCCGACTGCATGTCAAACAGTCTTACGACAATCCCCCCACCTGCGAAAACGGCTGTCCCCTTGAGGGCTTCGCGCCCCGTATCGATCTTGTCGCCGAATGCGGCGACGGGGAGTCCGACAAGGAGACCGCGGAAAGGGCCGCCAAAAAGGAGTGGTCCCGCATGTGCGGCATCGCCACGCGCGTGGACCCGTGCGTCTGCGGCGGCACGCCGGTGCTGAAGCCGGAGGAGTGCAGGCTCGAATGCCCGGACTGCGGACGGATGGCAAGGCCGACGCCTTCCTTGGTGCAGGCCATCGCGGCTTGGAATGACCGCATGGCCGGCCTGCGGGAGCGGGATGCCGAACGCGCGGGCATGGGGCTTCTCGCCAAAGGCGTCGGTCTGGGCGTCGTGTCCGCGCCGCGCCCGCTGCCGGGGGAGGAGCTCGCCTCTTGCGACAGTGAGAGGCTGCTGGGGGTCTGGGAGGAGAACGGGTGTTACCGCGAACGCGAGGTGGCGCGGCCGTTCCCATACACCGACCACGCCTCGCTGTTCGACCTGACCGGCGTCCGCGTCCATCGCTGGACGCTGGCGGACGGCACCGTCGTCACCAGCCCGGACGGGTGGACGGAGCCTGAGCATGGGGAAGTCTCGCAGACCATCCGGACCCTGACGGGACATCACCTCGTGATTCCGAATTCCGCCGTCCTGTATGTGGCCGACTGATTTCCAGCACGTCCGGGACGCATGGGGCGTTTGAACACAAAGGGAGGCAAAATCATGAGAATCACGGACGGAACGGAGACGATGGAAGTCTCCGTGAGGGAATACGGAGACCATTCCGACAAGGAAATCACCGACCAAACACTGCCTTCGCTGGTCGAATGGGCGGAAACCCCCGGCATCGTAGAAAACGTGCGACGGACGGCACAACGTCTGGTGGAGCTTTTTGCGAACGATGGAAAGAAAGCCCGCACGATTCTCGGACACATCCCCGAAGGGGCGAGGCTGGGGCTCGGCATCCGTCTATACGCGCCCGGCATTCGGGACGACGAACGCCGCCTGCCGGACGACATCAGGCTGACGCGATACATGCGCGTCGACAAGCCAAGCCCGGGCGTCGTCGTGGAGACCGAGCTTTACCGCTTGGGAAACGTCCTTCGAGGCCGCGATCTGAGTGGACTCGACCTGCGATACCTCGACTTCTCCGGAGTTGATCTTTGCGATGTGGACATGTCAGGAGCCGATTTGAGGGGTTCCTTGATCGACTCGGGCACACCTCTCGGCAGCACCGTATTCAACAACGCAGACATGCGTCGCATGAGGTTCGTCGGAAGGCTGGATCCACGCCGTCCCGTCTATCTGGAGGACGCCGACCTGCGCGAAGCCGACTTCAGCCGTGCCAACGTAAGCTGGTTCCAATTCAACGGGGCCGACATGTCGGACGCGATACTACGAAACGCCGTCTTCGAATACACGAACATGGAGGGCGTGAACCTTGCCGGAGCCGATTTGACCGGAGCCAACATGGGCGGCATCGACCTGCGGAAGGCGAATCTGACCGGCGCGACGATGGACAAGGCATTCCTGAACAAGACGGTGATGTCCGACGCGACAGTAAGCGGAGCGAGCGTGCAGAGTCTCCGTTCCCGTAACAGCAATGTCCGTCGAGTGGACTTCGGTCAAGCCTACGGGGCGGGGAGCATGTTCTTCGAGAACACGAAGACAAAGGGGAGCACGCTTCCCAGAGGGTTCGTCAACCATTATCGTGACAACAGTCTCATAGCCCAAGGGGACGGCTGGAAGCTGAACTATCGTCTGGGCGCTCTTACCTACGTGCTTACCTTCGACTGGCGCAACGGATGCCCCGACCCCCGCACGTTTGACCACACGCCGGGATGGGCGGACAGGGAATACCGCGACAGGGTCAAGGAAATCCGCTTCGTGCCGGGTTCCAAAGCACCGGAGGACATGAGTGCCTTCTTCGAGGACATGTTCGCCCTGCGCCGGGTGGACTTCACGAATCTGGACATGTCGAAGACCGTCAGTCTGGCATGGATGTTCAACAATTCGGGCTTCGGGGACGTTGAAATCGTCAACCTGAAGGCCCCGAACGCGAAGGACTGCGAGCGTCTGTTCCGACTTGGCCCCGACGTGACGAGCCTGAAGGTGCCCGGATTGGACGTGAGCGGCGCGGAGGTCGCCCGTGAGATGTTCGCCTCGTGGGGGAATCGGATTGCCGAACTGGACCTGTCGGAACTGCGGCTGCCGCGAGCCAAGGACATCAACCGCATGTTCATGTGCTGCGAGCGGCTTCGCAGGCTGGACATCTCCAATCTGGAGCTTCCCCCCGACGTGGAGATGGACAACAGGGGGCCGGCCATGTTCTCCAACTGCGTCTCCCTTGAGCACGTGGACATGCCGGCGAGGGGCGCTCTGGCCGACCGGTACGGGGAGACGATGAAACGGTTCAACGCGGGCGACCGCGGCGCGTTGAAGGCAAGGCCGTATCCGCGTGTCACCATACTCGCCCTGTAGAGGCGCTCATGGGACGCATGACTCCGGTATCAAACGAAAGGAGCCGTTATGACCACCCCGCACTACATCGAAAATTCCGCCGACGCCATACGTTTCGTCCGTGACCGCCCGTGGTATCCGCTGGACGAGAGCCATGTGTATGAGGTCCCCGTCTCCGCTCTGGAAACGATATGCATGGCCTGCTGGGCGACGCTGGAGGATACGCGATTCGCCGGGAATGTCATCGACGACGAGACGCTGCGCGGCCGCTACTTCGAGCTGTGCAACCGCGAGGATGACGAGGCCGTACAGAAGGAGTGGGGCCGGTTCAGTGACGACCTGTGGGCTTATGTGGACGGCATGGGCCTGGAACGTCAGGCCACATGGTTCATCGAGTTGAACGACCCCATCACCATCAAGGGGCACTACTGGGTGCATGACGGCGTGGAGTATCTGGACGCCGCGCACACCCTGCCGAGATTCGAGGACTGAGGAATCATGAAAGACTTGGAGAAGGCCCTCGGCAAGTGTCGTGACGGGTTCGCCGCATTGGCCGACGCACTGCCGTACACGCGTCTCGACAAGGACGGCACGGCGATCATCGGATTGAGGGAGCTGTGCGCGGACGGGAAGAAACCAGGGCTCTTTCTTAAGTGGGAGCTTCGGGACTGGGATTCCGAGGCGGACGCATGCTATTACGGTGCCGCCGACGGTCAGTGGCAACGTCATGGCTGGAAGATGGATGACATGGTCGAAAAGCTGCGGGGCGAGGATGCCGCGGATGTCTTCTCCAGTGTAAAGGAACTGGAGCTACTGCTTCGCATGGCCGAACACCTCGGCATCCATATCACATGGGCCGAAGAACTGGACTGACATGGGAGGAGACGACATCATGCTGGTCGGAATCGAAAAGGCCCTCGAATACGAGGGCGACTGGACGCGACTGGAGGGCGGCGTGCTGGAATGCGGTCTGCGCGACCAGTTCGACGGCGAACAGACCGGCCTCGCCCGCATCATCGTGGACGATGGCAAGGTTTCCGTCGCCGCATGGTCGGACAATCCGTACGAATACAAGACCATGCCCGAGTCGGATTGGACGCACGAATACGATCCGGCCGACCCGGAGGCCATCGCGGAGGACATCTGGTACAGGTGCCCGTTCTGCGGACAGGCGCCGAACAAGTGTTGGTGCGAAGAAGAACGTTGCAGTGAGTGCGGCGCATTCCTGGACGATGCATACGAGGGCGATCCTGGGTATTGCCCCAACTGCCATTAGAGGGGAGCCGGAGAACATCATGCGATACGACATCAGGCATTTCCGCCGCCCCGTCTGCGCCTTTCCGGGCTGCGGGAACGAATACGACGGGAACGAGGCCGAGTGGTGGTCGGACCCGTACTGGGCCTTCGACCGGGCGTGGGAGGACGACTGGCTGGTGCTGGACGGCCGCCACGACGAGCCGGTCTGCTTCTGCCCGGAGCATCTGCTCCACGGCGGGGACGGCAGGCCGGTGCGCTACGACCCGGAGAAGCGCGTTCCGGCCATGCCGGAGCTAAGGGCGTTCTACGACGACCTGGACGCCGTGGACTTCATGCCGTTGCCGAAGCCCGGATGCGAGCCTCAAGTGCTGCACGCCCTGCTCCATTCGGGGCTTATCACGGCCGACCATCCCTTCCTGCTTCCCGTCTGCGAGTATCCGCATTGCGGCGCCGTGTTCGCCGACGGGCCGCTCGGCGCCATGTGGTACCCGGACGAGGACGCGGCCGAGACGGCGGTGTACGACTCGCGACGCTGGGCGATGATCAAGGGCGACGACGGCGAATGCCACCCGAAAACGAAAAGGCGCCCCGTCCTTCAGGGCGGGGATGGGGCCGAAGTCCGCCAGGACGCATAGAGCCGAATATGGGGACCATCAGGCGTTACAACTACCGCGCGTACCCCACAAGGGGCCAACGCGAGGCTCTGTCGCGCCTGTTCGGCGCATGCCGATACGCCTGGAACTGGTACTTGGATCAGCGCAAGGTGGCGTGGTGGCTTCATCTGCCGATACCCTTGTACGCCGAATTGTCACGACGCTTCACCGAGTTCAAGAAAGAGCCGGAGAACAAGTGGCTTTGGAAGGTGTCGTCGGGGCCGATGGCGCAGGCGTTGCGACATGCGGAGACGGCCTACTCCCGCGCCTACGCCCGCAAGGCGGGCTACTCGCGGTACAAGAGCCGCCATTGCGGCGAGCAGTCGGCCACGTTCACCACGTCGGCCAGATTCCACGTCAGACACGACCATAACGCCAGATGGATGTTCCTGGAATTGCCGAAGATCGACGGGGAGATCAGACTCCGTTGGTCGAGGGATCTGCCATCAACTCCGTCAAGCGTGACGGTGATGCGGCATGCGGACGGGACCTATGAGGCCAGTTTCGTCGTCAAAGCCGAACCGAAGGCTCCGCCGAAGCCGAGGCATGACGCCTGCGGCATCGACATGGGACTGGAGTCGTTGGCGTCCATCGTGTATTCGGACGGCACGCGCGAGAAGGTCGCGCCGTTGAGGGCATTGCGCAAGGCCGAACGCAGGCTGAGGAAACTCAATAAGGAGCTAAGCCGCCGCCGACGCGGCTCGAACAACTATTCGAAGACCAGACAGGCCAAGGCCAGGCTGTACGCCCGTATCGGGGCACAACGCAAAGACCTGGCGTGCAAGCTGGCCTCCAGGGTGGCGGGCGAGAACCAAGCCGTCGCCTTGGAGACGTTGTGCGTCAAGGGGCTCGTGCGCACCCGGATGGGCAAAAGCGTGGCCGACGCCGCATGGTCGATGTTCACCGACAGGGTCGACGTGCTCTGCGCCCAATGGGAGCGCAGGACCATTCACATCGACCGGTGGTGCCCGAGCAGCCAGGTCTGCTCGCAATGCGGACACAGGGACGGCCCGAAGCCGCTCAACGTGCGCGAGTGGAAGTGTCCCCAGTGCGGGACCCTTCTTGACCGCGACTGGAACGCCGCATTGAACATTCTGGACGCCGCGGGACTCGCGGAGTCTTTAAACGCCCGTGGAGGCGATGTGAGACGGAGGCTGGCCCAGGCCGGCCGCGACGCGATCGCCCGTGAAGCGGGAACCCATCGAACTGCGATGCCCCATTAGGCTGGCAGGGTAGGAATCCCCCGCCTTCAGGCGGGAGAGGAAGTCAAGTTTCTCTACTCGTTTTCGGATATATAGAAGGCGGCATGATCATTTTTTTTCAAGACTGGCTGCGCTAATCTCCATCTACCAGCTCCCACCGGTCCCCTGCTTCTTCGTCGAATTTGCCGAGCTTAAGACCGTATTCTGCGAGCTTTGCGTTTGCTGAGGCTTCCCATTCTTTTTCGTCTGTGCAGTACACGCATTCCACCCGTTCGGCAACGTAATCGAAGTCATTGTCTTCCATGTCGATACACCATTGGTAGCCGGACTTCATCCATGCGCCTTTGCCGGTGATGGCGTCGGCACACCATTGACCAGACTCCAACCATACGCCTTTGCCGGTGATGGCGTCGGCAATGCGGAGGATATCGGACCGTCCCCTCTCATGGATGGCGACTAGCTTGACGAAAATATGTCTTCCGGTGTTGATGTCGATTGCGGTGGTCATTTTCTTTGTCCTTTCTTGTATTTTTATTACGCGATTCGCCGTCGCCATCGTGGGCGCCGGCCCGCTGACGCCCCGGCCCCTTTGCCGCGCCGCCGCCATGGGCGACCGAGATCTCGGAGCGTCTGCGGCGGGAAAACTAGCCTTTGACGCATGCGGGGTGGATACCGCGTTCGATGGCGTCCTCCACCATGGCGGCGAGCGAATTATCCTCGTCGCGGTCTAATGCGGCCCGCATCAGACTACCCGCCAGAAGGTCCCGTCCGACGAACCACAGCGTGTACGCGGCGATAGCAAGCGCCTGCGAAGCGTCCGGCGCGGACGCCGCGATGGTGGCGAGCGCCGCGCATGCGGCTTCGATGTGACGGGCGGACACGGGCGGCTTGGGCGCGTCGAACGCGGGCGCCATAAGGGCCACGACCTCCTTTTCATGCGCCTTCGGGTCGGCGCTGAATCGCCACGCCTTGCCGGCGTCCATGCCATAGGCGGACATCAGCAGCACGCCGTCGCGCACACCCAAGTCCTCCTCCATGCGGACGGCAAGCTCCCTTGCCGCGTCCTGTGGTATCGTCCTGCCGGCAAGGGCGTCCGCGAATCTTCTGAACAAAAACACTGTCTTCCATGATCGGCTCCTTATCGTTATGCCGCGCATGCGTCCCCGAGCAGTCCGGCAAGCGTCATGATGTCAACTACCGCGACGACGAGCGTCGCGGTAGTTGACTGTCCCAACGTGAGACGCGTCCGTTTAGACCATGCGGCCCAGCCAGTCCAGGTAGGAGCCGCTTGCCTCGTCCGGCGACGGCTCCGGCGGGACAAGGTCATCGTTCGAGCCCTGGCCTACCTTCCTGTCGAATTGCCCGCCGTCGGGCCTGCCCGCGGCCTTGCGCCATGATGGCCTTCTTCTTACGTGTCCTAAAAACGCGGGCTCCATGCGTCCGCGCCGACGCGGGGGCTATGCGTCGTCCGACGATTCCGCCGGCCGTTTCCCGATAGGGGGCCGATAGGGGCTTTTTGGCCAGAAATCCGTATGCACCGCCGTATGCACTTTTGATTTTCGCAGGCAGGAAGAGCCTCAATGCCTACAGGCAGTAGGGCTAAGGCCCGATTTAGGCTGAAGCCGTATGTAGCCGTATGCACCGTATGCAGTTCCCTTAAAAGGAAAAGGGGCAAAAAGACTCCAACTCCCAAAAGAGGTGCATAAAGTGCATACGGCTTCTTTGATGTTCGCTCAGCACTACTCTTCATTGGCTTTTTGCTTGAGTCAAAAAAGTGCATACGGACTGCATACGGCTGCATATGAAGTGCATACGGAACGCATAATGTGATGGAAATGTGAAGAAGGGCTTGGATTGTCCACTGCCCGACTCCATCTTCAAAGGGGGATTCCGATCGGCAATAGGGGGCCGATGATTGTTTGTAGACCATTGAACCGCGGAGGACGGACAGTGGGCATCGAATGTCGAAGGCATCCCCGAATGGCCCATCGAGCGCATCCGCGCCACGGACGGCGCGAAACCGGACAAAAACAATTACGTCTCCAGACCGTTTTTAATTTCAGTCGCCGCCACCGTCTGGGAATCGAATCCTTGGCGGCCCCTGCGGCACAGCTCCAATCAAGTGCCAACACAGCCATTGCCTGAAAGGATGAAAGCCCGTCAGAGAGGCCAAAGAATGGCGTACAGGGGCAGAAGACGCCTTGCGCGTCAGCCGGAGCCAAAAACAGGCAAAGGCAAAACAATTCCACGGACGGGCATTTTCGTCCGAAATCGGCGAAAATCCGTATGCACTTCCGTATGCACTTTTGGTTTTGACGGGCAGAATTCGCCTCAATGCCTACGGGCAGTAGGGCTGAGGCTGGATTTCATCGTCGGGCGTATGCGCTTTTATGCACCGTATGCAGTTGCCCTTAAAGGAAAAGCCCTGAAAAAGCTCCAACTCCGAAAAGAGGTGCATAAAGTGCATACGGCTTCTCTGATGTCCGCTCAGCCCTACTCTTCATTGGCTTTTTGCTCGAACCGAAAAAGTGCATAATTGGTGCATACGGCTGCATATGAAGTGCATACGGAACGCATAATGTGATGGAAATGTGAAGATGTCCTCCAGAGTCAAGAGAGGGGACAATTCGGCATCCTCTCTTATTGCCCGTCATCAGGGCATTAAAGCCGTCTCCGGCCCGAAATTGATTGGTAATTGTTTTTCGGCGTTTTCGGAATTGTTTTGGAGGTCTGGTCCTCCGCTCTCTCGGAACATCCCGCATAGCCTCCCCGAAACGGACAAGGAGGCCGGGATCATGGCGACGGATGCGAAAGGCAACAGTCATAAGGCCGCGGGCAGACCCGACGGCGGACAATTCGACAGGAAAACAGGCCAGGGCTCGGACGACGATCTGGACGTCGGCGCCGTCCCCGTGGACCTCGACGAAGAGGACTCCATCGCCGTGGCCAGGTACCTGGACTCGCTCGACCCGGGCGTGCGCTTCTTCATGTCGGACGGGGCGGGGGCGCTCGAGGCCCGCACTCTCGACGACCCCGACTGGTGCGACGCCCACGCCGAGGAGCTGATGGCCGCCGTGCCGGACATCGGCTCGGGCGCGCTGACCGGCGTAATCCACCATTGGCGCGCCGACGACCCGGACGCGTCCGACCGGCTGGCCCAAGCCATCACCGACGACCCGGACATCGCCGACGAGCTCTGCTACGAGCGGGCCGTGTCCGACCGGCTGTTCCGCCAACGCAGGCCATGGGCGAGCCGCGACCGGCTGCTGGAGAACCCATACCTGACCGAAGCCCAACGGTCGGCGCTGACGACGCCCACGCCCGAGGCGGGCCGCGTCCGCGTGTCCGACCGAAACGTCCTGCGCGCCATGCTCTACCAACCGGACGAGCAGTACCGCGCCCGCGCGGCCGCGGCCAACATCTACATGGTCCGCGCCGACCCGGAGCTCAGGCGGCTGGTCCAAACCGATCCATCGGAATTGGTGCGCGGATACTTGGGCAGCACCTTCCGGTGACGTCTGTCACGCGTGGGATGCTGAGACGAAGAAAGGCTCACTTGCCGTAGGTTCCGGCCACGCACTGGGCGAGCACGGATACGGTCTGCTGCTTCTCGCGGGGTGTCATCGTCAGCCCCCACTTCGACTTGATCGTCGCGCGCTTCGCCATGTAGTCGCACCGGTACGCCTTGTTGTCGGGCATCCAGATGTCCGGCGCGCCCGAGTGCTGCGGGCGGTACAGGGACGTGCCGTTGGCGTCGAGCCCGGAGCCCTTCGCCATGTTCGCCGGTCCGTCGGAGGCGAGCAGCACGTCCGGTGAGTTCGCGTATTGGACGCGTTTCGTCTGGTCCCAGTCGCGGGCGCCGGACTCCCACGCGTCGAGCAGGGCGACCACATGGTCGATCTGCACGGCCGAGCTGGTGTTCCGGCCGCGCCTGAATTGGATTGTCCGCCCCGTGTACGGGTCGGACAGCGTGCCCGACGTGACCTGGCACTTGGGGTTTTTGACGGCGCCCTTCAGGTCGCGGGCGAGGATGGTGTCGCGCGTGGTCGCGGACCCGCACCCGTTGGACGCCCAGCCGCCGAAGTACTTCTCCCTGTCGTAGCCGCCCGGTCGCGCCTTCGCCGTCTTGATGGTGTTCGTCGCGTCGAGCCCGGCCTGCCAGACGGCGGGGTCGGAGCCCCGGGAGCCGGTCGCGGCCTTCGTGTCCGTCTTCGCCCCGGCATCGGACTTCGCGTCGGTCTTCGGCGTCGTCGTCGTTCCGGCGTCCGTCTTCGGCGTCGTGTCCTTATGGCCAGTGAGTCCGGCGAGCAGGTCGGTGATGGACTTCGCGTCCGCGCGCCTTTGCGCCTCGTCGGGCGCCTTTGTCAGGTCGCTCGTGGACGCCGCGTGTCCGATGCCGACCTTGTCGGAGATGACGTTCCATGCGCCGGACGACACCAATACGACGATGCAGACGCAGACCAGGATCCAGACGACCATGCCGTCGAGGAACTCGCGCCAGGGGCCTCCCTTGCCTCCCCTACCGGCCATGTCACGCCTCCGGCAGGTAGACGGGCGCGTGCACGATCTCGAGGAGCCAGTTGATCAGCGGGTTCAGCATGGACATGCTGATGCCCAGCACGCCGAGGAAGCCGATGATCAGCACGACTCCGACGATGGCGGACACGGCGCGCAGGGCGAAGTTGAACGCGCCCATGGTGCGTCCGAACGCGAAGCCCAGAAGCAGGCAGACGACGACCATGGCGATGACGATGCCCAGCGTGCCCGCCGAGCAGATGTTGTTCCAGAATGCGGTCCAGCCGGTTGCCGCGATGTCGGTGATGCTCATGCGGCATCGCTATGCCGGAACGCATAGCGGATGGATATGAGCGTCAACTACCGCGACGACGAGCGTCGCGGCTTGGACGTGGGCGTGGTTCCCGCGACTCTCCTCTAAGGGAGGCCATCGCGGGCGCCCCATCCATCATGGGTGGTTGACAGCACCCTGGCCTTGGGTCTGCCCAAG
>ENA-OOZT01002323-OOZT01002323.1-human-gut-metagenome-genome-assembly--contig:-NODE-2323-length-11002-cov-1.701562_pt1 | contig 11002 bp, 10 predicted proteins | sample MGYA00241192_ERZ501407 | MGnify/ENA primary metagenome ERZ501407 (study PRJEB25962, sample SAMEA2042911) | human gut metagenome | biome: human gut; feature: human-associated habitat; material: faeces...
TTGCAAGCATCGTCTTACCTGTTCCCGGAGGTCCTACAAGAAGAATTCCTTTCGGCATCGATGCTCCGATTTCTTTATATCTGGCCGGGTTATGAAGATATTCTACAATCTCGCTTAAATTCTCTTTCGCCTCATCTTCACCTGCAACATCACGGAAACGGATTCCCTCGGATGATTTCACATAAATCTTCGCACTGCTTTTTCCCATTCCGAAAGACATGGCATTTTCCCCACCAGCCCGCTTCATCAATTTTCTGGACATGTATTCTCCCAATGCTACAAAAAACAAGATTGGAAGCACCCAGGATAAAATATTAACCAGGATCGGAGATGACTGATCAATTTCTTCTCCGTAAAAAGAAACATCCGCTTCATATAATCGTTTCGTCAGATCCGGATCATTGACCATCGCCGTTTTGTAAATGGTCTTCCCGTCTTTTCCTGTAAATAAGATTGTATTATCCTGTTGCTGCAATTCTACTTTTTTTATCTCCTTTTTCTCGGTCATAGAGATAAATGTTCCATAATCTACATCTTTGATCTGCTTTTCCTTTATGTAAGGCATCGCAATAATGTTAAATAGTATCAGGATAATCAGCACAATCGTATAATAAAACATCAACGGTTTTTTCGGCCGTTTCACTTGTTCCATAATCATTCCTCCATTCTGTCAATATCGAATTCAATTTTCTTTTATATGGTAACAGTTTTTGTCTGATTATTCTAGTTTTATATTATGAAAATTGTATGAATTTCGTAAAATAAAAATATTAAAGTACAATCTTCCGATTATAATTCCTTCGGTTTCGGCCACTTCTGAGTACCGGCTTTTAAGAACTGTGATTTATCTATAAACTTCAGTCTCCTTTTCAAGAACCAGACAGATGCCAGGAAATAAAAAGCAACTCCGCCTAGTATATTTATCCAATAACCCAGATACATACCCAGCAGCGTTATACCGATCAACACTGCTGCGATCAATGCAGGTACCGGATGGATTGGTGCAACATATCCACGCTCAATCGTTCCAAGGGGATACATTTTCCGGAACCGGAACATCATGATCACTGTCAGCACATATACCATCAACGCTGAAAATATAGAAAATGTAACAACCTGATCCAACATTCCTGTAAATGCAAATGCCATAGATATCGGCAGTAAAAATACAGTTGCCCGGTACGGTGTCTTATATTTCGGATGTGTCTTTGCAAATATAGGCGGGATCAGCCCATCTCTTGACATTGCAAACCAAGCTCTGCTTGCATCGTTAATGCAGCCATTTGCTGAAGCCAGACACGCCATGATCGTACCAACAAACAATGCAATGATAACATATAATTTTCCAGTTGCCAATGCCGCGTCATACAACGGATATGCAGACTCACCAAGCTTTTCTGCCGGGACAAGACCTGAGCACACAAACCATGTTGTAGTAGCACCAATCAGCAGCACAGACAAACCTATCATAGTTCCCAGTGGCAGAGCTCTGCTGGTAGACCTGCATTCTTCTGCCGCCAGTGCTCCTCCTTCGATTCCCAGGAAAAACCAGACTGCAAACTGCATGGCTGCAATAATTCCAAGATAATCATATGGAAGTCCATCTGTCATTTTTTTCAAATTAATCAAAGTCATCTGTGGATCATAAAAACTTGTTGAAAACAATAAAATAAATATCGTCACAAATGCAACTGCCGTAATCACAAAATTCAGGGTCAAGGTTGCATAGACACCACGGTAATTCATATATGTCAGCACAAGCAGACTTAATATGATAAACGGCAGCGCTTTCACATTCGGGTTCAATGATTCAAGTATCTGTCCGACGACCAGAACATCGGCTGCTTCCAGCATTGCATATTCCAACACAAGCATCAGCCCTACGTTAAATGCAGCTAAAGGTCCAAGCATATATTTCGCCATTGTATACTGTCCGCCTGCCTCCGGCATGACAGAACCCATCTCCGTATTCATCATCACGATCATGACATAAAGCATGGCTACCGTCCAAAGTGCAATAACAGAACCAATCGATCCTCCTTTTGCGACCGTAAAATTCCATCCCATGAACTCTCCAACAAGTACAATTCCTACTCCAAGAGCCCAGATATGCATTGGTCCAAGAACTTTCGAAAGTCCCTGACTCTTTTCATTTGTCTTTTCTTTCTCCATAAGTATGCCTCTTAGTCTTTCTTTTCAAGCTTTTTCTCTTCTCTGTTCCTTTTTTCCACTTTTATCAGATCACTCAAAATCAAATAAAGAAATACTGCACATAATACCCATGCTGCAATATTTATAATTGTCCATATGCTCATACCTGTTCCTGCTCCTTTTCGCTATATTCCAGTTCAATAATTTCCTTTAAATCTTTTTTGCTTCTTTTCACAAGAAATGTTACATATGCTGCCAGCGCAACTACAACCGGCACCAGTGTAGATGCCTGGATCACATATGCTTTTCCTGCCTCCTTGACACCTGCAAGATTTTGAAAAAGCATCGTCACAAGCAAAACCACAAAGCATAGGATCATTACGAAAAACACATCTATCACTTGCATTATTTTTTCTTTTTTCGTCTATACAAACCTACAATCAAGATTTAATTTTTTGGAATTTTTTTACATCTTTTGCAATTTCCCCACTCATAAGTATCATACAAATAAGATTCGGTATTGCCATCAAAGCATTGGCGATATCAGAGAAGTTCCATACCAGCTCTAATGTCTGGGTTGCTCCGGTATAAACTACAAGTGAGAAAACAATTCGATAGATCATATTCCATTTATGGGTTCCCATTAAATATTCAAAAGCTTTTTCTCCATGATATTCCCATCCAAGTATTGTGGAAAATGCAAATAAGGCGATACCGATTGTTACAAGATAGCCACCTGCTTTTCCAAGTACTGTAGAAAAGGCTGCGATTGTTAAGGCGGAACCGACATAAAGCTGACCTGTTGACGGGTCAATCTGTCCAAGTACACCAGAACTTGCAATAGCAAGACCTGTGATTGTACAGACAACGATAGTATCCCAGAAGGTTCCGGTCATATTAATATATGCCTGCCTTACCGGATTGTCTGTTGTTGCCGCTGCGGCTGTAATAGCGGCAGATCCCATTCCCGCTTCATTTGAGAAGCAGCCTCGTGCTACACCGTAACGTGCTGCATTCATCATGGATGCTACGATATTTCCACATAAAGCACCACCTACTGCTTTCACACTAAATGCCATTTTAAATATCATAGAGATTCCTGCTGGAAGGTTATGTATATTTCCAAGAATAACAATGATTCCGGCAATAACATAAAATATCGCCATCACAGGAACTACCACAGAGGAAACTTTTGAAATTGTTTTAATTCCTCCAATGATAATTAACAGGGCAAGTACTGTAATTATAACTCCAACAGTGGTTACTGATATTCCAAATGTTGCATGGACAGACGTTGCAATGGAGTTTCCCTGTGTCATATTTCCGATACCAAAGGAAGCAATTACTGCAAACAGGGCAAACAGCCAGCCAAGTACTGCACCTAGCTTTTTATTTTTCAGCCCTTTTTTTATAGTATACATTGGTCCTCCGGACATTTCGCCTTTTTCGTTAACCTCTCTGTATTTAATCGCTAACATACATTCAGAAAATTTAGAAGAAAGCCCAAAACAGGCAGATATCCACATCCATACTAATGCTCCTGCTCCACCAGAAACCATAGCAGTTGCAACACCTACGATATTTCCGGTTCCGATTGTTGCCGCAAGGGCGGTTGTAAGTGCGGAAAACGGGGAAACATCTCCTGTTCCACGACTCTTTGTTCGCGCCTCTTTACTCAGAGTCTTTTTTAATGCCCATGGAAGATTTCTCCATGTCAGGAAGTTACAACGAACTGTTAAAAGTACTCCGGTTCCTACCAAAAGAACCAGCATCACTGGTCCCCATACAAAAGAGTCTATCTGTGATACAATGTTACTTATTTTTAGCATACTTTTTGCTCCTCTCTTTTTTTAGATTTTCGTCTACAAAAGACTTTTTCTGTTATTTCATATAAGAGTCTGCAAAAATTTCTCTGCCCTATTTTGCAATATTCCAGAGCATATTTGAAACACGCTCTAAATCTATCTCTTAAAAAGTATACGAAACAACAAAAAGGAGCAACGAAAATCGTTGCTCCTTCAACTTATGAATTAAGTATATCATATATGTCAATTATGTCAATATGCATTTTTAATTCTTAATTCCTGCATTTTTCAGTTTTATAGCTTTGAATTTCTATAATCATCAAAACTTCTACTTGTTCCATATCATAATGGTTTTACCCATCATCTTATTAATATCCATCTCAAATGCCTTTGTCATATCTGCAATAGAGTTCACTTCAACCTGCGCTCCTACGATATTGCTGAGGTAACCAAGAATTTCTGGATATTCCTGATATAATTCAACTGTTTTCTCAAAATCGGCTCTTCCACTTCGGCTGCTTCCATAAAGATGAAGCCCCTTCTCTAATACCATACGGGTATTGATTGGAACCGCATATTCTGATACCCCAAGAAGGGCAATTGTTCCTTCTGGCTGGATAATATCAATCATCTGATCAATTGCTTTCTGAGAAGCGTCACCACCTACACACTCAATCGCATGGTCAACCTTAAGGTCTTCCGGAATCTCCCATACAAGATGGATCTCATCGGCAAAAGTAAAACTACTCAGCTTATCTTCATTCGTTCCAAAGATAACCAGCTTGGTATCTGGATGCATATAGTGGAAAAATACTGCGGTAATGTAACCTAAATTACCATCTCCCCAGATACCTACAACATTCTTTCTCGCGTGAGTAAAACGTTCAAAACGACGAAGGGCATGTACACTAACACTGACAATCTCTGTGAATGCAGCTACAGTTCGATCAATATCCTGCGGTAAACGCACCAGTCTGTCTCTGTCTAAAGCGACATTATCCTGCATAAATCCATCAAAACCGCTTGCACGGAACTTTGAACTTCTCAGATAATTTTCAGCGATAACATCGTCCTTCTCCACTGGTGTATTCGGAATCATAACAACAAGTTCACCCGGCTTGAATTCTCCTGTCGCATCATACACCACATCACCAATCGCCTCATGAATCAGAGCCATCGGCAGCTTCTTTGCCATAACATCCGCCGGACGTGTTCCCTGATAATAACGCTGGTCTGCATGACAGATAGATAAATGCGTTGGACGCACAACTACCTTATCACTATTTAAATCAATATCGTTAAATGCTACTTCAAATCTCCTGGGTGCTACCAGACGATACACTGTATTTAACATTATTTCTCTTCTCCTTTAATCAAAGTTTCAGCAACTCGCAAGTCATATGGATAAGTGATCTTGATATTAAAAACTTCTCCCTCTACTAAATGTACGTCCTGCCCCTTGATAACGAAAATCTTGCAGGCATCTGTAAGAATCTCTTTTTCTTCTTCTGTCAGTCCCTCGTAAAGCTCTTTTAACTTCTTTGCCTTAAAAGACTGTGGTGTCTGTCCCTGATACATAATAGAACGGTCAGGAATGTTACTGATAATCTCATGTCCTGCACTTTCTACAATAGTATCGGAGGCTGGGATAACGGTATCACAGGCACCGTATTCCTGCGCATAACGAATGTTATCTTCAATAATACGATAGGTAAGGAATGGACGAACAGAATCGTGTGTTACGATAATCGTATCATCATCCAGACCATATTCTTTTTCAATGTAACGAATAGAATTCATGATTGTCTCATTACGGGTAGAACCACCCTCAATCACTACAATCTTACTAGAATCATTAAAGTTCTTCTTAACCAGATTCTTCGTATGGTTAATCCACTGAGAAGGGCAAAGTACGATTAACTTCTCAAACTTACTGTTCACATAAAACTTCTCTAATGTATGAAGAATAATCGGCTTGCCACCAACGCTAAGATACTGCTTTGGTTTCTCAACATTTCCCATTCTGCTGCCGATTCCTCCGGCTAAAATTACTCCAAAAACCATGTTTCCTCCTTTATCGGGCATCTGCCCTTTAGCAAGTAAAATAATGTAAACTTATCATATACCAAAGAGGGAAAACTGTCAATTGAATTACTATTTAATTAAGGAATAAGTCAGAAAGATATTTTGTTCCAGTGTTTGTTTTGAAAATATTTTTCTGTACTTTTGGGGCTGCTTCCCTGCTGCTTCCGTCTTCAAAGAGATTTACTAAGAAATCAGCTTCCACAAGGATTTGGTAGTCTAGTCCTTCTATCTCGTTATATGTATGGTGGTGGGCAATAAGGAAAAGTACCCGGTCGATGACCGCTTCATCATATCCCAGTGCAAGTAACATCGGTTCTGCTACTGCAGGGCCTTCTTTTTCCTGATATTTTCCATTGGAACTTCCGTATTTTTCTTCGCTTATTTTTATTCCGATGTCATGAACGATTGCTGCGGTTCGGAGGATATGCATTGTTTCCGTATCAAGGGATTCTGACTCACCAATTAATTTTGCAAATTCGTAGACTTTGAGAAAATGCTGTACTCTTTTGGGGTCTCCGGCGTAATATTCCATCATTTTTTCTATTAGTTTTCTGTCTTGTTCATCCATGATATTCTCTTCTCCTTGTGTTGCCTGAAAATGCCCTGGGGTTCTCCTAGTATTTTCCATTATATTGACTATATCTGTTATATCTGTTTTCATATTTTTTACTGTATCTTTTGTTACATTTTCCTGTATCGCTATATTTTTCTGTATAGTTTTCTCTTCCTGTACAGTTTCATTTTCCAGATTAAACTCTTGTAAAAGTGCTTCTTTCATCATATCTTTCGGTGCCATATTTTCTGTCCAGAGACAATAATTTAATGCTGCCTGGTTTACTAACATACCAAGTCCGTTGACGGTAGCTGCTCCGCGAGCTTTCGCCTCTTTTAAGAACTTTGTTTCTGGTGGATTAAATACAACATCGCATACCGTCATGTTCTTCCTGATATCTTCATATGTTATATCTGGTTTATTTTCATCAGGATAAAGCCCCACATTAGTACAGTTCACAAGAACTTCTGTGCCTTCTGGAATAGGTACGCTTCCTTTCCATGTAAAATAAACTCCCTGCGCTTCTGTTTTTTCAGAAATTAAATCGGCAAGTTCTTTACCGCTTTCTTCATTGCGAGCAACAATATTAACTGTTTCCGCTCCTGAAATCGCACATTCTACAGCTACTGCTCTTGCTGCGCCGCCGCTTCCAAGTACAGTTATTATCCGTCCATTTAGTTCTACCCCTGTCTCCATTAATGATGTGACAAAGCCTTTTCCATCAGTATTTTCCCCAATGAGTTGCCCATCCTGTACACGAATGGAGTTTACTGCTCCAATAATCTTTGCCGCTGGAGAAAGTTCATCCAGAAATGGAATGACTGCAATCTTGTGTGGAATCGTAAGATTCAATCCTCTCATGCCAATGGCACGTATTCCTGCAATTGCATCTTTTAAGTTTTCCTTTTCTACCTTCATGGTAATGTATCTGTAATTTAATCCTTGTGCTGCAAAACCTGCCTCCATCATGGGGCCGGTAGGATTTTCATCTACTGGGTTACCAAAAAGACCAACGAGTTCTGCTCTGTAATTTTTGCTCAAAATATTTCTCCTTTCTAAATGTGTCTAAATCATTAAGACCGTTTTTTCAGCACCAATAGGTAATTACGAATCGTTGCCATCCGAAGGCTTTGGCTTCGCTATGTTGTGGCAATATGTGCAAATATTCGTAATTACCTATTGGCTCTGAAACTCCTCCTCTCAATATTTTTATAACATTAATAAAGTAATCGCGAATCATTGCCATTCTAAGATTTTGGCTCCACTATGTTGTGGCAATATGTGCAAATATTCGTAATTACCTATTTGTTCTGAAACTTCTCCTCTAAACACTTTTACACTATTAGTAATAGCCTTTTTTAGCTGTTTACAATATCAACAACACAACTTATGTTTATGTCAAAATTTTTTTCGCTATTTGTAGTTATGTTTTGAAGATAGTGGCATCTTATTTCCGATAAACATTTTACCACGAAAATTTTCTACCGTAAAATGTATATTTTTTACCTCAATTTCACATCTTAATTAGAACTTAAGTAGTGCTCAAATTCTCCAAGGAGGTTTTATGGATATTTTATATGTTATTTTTCTGTCTGTTTTTTCTCTAGTTGTCCTTTTTCTTCTGACAAAATTAATCGGTTATCGACAAATGTCAGAGATGAGCATGTTTGACTATATTAGTGGTATCACAATTGGTTCGATTGCTGCTGAAATGGCTACAGCTCTTGATTCGAGTTTTTTAGAACCGCTTACAGCTATGATTGTTTATGGGCTACTGACGGCTTTTCTTGCTTTTATTACGGGAAAAAATATGAAGATACGGCGTTTTATTTCTGGTTCGCCTTATATTTTGTTTAATGATGGGCATTTATATGAAGGAAATTTTAAGAAAGGACATATTGATCTGTCCGAATTTCTTGTGCAATGCCGTTTAAATGGATTTTTTGATTTGAAGGAATTACAGACGGCGATTCTTGAAGAGAATGGTCGCATCAGTTTTCTTGCAAAATCGGAGCATCGTCCTGCCTCACCGTCGGATTTGAATTTATCGCCGGACAAGGAATGGCTGCTTCCAACCTATATCATGGATGGGAAAATCCTTTATGAGAATCTCTTACATTCCGGAAAAGATGAGGAATGGCTCAGGAAACAGCTTTCTGCACATGGCTGTAAACGCCTGTCTGACATATTTCTTGCAACAGGGAATCAACAGAATACTTTAAATGTTTATTTTAAAAATAACCGCAGGGGAAGTAGTGTTATCAAAGAGTGACATTCTTCCCTTTTGTAGGACTTTTCAGTGGTATCCTTAAAGACATGAATCTTCTTGCCGGAAGGGGAGCAACTTAATTTTTAAATTTTTTCTCTTTTAGGCTTCACAAATAAAAGTTTGTCTGCTATAATTGATTCGTTTCTATCATAAATCGACATTTTTCTCAACTTTTATTTCATTTTCTTTTTGTCGGATTTATGGTAGTACATAGGTTTAACAAAATTCATATATAAGGCTATTTTAAACAATGATTTTTTATACGATTACCATTGTTTATATTTTTTACGTCTTTTTTCCGCGTAGTGCGGACATGAGTTTTTTACGGAAACACATTCCCTTTTACTTAGGAAGGAATGTACTCTCAGAATTTCTACTATCTGAACGTATTTGAAAATGCTTTTTTATTTTTCAAACACAATCTAAAACGGATATATAACTGCGATTACTTAACATTTTGAGAGTACACAGAATACAAATTGGAGGATAACATGAAAGATTTAATTGAAATCCGCTGGCATGGTCGCGGCGGTCAGGGTGCGAAAACTGCGGCACTTCTGCTTGCTGATGTAGCTTTCAGTACGGGAATGTATGTACAAGGATTTCCTGAATATGGTCCAGAGCGAATGGGTGCGCCGATTACTGCATACAATCGTCTGAGCAATAAGCAGAACAATTGATGCCAGAAAGATTTCCTTAGAAGCACTTGGAAAGTATTTTCCAAATTCACCGATGCTTGCTGCTATCGTAAAAGTATCCGGTGTTATGGATGACGAAGCTTTCCTTGCAGAGATGCAGAAGTCTTACGCATATAAATTTGCTTCAAAACCAGAGGTGATCGAGGGCTCTCTCCCTTGCTTTACAGGAGGTACAATAATGGTATCAGATATCAACAAACTCGGACTTGATGTAAAATGGCAGGATCTTACTCCGGGATGCACCATCATCGGAAGCTGTACTGCAGAAGTGTTTCGCACAGGAGAATGGCGTGTGGATACACCAAAATTTATTGAAGAAAAATGTAAACAGTGTCTATTATGCGTACCTGTCTGCCCGGACAGTTCCATTCCTGTAAAAGAGGGAAAAAGACTTGATTTTGATTTAGATCACTGCAAAGGATGTGGTATCTGTGAAAAAGCCTGTCCATTTGATGCGATCATTATGAAAAAGGGGGGGTAAGATAAGATGCCTATCAAAGAACGTTTATCCCCGGCCATAGAATGTGTGCCGGATGTGGTGCAACTATCGCTGTAAGAAATGTACTGCGTGGACTTCACGAAGAAGACGAAGCGGTTATCACCTGTGCAACCGGGTGCCTTGAAGTATCCTCCTTCATGTATCCATACACTGCATGGAAAGATTCTTTTATTCATAATGCTTTCGAAAATGCCGGAGCAACCTGCAGTGGAGTAGAAGCTGCCTATCGTGCTTTAAAGAAAAAAGGCAAAGTTAAAAACACACATAAATTCATTACTTTCGGTGGTGACGGTGGTACATACGATATCGGATTCCAGTCTTTATCCGGTGCAATGGAACGAAATCATGATATGGTTTACGTTTGTTATGATAATGGTGCTTACATGAACACTGGTATCCAGCGTTCCTCCGCAACTCCAATGTATGCTGACACAACAACTACTCCTGTCGGTTCCGAATCTGACGGAAAAGCACAGAATCGAAAAGACTTAACACAGGTAATCGCTGCACATAATATTCCTTATGTTGCACAGACTACCTTTGTGCAGAACTTCAAAGACCTGCACATAAAAGCAGAAAAAGCAATCTACACAGAAGGGGCTGCTTTCTTAAATGTCATGGCTCCATGCCCAAGAGGATGGCGTTACAATACACCAGACATTTTAGAAATCTGTCAGCTTGCAGTAGACACCTGCTTCTGGCCATTATTTGAGGTCATTGACGGCGAATGGATCGTAAACTATGTTCCTAAGAAAAAACTGCCAATCGAAGACTTCTTACGCCCACAGGGAAGATTCAAACATTTATTCAAACCCGGAAAAGAAGAATTAATCGCAAGAATCCAGGCAGAGGTTGATAGAAAATGGGAAGAATTACTGGCAAAAGCTAAATAGGACTTTGCTGCAGGCAAAGAGACGCCCCCGAAGAGAGTCTAACTCCTAT
>ENA-OOZT01002325-OOZT01002325.1-human-gut-metagenome-genome-assembly--contig:-NODE-2325-length-10994-cov-2.201664_pt1 | contig 10994 bp, 9 predicted proteins | sample MGYA00241192_ERZ501407 | MGnify/ENA primary metagenome ERZ501407 (study PRJEB25962, sample SAMEA2042911) | human gut metagenome | biome: human gut; feature: human-associated habitat; material: faeces...
TTGTGCGCAAGCGCCCATCGCTGTCTTTAACTATGCCTATGCGCGGCTCAATGCTCGCGTAAACTCTCAATTTACATCCACATCGAATTACTAATTGACGTAACTACATATCCATATTATGATGAGAATAAATAAGACATTTTCGTAAGAATTTGGAGGTAATAGTATGCGTGAATATGATGATGCGGTACTGGAATGCTTCCTGGACAAACAGCTCCAGCTTTTTCCGGAAGCTGTAGCAGAGACACTGGATGAGGCAGAAGATTTTCTGGAAGAGTGCATGGCAGTCGTGGTAGATTCCGTGGATGATGTCATCGAGTATTTCGATGAAGCCGGCATGGACGTGGACGGCGCTGTGGATGATGAGATTCTGGAAGCCGATGAAGTCTTCGATATCGGAGACGGCAGATACCTGATCGTAGAAGCGTAAACAATGACAGACGAAAGATCCCCGGGAACAGATAACGGTTCCCGGGGGTCTTTTTGTTATGATGCAACTTTGATGTAATGTTGTGCTATTCTGTGAAAAAACGGAAGGGACAACAATCCTATGAAAAAAAGATATCTGTGCATGGCGGCAATTATTTTTCTGATGAATACATTGACCGGATGCGCTTTGAAAAATGAAAATATGGAAGCCATTTACAAAGAATTTCTTGATAATGGAGACGTGGGAAGCCTGCAATGGTCATGGGTATTGGAACCGGGACAATACGAAGATATTCGTTTTGTGAATGACAACATGGTTGCTGTACAGAATGGGAGCGACAAATGGGGAGTGTGGGATCTGGAGAAGGAGATATTGGTCACATCCTGCAAGTACAACAATATTCCTAACGATGCTGCCAGATATTATTCGGAAGGGTATGCCGCAGTTCAAAAAGACGGAAAATGGGGTTTTGTTGACGAAGCAGGGCAATGTGTGATCCCGTGCCAATACGATGAAGTGGGGGATTTCAGCGAGGGACTCGCCGCGGTGAAGGATGCGGATCACAACGGAAAAGGAGAGCAGTGGGCATACATTGATACAAAAGGAGAAATCCAGATTGATTTTTACCCCTATGAAGCGACGGAAGGCAGAAGAGTACTGGCAGGGGAATTCCATGACGGCATGGCTTTTGTATCCAAGGGATTGTACTGTATTATGGATACGAAGGGAGAGATGATCTTCTCCGGGGACTCACGCTTTTTTATTAGTGTGACGGAATATAATAAGGAATACGACGCAATCCCCGGGTATGTATATATCGACGACCGGATGACAGTCAGAAAATACGGATTGATGGGACTTCACGGGGAAGAGCGGCTGGAACCGGTATTTGATTATGTTTACGGAATGAGAGGTCCCTATGTGATCGTGGAACAGAACATAGGCGGGGAACCCGGAATAGGTGTTATAAAATTACAGAAATAACGGAATGAACCGGAGCTCTCTGACATATATATGTTGGAGGGCTTCTTTGCGTAAGTCTCCTGTAAAAATCTCTTCCCCATTTGTAGGGAATGCGTTATAATGAACTAATGGACTTTTACAGAAAGGTATGGTAAGGAAAATGTTAGAAGGACAAAAATGTCTGGTCATCGGCTCCGGCATCAGCGGGATCGGTGCAGCAGTATTATTGGAGAAAAACCATGCAGACGTGGTTCTGTATGACAGCAGTGATAAATTGACAGGGGAAGATCTGAAGGCAAAGCTCCCGGAGGGAAGCAGGGCGGCCTGCATCGCCGGAGAACTTCCTGAAAATGTGGAGCTGAGTATTCAGGCAGCAGTATTAAGCCCCGGGGTACCTACGGATATTCCGCTGGTGAACCGTATGAGAGACAGAGGCGTTCAGATTCTGGGAGAGATCGAACTGGGATTTCTGGCAGAACAGGGCAGAGTGATCGCCATTACCGGCACCAATGGTAAGACGACGACCACCACACTCACCGGTGAGATCATGAAGGCACACTTCGGTAAGGATAAGACTTTCGTGGTGGGTAACATCGGTAATCCCTATACCCTGGAAGCAGATAAGACTTCGAAGGACAGTGTTACTGTGGGAGAGATCAGTTCTTTCCAGTTAGAGACCATACATACATTCCATCCGGTGGTATCGGCGATCCTGAATATCACACCGGATCACCTGAACAGACATCATACCATGGAAGCCTATGTAGCAGCTAAGGAAGCAGTGGCTTCCCAGCAGACGAAGGCAGATATCTGCGTACTGAATTATGACAATGATTACACCAGAGACTTCGCAGGAAGATGCCCTGCCACTCCGGTATTGTTTTCCTCCCATCAGGAACTGGAAAACGGTTATTTTCTGCGGGGTGACAAGATCATCAAGAGCGTAAACGGCGAAGAGCACGAGCTGATGGATATTCATAAGGATATGAATCTGGTAGGCCTGTGCAATGTGGAAAATGTAATGGCAGCCATTGCCATCGCAGAGGGTATGCAGGTACCCATGGAGACGATCCTTACGGTGATCCGCGGTTTCCACGCAGTGGAGCACAGAATTGAGTTCGTAGCCACCAAGGGCGGTGTGGATTATTACAACGATTCCAAGGGAACCAATCCCGATGCCGCTATTCAGGGCATCAAAGCCATGAGCAGGCCTACGGTTCTCATCGGCGGAGGTTATGACAAGCAGAGCGAGTATGACGAGTGGATCGACAGCTTTGACGGCAAGGTAAAATGCCTCGTCCTCATCGGACAGACCAGAGAGAAGATTGCCGAGTGTGCCAGAAAGCATGGCTTCGATAAGATCCGTTTCGCGGACACTTATGAGGAATGCCTGAAGCTGTGTACGGAACTGGCAGAACCGGGGGATGCGGTTCTTCTGTCTCCGGCCTGTGCAAGCTGGGGCATGTTCCCGAACTATGAAGTCAGAGGACAGCTTTTCAAGGAATATGTACACGGACTGGCGGAATAAGAAATCATAACAGAAGTAAGGAGTAAAAGCAGGCATGGCGGAAACGCGGGGAAGAAGACGTAAAAAGAAACAACAATCCGAATACTTTTTTGACTACAGCCTGCTTTTTATTGTGCTGTTTTTACTGGGATTCGGACTGATCATGATCTATTCGGCCAGCTCCTATGAGGCTTATGATTCCTATGGAGATGCCGCCTATTATATGAAGAAACAGCTGATCGCCAATATCATCGGTCTGGTCTTCATGATGGTCATTGCCAATATCCCGTATACCTTCTGGGAACGGTTTGCCACCCTGGGATATGTGGTGTCCATGATCCTGATCTTCCTGGTAAAGACCCCCCTGGGTATCACTTCCCACGGCGCTACCAGATGGATCGGTATCCCACATACGGGCTTCAACCTGCAGCCTGCGGAAGTAGCGAAATTGTGTATGATCCTGTTCCTGGCAAGTCTGGTATGCAAGATGGGAAAAAGCGTCCGTACCATGAAAGGCTTCTTTACCATGATGGCGGCACCCCTGCCGATCGCAGCATCGGTGTACCTCATTACGGATAATTTGAGTTCCGCCATTATTATTATGGGTATTGCGGTGCTGATGGTATTCGTGGCAAGCCCGGATTACAAGAAATTCATCATCATGGGAGGCAGCGTACTGGCGGCGGCTGGACTTTTGGTAGTCGCAGTCGTACAGTTGGGAGATAAGATCGGTGGCAAGTTCCGTCTGGCAAGAATCCAGGCGTGGCTGAACCCGGAAAGTCAGGCACAGGATAAAGGCTTCCAGACCCTGCAGGCACTGTATGCCATCGGAAGCGGTGGCATCTGGGGCAAGGGACTGGGACAGAGCATGCAGAAGTTAAGCTTCCTGCCCGAGGCACAGAACGACATGATCTTCTCCATTATCTGCGAGGAACTGGGATTGTTCGGAGCGGTTGCCATTATTCTCATGTTCATTATGCTCTTATGGCGAATGATGGTCATTGCCAACAATGCACCGGACCTGTTCGGCGCCATGCTGGTAGTGGGGGTTATGGGACACATCGCGATCCAGGCGATCCTGAACATTGCGGTTGTGACCAACTCCATTCCGAATACCGGAATCTCCCTGCCGTTTATCAGTTACGGTGGTTCTTCGGCGCTGTTCCTTTTGGCGGAGATCGGGCTGGTCTTAAGTGTGGCCCGGAGGATCCAGTTAAAAGAACTATAGAAGACATGGTACGAAACCGCATCCCGGGGCATAAGATAAGAATATCTTATGTAATGGGGATGGTGCTGTATGAAGGGAATCCGCATACAGGGCGGCATGCCGCTACAGGGAAAGGTACGCATACAAGGGTCTAAAAATGCGGCACTCCCGATTTTGGCAGCAACGCTTCTTACCAATGAAGTATCATATATTCAGAATTGCCCGAGGATCGAGGATGTGCATCGGTTCGTACATCTGTTACGGGAACTGGGATGTATGGTACACTGGCAGGAGAATGGGATCCGGGTACAGCCGGGAGGCAGAGATGACCTGCCCTGTGAGAGAGCAGAGGCAAGAAGAATGCGCGGAGAAGCCATTACCGGTATGCGCTCATCGCTGTGTCTGCTGGGAGCATTGCTCGGTAAATGCGGTTATGTGACCATGGAACATCCGGGAGGATGTGTCATCGGCGACAGACCCATTGATCTGCATATTCATGCACTGGAACAGATGGGTGTTGAATTCCTCGAAGAGGACGGACTTTTGTCCGCACGGGCAAAAAATCTGCACGGTGCCCAGATTACACTGAAGTTCCCAAGCGTTGGCGCCACGGAGAATATTTTACTGGCAGCGGTAAAAGCCACCGGAGATACTGTGATCACCGGTGCAGCCAGAGAGCCGGAAGTGATTGCACTTTGTGAATTTCTGACGGCATGTGGGGCTTCGATCGAAGGGATGGGAAGTCCGGAACTTATCATCCATGGCGGCGGAGATCTTCACGGAACCCGGTATACAGTTCCGACGGACCGGATTGTGGCAGGAACGTATCTGTTTGGCTGTATCGGCTGCGGCGGGAGTGTACTGTTAAATCAGGCACCCTGGAGCCAGATGGAAGCAGTGACTGTGGCTGCGGAGAGAATGGGGGCACAATGTACCGTCTCCGAAGAGGGATTGTTCGTACAGGCACCGGTGAGACCCAAGAGTATCGGGCATCTGCAGACCGGACCGTACCCGGAATTCCCCACAGATCTGCAGTCGGCGGCGATGGCGGTACTGACCATGGCAGAGGGAATCAGTTATATTGAAGAGAATATTTTCGAGAACCGTTTTCGAATTGCAGAACCCTTAAACCTTATGGGTGCACAGATTGTCTTAAAAGACGGACAGCACGCGGTGATCACCGGAGTGGAACACCTTCATGGAGAGCAACTGGACGCCTGTGAACTTCGCGGTGGGGCAGCACTGGTTTTAGCAGGACTTGCGGCGGAGGGTGAGAGCTTCGTGACGGGACAACATTTTATAGAACGCGGATATGAAAATATCTGCAGAGATTTCAGAGAATTAGGAGCACGTATTACCAGTGTATAGAGACCGAAGTACCGTTATCAGAAAAATAGTGATCATAAGCGCTTTGCTGCTAATACTGGGCGGAGGCATTTTCGCATTGCACTCCGTATATACAGTCCGTACTGTATATGTGGAGGGCAATGTGCATTATACAGAGGATGAGATCAAAAAGATCGTGATGTCGGGACCGCTGGGGAATAATTCCCTGTATCTGTCGCTGAAGTACCGTGACAGAGGAATTCAGGATATTCCCTTTGTGGATGTCATGAACGTATCGATTCTGGCTCCGGATACCATTAAAATCACAGTGTATGAAAAGGCACTGGCAGGATACGTGAAATATCTGGATACTTATATGTATTTTGACAAGGATGGTTACGTGGTGGAGAGTTCCGGAATCCGGACCCAGGGAGTACCGCAGATCACAGGACTGACTTTTAATCATATCGTCCTGGGAGAACAGCTTCCGGTGGAGAATCCGGAAGTGTTTGCCGGGATCATGGACATGACAAAGCTTCTGAATAAATATCAGCTGACTGCGGACAAGATTTATTTTCATTCTTCCGGAGAGATCACCATCTACTTCGGACAGATCAAAGTAGCCATGGGCAGTGATAACAGCCATTTAGAGGACAAGCTGCAGCTGTTGCCGGGATTTTTGGAGCAACTGGAAGGGAAAAGCGGAACTCTGCAGATGGAAAATTACGAGGAAGGAAAAGGGAAGTTTACGTTCAAGCCGGATGCGTGAAACATTTGTGAAACATTTTGAAAAAATAGGTTGCTAAATTTGTAAAATGATTATATGATAGTCTATGTGAAGTTGAAAAAGGTTAAAAGGAGGAACTAACCTTGCTGGAGATTAAGACGAATGACGCGGATGTAGCTGCCAAGATCATCGTAGTCGGTGTAGGTGGCGCGGGTAACAACGCTGTAAATAGAATGATAGATGAGAAGATTGACGGAGTGGATTTTATCGGGGTGAATACCGATAAGCAGGCATTGCAGCTCTGCAAAGCTCCGAAGTTATTACAGATCGGTGAGAAGCTGACCAAGGGACTCGGTGCGGGAGCCAAGCCCGAGATCGGTGAGAAGGCAGCTGAGGAGAGTACGGAGGAGATTTCCGCAGCTCTGAAGGGTGCAGATATGGTATTCGTAACCTGTGGTATGGGTGGCGGTACCGGAACCGGAGCAGCTCCGGTGGTGGCTAAGCTGGCAAAGGAAATGGGCATTTTAACCGTCGGTGTTGTGACGAAGCCTTTCCGTTTTGAGGCAAAGGCACGTATGGTAAATGCTTTAAACGGTATCGAGCGTATCAAAGAGAACGTGGATACCCTGATTGTGATACCCAATGATAAGCTGTTGGAGATCGTGGACAGACGTACCACAATGCCGGAAGCTTTGAAGAAGGCAGATGAAGTTCTGCAGCAGGCAGTACAGGGAATCACGGATCTGATCAATGTTCCCGCTGTCATTAATCTGGACTTTGCAGATGTACAGACCGTTATGAAGGACAAGGGTATTGCTCACATCGGTATCGGTGAGGGCAAGGGCGATGATAAGGCAATGGAAGCTGTGAAGATGGCAGTAGAGAGTCCCCTTCTGGAGACTACCATTTCCGGTGCAACCCATGTCATTATCAATATCTCCGGAGATATCACTCTGGCAGATGCATCCGATGCAGCAAGCTATGTACAGGAACTGGCAGGAGATGATGTCAATATCATCTTCGGGGCTATGTACGATGAGTCCAAGTCCGATAGCTGTACGATCACCGTGATCGCTACCGGTCTAGAAGATAAGGCCAACAGTGTGGTACAGAATCGTCTGGGCGGCGGTGTTGCTTTCAGACAGCCTGCTTCCCATATGACTCCCAGTTCTCTGAAGGGAATGAATATACAGTCTACCGCTCCTACGACATCCCAGGGACAGGGAGGACAGGCTCCGAGACCCATACAGCCGGTGCCCGGTATTCATAAGCCTACAGATATCAGAAGCTCTGTAGAAGAGAAATCTTTGAAGATTCCTGATTTCTTACAGAGAAAGTAATACTTAGCATTTGTTTTTATAATAACGGAACATAATAAGAGCCACGACACAGAATACTGTGTTGTGGCTTGTTTTGTGTGGAGATTTTAGGAAAGCATATTAGTCCGCCGTTCTCTTTTTCCTGTGCAGAGAAATAATCCTCTCCCCCAGTACAAAGAACGCACCGATCGCACAAGGTAACAGCATGGTGGCGAAACGGTAGAGAAGCACGGCAGACAGGGCTTTGGCCTCCGGCAGGAGACGCCGGAACAGCAATGTAAAGACAGCTTCTACGGATCCGATCCCCGCCGGGGTGGGGATGACACCCGCCAGCGACTGGCTGAGGGAGGTCAGAGCAAAACATTGCAGGAAAGAAAAAGGCAGATCGCCGGATCTATCTCCAGGAGAATTGCAGAATACCATCCAGGGAATGATATACCAGGTAGTGAATTTTAACAGATTGCACAGGAACAGGCGAAGGAGCAGCAGAGGGTCCTTTAACAGAGACCGGCTTTCCGCCTGTAGCAGGGCAAGCTTATGTCCGGCACCGGTGAGCTTTTCCTCCCAGGAGGGATGCTTTGCACGGAGGTGGTTGGCCAGCAGATTACAGGCAGTCTGCATCCAGGGTACGGTAGCGACAGCTAACAGAACTCCTGCAATCACACAGACTCCTGCAAATCCCAGCAGGATATAACATTGATAATCGGCAAATGAAGCATGAATAAATCCATAGGTTGCCAAAAACAATAGCAGACTATAGACTGCCATAGAGACCTTGTGGACAATATATTGGAAAAAGTACATGCCGGTGGCATTGGGAACCGGGATACCGGCTTTGTTCAGGTAATAGATTCCTGCGATGCCGGAACCGCTGCCCAGAGTGGCCGTCTTATAGAAAGAGCAGTAGAAAGCATTACAGAATCCCTTCAGGCGGGGATATTCCGGGTGTGTTTTATGCACGATCAGCCAGGTGATGTGCCCTTCAAAGATATGGTAGAGGATCACGGTCACAAACAGGGACAAGACCACCTGTGGGGAGACACCGGCAAGCTCCGTCAGCATATCCCCCATGGAATCCTTGAAGCTATAATACAGAATGCCCAGCAACAGGCAGACAAACAGTAATTTCAAAAGATATTTCAATATAGAGCTCAACACTTTACCGGAATCATGACGCATCATCGCTCCCTCCTTTATCATAGTCTCATTGTCTCTCTTTTTAGGGAGAAGGAAAAGAAACAAATCTGAGAAAACGTAGCCTTTTTCACGCTGAAGTTTATTCTTTTTTTAGAATAAGGTAACAGATTAAATATTGATTGTCCGGCACAAAATAGCTATGATTGTTTTATTACAACAGTTTTAGACCATCTTACAAGAATGAGGAAGGAATCCTATATGCAGGAAGTAAAACAACCTAATAAAAAACCGTTTATCTTTTACTATCTGATCGCGTTGGTGGCAATCATGCTGATCAACAGTCTTCTGGTACCGCAGATCGTACAGCGGGCAGTGAAGGAAGTGGATTACAACACTTTTATGCAGATGACTTATGATAAACAGATCGATGAGGTACAGGTCCAGGACAATCAGATCGTATTCACGGCAAAAGATGACAAGACCATCTACAAGACCGGTCTGATGGATGATCCGGACAGAACGCAGAGACTGTATGACAGTGGGGCAAAATTCTCCAGTGAGATCGTGGAGGAAGCATCACCGGTTTTAAGCTTTCTGATCAGCTGGCTGCTGCCTTTGATCATCATTATTGGCTTCGGACAATTGATGTACCGTCAGATGGCGAAAAAGGCCGGCGGCGACTCCATGATGTTCGGCATGGGAGGCATGGGCAAGAGCAATGCGAAGGTCTATGTGAAGTCTTCCAATGGTATCAAGTTCACCGATGTGGCAGGTGAGGACGAGGCGAAGGAAAATCTGACAGAGATCGTGGAATACCTGCATGACCCCGACAAATACAAAGAGATCGGTGCTTCCATGCCGAAGGGCATCCTCTTAGTAGGCCCTCCCGGAACCGGTAAGACGATGTTAGCCAAGGCAGTAGCCGGAGAAGCCAATGTTCCCTTTTTCTCTATGTCAGGTTCGGAATTCGTGGAGATGTTCGTAGGTATGGGTGCCTCCAAGGTCAGAGACCTGTTCAAACAGGCGAAGGAAAAGGCTCCCTGTATCGTATTTATCGATGAGATTGATGCCATCGGTAAAAAGCGTGACGGACAGGTGGGCGGTAACGATGAGAGAGAACAGACCCTGAACCAGCTGTTAACGGAGATGGATGGCTTTGAAGGCAACAACGGTGTCATCATTCTGGCGGCCACTAACCGTCCGGAGAGTCTGGATCCCGCACTGTTACGTCCCGGACGTTTTGACAGACGGGTGCCGGTAGAACTTCCCGACCTGAAAGGAAGAGAAGAAATCCTGAAAGTGCATGCCCGTAAGATCAAAGTCGCAGATAATGTAGATTTCAATAAAATCGCCCGTATGGCATCCGGCGCTTCCGGTGCAGAGCTTGCCAATATCGTCAATGAGTCAGCTCTTCGGGCAGTCAGAGATGGACGTAAGTTCGCAACCCAGGCAGACTTAGAAGAGAGTATTGAAGTAGTCATTGCCGGTTATCAGAAAAAGAATGCCATCCTTACAGATAAAGAGAAGCGGATCGTGGCATACCATGAGATCGGACACGCACTGGTAGCAGCGAAGCAGACCAATTCCGCACCGGTGCAGAAGATCACCATTGTTCCCCGTACCTCCGGAGCACTGGGTTATACCATGCAGGTGGAAGAGGAAGGTAACCATTACCTCATGACCAAGGAAGAGATGGAGAACAAGATCGCTACACTGACCGGCGGACGTGCCGCGGAAGAGATCGCCTTCGGATCTGTGACCACCGGAGCTTCCAACGATATCGAACAGGCTACCAAGCTTGCCAGAGGCATGATCACCCGCTACGGTATGAGCAAGGATTTTGACATGGTAGCCATGGAGACCGTGACGAACCAGTATCTGGGTGGAGATTCCTCCCTGACCTGTTCCATGGAGACCCAGACTGCCATCGACAGAGAAGTTGTGGAACTGGTGAAGAAGCAGCATGAGAAGGCAGGGCAGATCCTGCTGGAAAATCGTGCGAAACTGGATGAACTGTCCCAGTATTTATATGAAAAAGAGACCATTACCGGAGAAGAATTTATGAAGATATTGAATTCCTAAATGGTTCTCGGAGAAGACGGAATCGGCGTTTGTGCCGGTTCCGTTTTTCGTTAAGAAAATCTTAATCATATGGTAAAGGCATCTTAACCCGTGCCTGCTGTTATCTTAAAAAAGAAACCGTTATACTTTTCCTGTAAGAAAAAGCTGTGGAACACACAGCAGAATGGGAGAAAGGCATAGGGATTAAGATGCAAAATAGAATTTATTGGAATAACAGTAACAATAACATGCAGAAAGGAATTGCACTGGCGACCTGTATGGCAATCGTCATGGGACTGTTCACCGGGTGTGGGAAT
>ENA-OOZT01002326-OOZT01002326.1-human-gut-metagenome-genome-assembly--contig:-NODE-2326-length-10986-cov-2.802488_pt1 | contig 10986 bp, 9 predicted proteins | sample MGYA00241192_ERZ501407 | MGnify/ENA primary metagenome ERZ501407 (study PRJEB25962, sample SAMEA2042911) | human gut metagenome | biome: human gut; feature: human-associated habitat; material: faeces...
CATGTTATCAAAGAAGTTTGGAAGATTATGCTTAATGCGATATTTATTCTGAAAAATGTCTAAGCAGTTATGCTCTTTATATTCAAAATACTCGTCTGCAATTTCCATAGCTTCTTTTAAGTATCCATACTTACCAGAAATGCTTTTGATTCCTGCGTAAAAGTAGACCGTTACAGTATCATTCATATCTGTGATACGTCTTCTACCCAAGCACTGAACGAACTCTGTTAAATCGCTCAAATCAATAATGATATGTTTGATAGCTTTATCCTTTAAATTAATGCCGTTATCAAGAACCTTTGTTGTAAACAAAATTCTGCAATCAAAATATTCTTGTGTTACGATTTGTTTAAATGTTAGTTCTTGCCCTTTGTTGTCACTGCTCAGATAAACGCTATCCTCAAACTGACGCTGTAATTCCTGTAATCTCTCTTTTTTGTCTCCAAAGAAAACAATTTTTTCATTCTTGGGAATATCATTAATAATTTTAAAAACTGCTTCACGGTCATCATATGCATACAACTTCTTGATATAGCTATAGTCTCGCTCAACAACATAGGTCTTTTTAATCTGCGTATCAAAATATTTTTTCAAAAGCTGGGGTGTAGCTGACAGCATAAGCACGATTTTGGAATCTCGATAGCGTTCCACCATCTCAATAATTGTTTCAGTTGCCAAATTGAAAGATGCATCCTGAAATAGATAGTGTGCTTCGTCCAATACCAAATAATCAAATTGCTCCACAAACGGCATCAAATCCTCATGCTGGTATGTAGAAATAATTTCAATTTTCTGCTGGTACTGGTTAAATTCCAACTTCTGATAGGTCATCAGCATAATATCAGTGCCTTGCGTTAGAATTTCTTGCTGTCCCTTCAATGCCAGACGATTAGAGAACATCAAGATTCTTTTATGCTGTTCCCTAACAAAGGGGTACAGTTCTTTGATAACAAAAGTTGATTTGCCTGCATTGCATCCGGCATCAACAAGGTATAGCCCCGGTGTCCATTCTTTATAATCCGGGATGCTCAGATAGTTCATAGCGCTTATAATTTATTCATCCTTTCTTATTTCACGCTTTGTAGTCTGGTCGGGTTTCGGTCATCCACAAAATCAGAATTTTATATCTTTCATCCAACCAGACACTTTCTCAACTTAACGAACAAACAGATTGCGCTCTCTGTGCATCGGAAGTCTTGCTCCCGGCTGCATGAGCTATTATACACAAAAATCTCTTCGAGTCAAGCATTTTGCACAAAGAAAATAATTATTTTAAAAATCTAATTGTGCAAAATGCTATTAAAATAGTTATTCGCGCTTTCGTCCGCAGGATTCAACGGTATTACGTCACAATTGTTCCAGAAACGCCATCCAGCATCAGATACCCGTAAAAATGGTGTGGTTATCGCCTCATGCTATGATGTGCGGCAAAGGGCTACACCGGCAATCCAGAAAACCAGTTTCCAATATTTGTAAATTCTGTTTTCTTTTAAATTTAACCAAAAGAAAAGGACGCTCCCCGATGTGAGAAGCGTCCTTTTCTGGTTACTGCTGTTCTGCTCTAAGTTCTTTCTTGTATTTATAGAATGTATTCGGCGCAATCTTCAAATACCCGATGCACTCTTTATCATCCAGACTTCCGTTAAATGTCCTACTGTTCTTGAGGATGAACTTTTTAGCGGTAACAGATTTTTGCGTTGTGAGCTTTGCACCTTGCTTCTGTCCAATCTGCTTTCCGTTCAATTTAGCAGTCTGAATGCCCTCTTTTGTGCGCTGATGTAGGTCGTCAACCTCTTTTTGCGCCTGTTCAAAAGCAAGTTTAATTTGCTTTGCTGCCAATCTCAACAGATAAGCGTTGATGCCTTGAAAGATGAGGTCTGTATCTTCGCCTGTCATTGCAAGCTGATTGCGCATAGCTCCTTTATAGGTATCTGTGTCAATGTGGTGCTCTTTCAGGAAAACCAGATTGATACCTCTACTATAAAGGTCTTGGTACAGATTATATCCATCCTCTGCGTTACGGCTCATTCTGCTGACGCTATCAAATACAATCGTCACATCTTCGCCGCCGTCCTTCTTTTCCTTGGCAGATTCAATCATATCATCAAAGGCCGGGCGCTCTATCTTCGTTCCGGTAAAGGCTTCCTCTACAATCTCAGCATCGGGATATGCTGCCTTAATATTTCTGATTTGCCGCTCAATGCTCTGCTGTTTGGTGCTGATTCTACAGTAGCCGTATGTCATAAGCCTTTACCTCTATAATCTATCAACTGACGAACCACAATTTTTACAGCTTAATTATATCAAATCTAACGCTATAATTCAATAGCTGAAGGGAAGTAATTAGCCAAAAATCAGATTTGATAGTTAAATTCAAAATGAAAAGAGCCGTTGTACAACTTATATGTACAACAGCCCCATTTTGTAGTTCTTTGTATCAGTTAATTTTTCTTACTTCCATTTTTCCTTCGCGTACAGTATCCAAGCATTTTATATTGCTAGAACGCGTTCCACCAGCAGCAACAAAAAGATTGTACAGATTAATAATAGAATCCTTCATCGCATCCGTCAGAACAAATTCTATACTGTGTCTCCTAAGTTTAATTCAAGTGGTCAATGGCATACTGAGCTTCGGACGTTGTAAACTGCTCACCGTATTCAGAAGTAAGCTGGTCATAGACTGCGCTTTTAGACATAGACATTCCCGTGTAATACTCCTGTGCTTTTGCAAGAGCGTTTGCGTTCCAGTCTACGCCTGTCATATTATCAATAGCATACTGTGCTGCATCCGCTGGAAATCCTTCACCATAAGAAGATGTCAATTGGTCATAAATTGCTTTCTTTGACATGTGCAGCTGGTTGGCATACTGTAAACCTTTTGTCAGCGCATTTTTGTATTCTTGCGTTACTGTTTCAGAAGAACTATTCCCTGTAGACTTATCGGAAGTTTTTGGTGAAGTATAGTACCGCTGCATTGATTTAATTGTTGACTCATGCTTTTGCATATACTGTTCAGTATCCGCTTTTCCTTGTTTGGCTTGTTCTGCAAGAATTTCTGAAAGTTCACCCAGCCGAGTTTGCGCATCTTCATAGTTGGAATCTTTTTCTGAAACCCTTTCGTACAGAGTGTATGCTTTTGCGTACTCTTCCTTTTCATCCGATTTTTTAGCTTTTTCATAGGATGCTTTTGAAGATTGTATCACTTTCAGGTTTTCATAACCATCCATCGAGCATGTGCTCTCTCCAAATACGTCCACATAATGACTTATCTGTTCTTGTGCAGAGCCTATATCTATGGATTCTTCATTATAGTTATCTATTATACTTTCTATCGCCTGATTCAGTTTTTCATCGAAAGCTTTTTCATTTTCTTCATTGCCCTGTATTTCTTCCGAATAAATTTGCCGGGCTTTTTTTGCATCGCCGTTATTGTACGCATCAAATACTTCTTGCGCCGTTTTTGCTGCTGCTCCTGTGCAGCCTGTCATTATTGCCATAGTCAGAAACATCATACTAAGTAATGAACCTATTTTCAGACGCATCTCTAATTTTCCTTTCTCAATCTCCAATTTTAAAAAAGTTATTTGTCAGCAAAGTGAACCGCAGTAGGAAAGAAAATTCCTTTATACGACTTTTGCTAGCCTTCGCTTTCATTATATCATTTTGTGTTTAATTGTAAACATAATTATAACATTTCTTTCTATCATTCTGTGCATCATAATAGAAACAGGGTGATAATTATGGACGAACTCAAGATAACAAAGCGCACTGAGCCTGTTATGTTCACAATTCGGGTTGATAAATCCATCGTAGACTTTTACGACGATTTGGCGCAGAAAACAAACCGCTCTCGAAATGAGCTTATTGGTCTTGCGCTGGAATATGCCAAAGACAAAATCAAAATCGAACCGTAATACGATTATTTACATTAAAAGAGCCGCAGCTGGGGAAGTGATTCCTGTCTGCGGCTCTTCTATTTAGATTATCTTACTAAGCGGGCTGTGCTTGCGGTACATCTCTGCAAGGTCGTCTTGGTTCACATCCAAATAGGCCTGCTCTGTTACGGTAACGCTGCTGTGCCCTAGCAAGCGGCTCAAGGTGTAGATGTCGCCGCCGCTCATAAGAAAGCGCTTTGCAAAGTTGTTTCGGAAAACATGCGGGTGAATGTCCTTTAGCCCTATCCGCTGGGCATACTTGCGAACATTGGCTTCAAAATTATTCACCTCAAGAAATTTACCTTTGTTTGTACAGAACAGAAAATCACTGTCCCGGTATCTGTCCTTATACTTTATCCACCGTTGCAGCTGCGTTGCCATTTTGTCAGAGAAGAACACATAGCGGCCTTTCTTGCCTTTGGTGTTCTCCGCCGGGAGATAGATGTACCGCTTTTGCAAATTCACATCCGTCACCTGAATCAACAGACATTCGTTGACTCTCATGCCGGTATCTAACAAGAGCTGAATGACGATAGAATCCCGGTACTCGCTGAAGCTGGCCGTATTCATATTCCGCAGCAGTTTGCGGAAGTCCTCATCCGACACAAACTCAAGCGGGCGGCGTTCCACCTTGATGTAATCGCCACGTTTGACAGGCGAACGGAGAATCAAATCTTCTTCCACACACCAGCCAAAGAAAGCGCTCATGTTCCGCAGGTAGTTGTTGATGGTCACATCTGACACTTTCTTGCCGAAATCCAACCGCCGCTCCTGATAGTTCCCGCTGTTCGGGTTACTTGTGACAGTGTACTTGCCCCGTTCCTTTATCTGCTTAACATAGTTCTGAATGACCGTGTGCGTGATTTTTTCTGTCTGTGTGATGCCCTGTTCATCAAGGTAGAGCATCAAAAGGCGCAACGTTTGTTCATAACTTCCAATCGTCTTTGTTGCAAGCCCTTTGTTTTCACAGTGTTCAATGAACATCTCCACATCCCGGATAAGCATAAAAAATAACCTCCTGTATTTGCCGGGACTATGACCCAATAAATACAGGAGATTTATTGCCTTAGATTCAAGCTATTTATTGGTCTGGTTCCATATTTCCACAACGTTTTTCGCTTTATTTATTGGTACAGCTCCCATTGTTGGAATATTATGGAATATTTTCAGACGCTTTACCGTTTCTCTCTCACCCCACCCTCTGCCGCTTATCCAGCCGCATTTTGTCAGCTATCATTGCGATGAACTCGCTGTTGGTGGGCTTGCCGCGCAGGTTGTGGATGGTGTAGCCGAAGTAGCTGTTCAGGGTGTCCACATCGCCCCGGTCCCATGCCACCTCGATGGCATGGCGGATGGCGCGCTCCACCCGGCTGGCGGTGGTGCCGTTTTTCTTGGCGATTTCCGGGTACAGGCGCTTGGTCACCGCGTTGATATACTCCGGCTCGTTCATGGTGAGCAGGATGGCGTCCCGCAGAAACTGGTAACCCTTGATATGGGCAGGGACGGTATCAGAGTAGGCAATAAATCTAAGTCAAAATCTTAGTATTTGTTGGTATAGTCTCGAACGCTTTATTGTGCTACCAGTATACCTCATTCCACCTATAAAAGCAACTTCTCTTTACGGTTTGTATTGCAGCGGATGGCGTTTTGTGTCCGCTGCCGTCTGTGCTTAATTCACTTGTCAGAATCAAAACAAGCTCTAGCAAGCCTTGCAGCGCATCAATCTTTCATGCGAGCTCTTTCATTGTCTAAGACAAAAAGACTGTCAAAACGTCTGCTAGAACGTATGACAGCCCTCTATATAGTCCTTGTCAAGTCTGCTATAAAATATTTCTTTTGTTGGTCTAAACTTCCTTCCTGCCCGGCGGGGTCTTTGGCTGCTGCTTCGCTATGGTTATTCAACCCCGCCGGGAGGCTGCATTCTTATTGAATCTAAGAGAAAAAAGCCTATTGGTTTTTCAGACCAATAGACCTTAGGTAGTTCTAATATCAAGCAAACTGCCAGTGATAACCGCCAGCGGTATGTCGCCGCCCATTACAGACAGCGCTTATATTGCCAGAGTCAGCCCCGGTTTTTTGCGCTGCATCCGTAATGCTTGGATAACTGTCAACGACATTTCCAGCAGCATCCAACTAGACAACCGCCTTTGCGCCAATTCCTTTGAGCGATTCACTAATATGCTGTCGCTGTGCATCTGACATTTGACGGCCTCTGTTCGCCGCTGAAATCCGCTCATTGTGATGGCCGTAGTTACAGTTTTCTTTTGGGGTACACGGTTTCAGATTTGAAAAAGAATTATTCGCCGGATTTTCGTCAAGATGATTTATCTACATCCCGGCTTCCATCCAATTATATATTCTTTCTTCCTGCGGTGCAAATGTATTCCAGATTGTGTGACTAAGGCTTTTTCGGTGCGTCTCACCTCCGTATCTTAAATTGATACCGAAATAGCCATTACCATTACTATGGTTTTTCATACAGCTGTGTCGATGAATCGAATAGGAATCGCCCTAATCACTAACAAGATAATTTGCACCTGTATTATAACCATCTGTTTGTTCAGAGGGTATCTACTGCCATGTAACCGTTTTTCCATTCCGTTCTTCTATAACAATAGTATTAGGCGGAATTTCTTTAAACCTCTTGAGTTCATCAAGACAGTTGAAAACATTCTACATAAGATGTCCTCCTTAATAAAAATCTATTTATTTTGATAGCCACATTGCAATTTGGCTACATCTTGCTTGTAATCTAATGCAAAAAACATTTCTTCAAAACCTTATCACCTTCTTTTTATCTGCCCGCAGAGGTAGCCCGTAAAGCGAACGCAAACGGGCAGACCTGTGAATCTTGTGCAGCTTTTCTACGTCACCTTTAATATTAAGGGTGACGTAGATTTTTTGCATCTTTATTTTGGCTCAATCGTCCAATAGACTTTTCTGTTGTCGATTCCGCTTTTCAAGGTGAAATCGACATTACTTTCCATCAGACATTGATAAAGCAGCTTAAACGAACTTTTTATATGTCCGTCTTGTCTTAAATTGATTTTTTCAATCAATTCGTTTCTATCATCCTTAAAATACTTTCTTCCAACATTTTGAGAAAGATAATAATTCAACTTATAATCTTTTGAAACTCGTTCATACGGAATAATGGGTAATTTTAAGGATTCTCTGACCTACTGAACAAGTGATGCTTTCTTATCCAGAATATCTCTGTAAAATGCACAGTCACTTAATGCCTTGTAGTATGCAGGTTTTACTAGATGCTGTGAATTGTCGAACATCAAAGGAATATATTCAGTTCTGTTAATTTTCCAGAACTCTTGTTCATAACCTGATGCTCTTGCATTCAGATATTGTTGAACAATCGCTAAATCCCTCTTCAGTTCTTTGTATCGTCCTGCAATACTGCAAACACTACTAAGGAAATACAAAGTTATTGTATCATCTGGACTTTGGACACGTTTTCGTCCCAAACATTGTATGAACTCTACCATATCGGTTTGTTCTATTATAATGTGTTTGATAGCTTTGTCCTTCAGGTTTACACCATTGTCCAGAACTTTAGTGGTAAATAGCATTTGACAGCCGAAGCACTCGTTCTGCGTTATCTGCCGAAATGCTAGACTTTCGTCTTTGTTCCCGCTGTTCAGATATTCACTATCCGGGTACTCGCGATGCAATGTCCGTAGACGTTTTTTATTATCCCCAAACATGACCACTTTTTCACCCGGAGGAACTTCATTCAAAATTTTGTTGACAGAATCCGGTGTAGTATAACAATATACCGTCTTAATATAACTGTAATCTGCTGATACATGGTAGGTCTTTTTTATCTTGCCGACAAAATACTTTTTCAGTAAGCCCGCTGTTGCAGACATCAAGACGATAACTTTAGATTCCTGAAGCTGTTCCACCATATCCAACATGATTTCTGTGTTGCGGTTAAACAGCGCATCTTGGAACAGGTAGTGTGCTTCATCTATAATAATGTAATCAAAATTTCTTTCGACCCATTCTATTGCTTCCCTGCCATGATTGAAGTTGTACTCCAATTTTTGGCAAATCATGCACGTTGCGTCTGTACCCTGTGTTTGCCGTCTTTGTTGTTCCAGCAATGCTCTTCGATTAGAGAACAGTATCATCCGCTTGCCACCCGCATGGACATACGGATAAAGCACATTCATGACGAAGCTGCTCTTGCCGCTACCGCACGGTGCATCTATAAGGTAGATGCCCGCTGTCCAGCTTTGGTAATCCGAGATTCTAAGATAGCTCTACTGTCGATTAGTCATATAACGACCCCTTTCGTTCCGATATTGTGTGCCTTTACCGTGCCGTAGGCAACTTAACGGCGTTCAGACTGCATATTCAATCTTTTCGTGCATAATTATACTCCACTTCTCCGGGCTTGTCAAGGGAAAATTTGTGAAATTTTTATGAACAAAATCGGCATTATATCACGATATTAAGTCACTATTTCATATCAAGATATGAGATTGAGCTATATCTCGATATGAATTGCTCATATTTGAATATCCTGCATTTTTCTTTATTTATGAATATTTATTCACATCGGTGCCATATCGCATATCGTTTTTGTTTTTTCTGTGCTATGAACACAAACCGGGTATAAATTAAATCGGTCATGATTTTTTCTCCGAATACAGATTGAACAGCTACCACGTCATTTTAACAAAAATTTGTGCAGGGTTTGTTTTTGGGCGGGGGAGTATGTTTCCGACAAAAAAGCACCCCTTGCGGGGTGCGTGGTATTAAGACAGTCCTTTGTCCTTTAGCAACTTATTCAGTGTCGGGCGGCTGATTCTCAATTCTGCTGCAAGTTGCGTCTTGTTCAGTTCCCGGTGCTGGTAACGGTCATACGCTGCACAGAAAGTCTTATCATCAATCCGCTTGACCTGACCGCCTTTGAACTTGCCCGCTGCTTTAGCGATTGTAATTCCTTCCCGCTGACGTTCCAACAGATTTTCACGTTCAAACTCGTTGATGGCTGCAATCATGGTCAGCATCAGCTTTCCCGTGGGGGTGCTGGTATCAAGATTCTCCTTATTAGATACAAGATGCACCTTCTTAGCTTGCAGCTGCTCCACGATGGCAAGGAGGTCTTTCGTACTGCGGGCAAGGCGGCTAAAGTCATGAATATAAATGGTATCACCCTCGCGCATATAGTCCAGCATGGCTTCCAGTTGCGGGCGATTCATGTTCTTGCCGCTGACCTTTTCTGTAAACCACTTGTCGATGCCGTGCTTTTTAAGGGCTTCAATCTGCCGCGCCTCGTTCTGTTCAGCGGTGGAAACTCGTACATAAGCAATGTGTGCCATACTGCAAGCCTGTCCTTTCATCCTGTGATTATCTCCACCCTTATTGTATCTCAATGTAAAAATGAAGTCAATGACTTTATTTACATTTTGCAAAACAAATCTAGAATAAAGTCTATTTTTACAAAAATAGCGGCTTTGAGGATGTAATAGGCAAGTATACTCTGTTTTGACAAAATATACATCTAAACAAGAAAAGACCGCAAGCGGCTTTTGTTCCGTCTGCGGTCTTGTGCTTAGATTGCTCTTAGGTTAGATTCTTCATAGCGTAGTCTATCGCGTCTTTTTCATAGCCTTCAAATTCAAGCTGTTCGCGAACTTGTGATTTAGACAAATCCAGATTATGATAGTACCATTCTGCCTTTGAAAGTGCATTTCTATGCTCTTGTGTTATATTATTCGTGCTACTCGATGTAGAACTATTGCTCTTGCTTGGCTTTTTACCTACACCGGGGCCACCCGTAGAATATCCATTATTTGAGGTGCTAGATGTTGAGGGATTGTCCCGTTCCTCATCGGTACTGACAGTTAGCTTTTCGTTAAAAACGCTGTACCATTTTCCATTGCTATGAATGTCTCCCAAAAGAATAGAATTGAATCCCATGCTGGCCTTAAAGATTGATTCATTCATTTTGTCAGACAATTCATCGTATTTTTTTATGATTGTATCATTTGCTAAAGAACTAAGTGCTTTTCCGTTTATATTGTCACACTCGATATTGATATAAAAAATAGGCGTACTTCCCGTTATTGGAAAAATTTTCATAGTTGCTTTCGGGTTTGAGAAGCCGCAGCTTTGGGCAAGCTTTTCAGCAACTTGTAAGATTGTCTTTTCTAATTCGATACCGCTATCCAATGGAGAGGTCAGCCCCATGAAACTCATTGCACTAGCTGTATTTTCAATAGCGGTCTGATATTCCCCCTGCTCCACTAAAGCATCTTGCTGTTTCCAATACAAGTCTAACATTTCGGTTGCGCGTTTCTGTGCTTCTGTATAGTTAGAATCATCTTCTATCACTTTTTGGTACAGCGAATAGGCTTTGAAATATTCGCCGCCTTCTTGATAGTTCTCAGCTGACTTGAACTTTCGTTCCGACTCCTCAAGCGCCGCCTTGCGCTCTTGTTCTTCCTTAGATATTGCTTCTGACGTTGCTGTGGTATCTACGGTTTCCTGTTGTGAACTTTGGCTTACTGAATTGACTGCTGTGCCATCTGCTGTACTTGCGCCGTCGCTGCATCCAGCAAGCAACAAAACACAAAGCAACACTGAGCCAACTGTCCCGGCTATTTTACGCCTCATTCCGATTTTCCTCCTAACTGGTAAATGACTGTTGTTCGGTTGTGTCTGTCCTCCTTTTGTCAATTATACATCTAAAGACTACAAATGTATACACTTATATTTCAATTATTATAATTGTAGGCTACAAAATCATCCGCCTTTTGGCTACACTTGTAGTAAAAAGAGGTGCGTTATGGATAACAACTTGAACAAAAAGCTTATAATTCGTCCCCGCCGGGCTGCATTGGGTAAGACCGCCGTTGTTTCCGTGCGCCTGTCAGAGGATACTATCAAGCGTTTGGACGCTATCACCACACAAACCGGGCATAGCCGCAATGAACTGATTCAGTTATGCGTTGAGTTTGGGCTGGAAAACCTTGAAATCAAGGATGATTGATAACTACACTCTATCTAAAAGAACGAGCCGCAG
>ENA-OOZT01002334-OOZT01002334.1-human-gut-metagenome-genome-assembly--contig:-NODE-2334-length-10947-cov-3.491186_pt1 | contig 10947 bp, 14 predicted proteins | sample MGYA00241192_ERZ501407 | MGnify/ENA primary metagenome ERZ501407 (study PRJEB25962, sample SAMEA2042911) | human gut metagenome | biome: human gut; feature: human-associated habitat; material: faeces...
TCTATGTAGTGCGGTGTTTCCGGATTTTCTTCTATTTTCTTTCTCAAATTCTTAATCAGACCATAAACTCGGTTATCCACTTCTATTTCTACATCTCCATAAACATGCTGGTATATCTGTTCTTTCGTAAATACCCATTTGGGATTCATAATGAGCAGCGCCAAAATATCAAACTCTTTTACCGTTAAAGTAATTTCCTGTTCCCGGATCATTACCAGTCGATGCTCCAGACAAATATATAAATCGCCTTCCCTTATCTCTGTGAGAGGATTTTTTTGCTGTCGGTTGTAATTTGATAAATTTTTTCTTGTACCAATAGTTGATACCATATCACCAAGAAGATAGTGTGCAAGTTCTTTTTGCTGTTTGTCATCAAGCAGAAGTGACAATTTCTCACCAAGCTGCGTACCTGTTTCTGATAAATCAAGTACAACTAATTCCCCATAGAACCACCTCACAATCATATAATAGTCCGGCTGTCATTTGACAAAATTAAACTTTATGAAATTGATGGGCATAGCGAAACAACTCATTTTACAAAAGTCAAAAATAGTGCAAATACGCCAAACTCTACAATCAGTAACAATCATAAAGCAGATACAATCGTGGAGATAATATTTACCGCATTGCGGGTTTCCTTCTTTCTCACACAGATAATAGACAACACAAATCCCACCAAAGTACAAATGATATTCGCTCCAGCAATTGCAGTCTGTGCTCCGCTGATTAAAGAAATTTTGAACATGGGCAACACATAAGAAACCAAACAAAACCGTAAGTGCCCACATAACCGCCACGCAAGGGAGCATCGTCAGGAACAACCCTAAACACCATTTCAGCAGGTACAATAGGAGCATTGTTTCCGTTATACTGGAGTTACAAGCCATCCTGCAACAATAAAAACGACAAAGAATACTACCATTTCCATGAAAAGATAGAATACCAGTACGCAGAATTTTGCAAGCGACAGTGTCTGTCTATCGACCGGCAATGCAAGCATTTTCATAATCCCGTTATTCTGTGTTTCCCTACCTGCAATCATCACACAGACTAAGGGTGGTGAACGAATTCGTTCATTCGAATTATTCAAAAAAGAGACGGTTTCTCGTAAAAATACAAAAAACCGTCTCTTATATATTATTATGGTCAAGTTTTATATTGTCGGTATTTCACTTTTCCCATAATTAACGTTATAGCTGTTAACAATAATCCTGATATCATAATATTCAAATATATATTATTATGATTTATTTCCAAGACGACTGCAACCATCACAATAACGATTAGAACTACTTTCAATTTACTTACGAAGCTTTTATACTCTTCTGTCGAAACAGGTCTGGATTCGTTAATTACCGGTCTTATCTTCCAAATCAAAGACGTTAAAACAACAATACACCATATAGAATATCCTCTTGGCAAATGCCACTTCTGACATGTCACTAAAACAAATATAAATGTAATCGTTGAGAGCAGAAAACATCCCAAATATGTATTAGAATGATATCCCCCAGAATATATCCTAACTGGTATAAAAACCAAATAAAAGAAAATTCCTTCTGGCACTTTATGAAGTATAAGCATTATTCCAATACTCACTATCAGATTTATCCCCATCTCCATAAATATCTGAATCCCAAATTTTAGAATCTCTTTTTGTTCATGTTCTACATGCCGTATCTCCATTATATTTTGCACGATTATATCCGCAATTTTTTCCATTATTCCTTTTCTCTAAAAGCTTCTGGTAATTTCGGCTGATGGAAAATATAAAAACAAAATCCTTCTCTAGCCATCATTGCCATTGTTCCACCGACAACTACAAAGGCATTTAACACACTTTTTCATAAGGTAATTCACTATTCTTTTCATAATCTCTACCTCCTTTCGCATCTAGAATATCTCTTTTTTATCTTTTCCTAACACAAGTGGTATAAAACTCTTGCAAAATGTCATATTCTCTTTTGGATACTCATTTTTCGTTCGTTGCAACTCCTATTTGAGTTATTTTTCATTCTAAATCTAGTAAACTTATTCTAAAATCGGGAGGGTATATGAATACAAGAATTAAAGAATTACGCTTATCAAAAGGTCTTAGTCAACTAGCCTTAGCCATGAAGGTTGGTTGCTCGCAAAATACTATCAGTAGAATCGAATTGGGATTATCCGAACCCAATTCTACGATATTATTAAATATTGCAGCTTATTTCAATACTTCGGTGGACTACTTGCTTTTCAAGACTAATCAAAAAGAAATCCTTCCTCCTATGGATACTGCTTGTGCAAGACGTATTGACGAATATGTGCGTAAGCTTAGACTATTACCTCGCAAAGAGCAGGATGCTATTTTTGTACTCATCGAACGCTGTTCCATCTCTCACCAAAACGAGAGGTGATTATTGTGCTTCGTATTGCAATTTGTGATGATAATATTCCTATTACAACCGAGATTGAAACTTTATTAAATTCTATCTGCAATAAATACCATGTTCTATTAAAGATAGACATATTTTTTGACGGAAAAACTTTATGCCAACACATCCAGTCGCATAACTATTATGATCTGATTTATTTAGACATTGAAATGAAAGAGATGAACGGAATTGAAGCTGCTCGCCTCGTTCGTTCACTAAAGTTGCCAACTTTATTGATTTATATTTCTTCTTATGATACATATTTTGAACAGTTGTTTGAGGTAGAACCTTTTCGGTTTTTATCAAAACCCATTGCCTTAGTTCAATTTGAAAATTATTTTTCAGCAGCACTTAATAGGATAATGGATAATACTCAATTTTTTACATTCAGCTTCAGACAAGAACATTACAAAATTCCTTTATCTGAAATAGTATATTTTGAAAGTCGCAGGCGAGATGTTATCATACATACAACCAAAAAAGATTATCGCTTTATCGGAAAACTGGATTCCACAGAACGCTCTACCTCTAATCATACATTTTCCTTTATACGCGTACACCAGTCATTTTTGGTTAATTTTTATTATATCCGGTCTCTTTCTCCATCTTCACTTATTCTTGCTACTGGAACCTCACTTCCCATTAGTTCCAAATACCGGAATCAGGTAAGTGATCACTATTTAAAATTGTGTGAGGAATTATGATGTTAAAGATATTATCTTCTATTTTCTATTTGTGGATTATAAATGCTTTTTTTAGTTCCCTCTTTACCCCAAAGGATCATTCTCCAAAAATCCGTTGGGGTATTTGGGTACTTTTTTATTTATCTCACTTTTTTATATTGTCCAACGTAAAACAAGCCATCTGGAACTTCATCATTGGATATATGCTAATTTTCATTCTTTGCATTTTATTATACAAAGACAGCTATAAGCGAATGACTTTCTTTGCACTTGCAATTTATTTACTCGGAATGATTATTGAAATTTGTGTAGCCATACCTTTTTTAAATGCCGGCTATTCTATTTCTGATATTTCCTTCATAGGCTCTATTATCTCAAAATTGATTTTGCTTGCATTTGTTCATGGTATAACTATTTTCAAATTTCAACATGCACACGCCGAACCTGCCACTACATATTGGATATTACTTTTGACAACAACTATTTCCAGCATTTTAATTATTCATACCATTTTTTTACTGACTCAATCGGTTTCTTCCAAATCGCTTAAAAATCTTTCGTCTTTATCGATTATAATACTTTTATTTTTAAATATAACACTCTTTATTATTTACAATAAGTTGTCGCTTTCTTCTGACCTACATACGAAAAACACCGTATTGCAACAACAAATCCATGATTATAACGACTTAATTATGCAAATAAAAGAACACCATTCTTCGTATTCCTGCGAGAAACATAATTTAAAAAATCAGCTTATAGCTATTCGAAGTTACGCCTTTCAGGGACAAAATAAACAGATTATTACTTTTATAAACTCTCTTCTCACTAATAAGGATTTTGGACTAACCCCTCAGTCCTATTGCACCAATATTGTATTGGATTCTTTGCTTTGCTCTAAAAGACCTTTAATCCAACAATTCGATATAACATATACCGTAAACGTTTCTGTTCCTACCGTTTTACCTTTTGACGACATAGACCTATGTATTATCATTGGAAATGCTCTGGATAATGCATTTGAATCTGTGACTTTAAATAAAATTGAAAATCCGTTTGTTTCTGTTAACATACAATACAAAAACAATACCCTTTACTGCCATTTTCAAAATACTTATGTACACAAATTACATCCAACTGCCGATTTTTTATTTAAGTCAACCAAATCGACTTCGCATCACGGATACGGACTGTATTCCATTCAAAAAACAGTTGCCAAATATGATGGAATATGTAAAATTTCCACTGATCATGAAGTTTTTGACTTGAAAATCCTCCTATATCTTACCAAACTTACATCCTCGTAATCTTATACACAATTTCCAGTATTTCTGCAATTGATTCTCGTTGTTTGTCATCAAAATAACTATACAGACGCATTACATCACCATCAACTTTTCCTCTATATTCTCCGAAAAGTATGTAATCGGCATTTGTGTCTAACGCTTCCGACAATCTAACTAGGGTATCTGCTGAAAATCCTTTTTGCCCACTTTCTATTTCATATAGAAATTTGGGCGAAATATCTGCCATTTCAGCTAATTGCTCTCTCGTATAATGTTGTTTTTCTCTCAAATATCTTATCCTATTTCCTGCATCATAATAAACTTTTTTCATTTGTATCAACTCCATATAAATAGTATAATACCTTTTTTTTATTACAAAAATGAACTAAAGGTAATATTTCCAGCTCAATAGTTCTACCAATATTATACTGCTTTAACCTATTGATTTTTTCCAAATGATTCTTTCCATCACTTCAATGATACATTTATAAGTATTCAATGACTGAAACCTTTACCAGATTTAAAAAACGAAACGTTATTTTGTATATTTCGATAAATCCGAACACCATTCCAGTTCAATCGGTGCAGCGCATCTCTTACATTTAAATTATTCTGTTTAACACATATCTCAGCCATTTTGACACAAAACTAGGAAAATAGGAATCTCTGTATACTCTTTATAATAGCACCTTTCATTTTGTTTATAGTTAATGTTTACTTATTGCAAGTCATTAGATACCCAATGTAATCACTCTAATTTTTTAGCCTTATTTATTTCATTCAATACATATTTACATTTTGAAAGCGCCCTATGCTCTACTAAAGCATAGTTAATTATAACCGCATCAACCCCTTGGCGTTCTAAAGAAAGTAAATCTATCATCTCAGCTCTTGAAGGAACAAACCTATCTTTTAATGAATTGAGAATATCTGTTGCAATATAAACTTCTTTATTTCGACTTTTAGTAGCATGTATAATTTTTTTTTGATATATATCTAATTGTGTAAAACTAGTATATAACGCCAGATCTCCTCTCGCCACCATGATACCATCCACATTCTCTACCAAGTCGCTAATGTTCCTAACCCCCTCCGCAGACTCTATCTTAGCAATTTTCCGCGCCTTTATATTTGCAATGTCTCCTTCCTGCTCTACAAAGGAAAAAGCAATGCTACTATTTTTACAACTTTTATATGCTTTTGACACATAATATAAATATAGGGAATTTCCCTCCTCTGGTAAACATGATAACGATTTCCCTCTATAAACTTGCATATCATTTAATGCTTTAACCACTACACTATTACAATCAAGTTTCTCCTCAATTCTAAATGCACCTTGCCCATCTGAATAATACAAAATACCATCCTTTTTTAACTCCTGTGCTAGATTATTTCTATTTATGATAATTTGTGTTTCCTCTATACATTTTTTTTGGTTGGATACTACTACCCTTTGACCACAACTTATCTTTTTTTCTTCCGGCTGAATTATACGAGCTTTACAACGAGGATATGGTATATCAAACATATATTCCAATTCACTATAACGACCACTAATGTCTTGGATTATATCCGAAAAATTTTTCACTTCTTCTAAAGTACTACATTTTGAAAAATTTAATCGTACTTTATTGCAACCTTCCGATAAACAGTATTTTATATTATTTGTAAAATTTTCTGTATTATTAGGCGGAATTGTAACAATCAAATCCATATTATCACTCCAAAATATTTTTCCCAATCGTTTCTTTTTGCCTAAGAAAACGCTTATATTTTCCTATTACACGAGAACTACAAGAGCATCCCAAAATTTCAATTACTTTTTCAATTTCTTCCGGCTCTTCGCATTCTATTTCCAATTCGAAATCTTTTTTCCCCAAATAGTAATTAGAATCCAAACAAATCTCCGTTCTATCTAATTGAAATTTTTTTCTATATGTAACCAATTGCCCTTGTAAAAAAAATTTAGTTTTATCTCTATCGTAAAAAGGCGTAATTATATGTGATGATATTTCTGAAGGTAGCTCTTTTATCGAAAATGAATACTCTTGACATTCACGAATCATACTACTATATTTTTTATTAAACTTATATTCAAGTTTTAATCCGCAATCACTTTGACGAACTCTCAAAGTTTCATCATTATTTGCCAAGCCGTAGTTCTGTGTATCAAAATAATAGTTAATTTGATTTTTTTCTTCTATCTTTTCAAATTTACTATTTATATTTAAATATTCTTCTTCCGTCAAAATTATTTTTTTTTCGTTCTCTTTATTAATCATTTTTACCTCACAATTACAAATTAAATTTGTATCAAAATATCTTGAGACTCATCTAACATATCGTACTCTTCCTTGTTAATCCAATGCTTTTTTCCCAAGAAATCTAATTGTCTATTAAGAATATTCTGCACTAAAATGATAATTCTTTTAACATCTTCTCTTTGCGGTCTCATCTCACCAAAAAGAAGTTCTAACACTTCATTTTGACTTATATTTACCGATCGCTGAAAAAGATTCATAGCCCATTTTTCCGTATTAATATTTAAAAACCCATTCTTTGCATTGATGCCTGCAACGGCACTTAATAACGCATGTCGTCCGCATAAAATAGCTCCATAATATTCTTTTGCCTCATACAGTGAAGTACAATCATGTAATGCTGCATCACTATCTAATGCAAATCGCTCTTGAACATATGACGCAAAATTATATGAACGAATATTTTCAAAAGTCTCGTTTTTCATTCCTTCTTGCAACACTTCACCTTTTGAAAGTCTTAACAGTAATTTTAATGTTCCATCCTCCAGAAATTTATTATTAAATACTCGTTCAAATTTTTCTGCAAGCGTAATATAATCCCAATATTCAACATCTAAATATAGATATGGCACATCCTCCATATTATAATATTGAGGATCTAAATCTATCATCTTAATTTGATGTTCTTGTGCATCTCTTGTATCTTCCATACCACAGTTTTCTTTTATAATATAAATATCAAAATCAGACGATCTTGTACCCAACCCTTCCATGCATGATGCATAAATTATAACTTTATTTTTTTTATCTGTTGAAATGAGTTTAAGTATCTTTTCTCTAGTAATCCCTATTTCCTCTAATCTCTTCGTCAAATCTTTATTCATAAATCTGTTTCTCCTTATCTTACTAATAGTCTCTCGGAATCTCTAAGCCTGCATTTACAGGGCTTCTGAGATTCCATTTTTATTTTTTCTCCACCTTTTTTCAAAAAGCTCTTGACATTCGCCTCTAAAAATGCGGCGCTTCGCGCCTCTTGATTAATAAGGCATATCGTTCCGGCTCAGCCGGAACAGACTTTTTGATTTGGAGGTGTGTTTCATTGAAACCTATTAACATTGGCGGACATTCCGCCTATCAGGATCGTGTCCTGACTCAACTTCGTAAATATTATCCGAATGCTACAACTTCTTTTTCTTCTTCCACCTGGCAGATCCTTGATAAATTTTGGAATCTTGATTTGTCACAAGTTGATGAACTTATGAAGGATCGGTATTCTGTCTTTGGTCCTGAACCAAGACTTCCTTCCGATATGCTTCGTGCCATCCTCGTTTCTGCCGCATTTAAAATTACTTCCTACACTAGATTTGCTGCTGACCTGAAAGAAAACCATCTTTATGCCATCATTTCTGGCTTCTTTGTCGGCAATACTCCTGGTGTCGGTACCTTTTACGACTTCCACAGACGTCTCTGGTTATCTTCTGACAAGAATCTGACTAATGCTGTTCATCCTCCCAAGGTAAAACCTCAGAAACCAAAAGGTATAGAACAAAAAGCTGCTCCTGTCGAAAAGCTTACCGTTGATGATCTCTTTCGGCAGTTTGAAAAGAACCCTCCTGCTGATATGGCTCCCTGCGCAAAACTTTGGAAAATTTTCAATACTTTTTTCTTCAGAACTCTGCCAGACTGGGACTTATCTCTTTAAAGTCACTTGCCTTAGCTGGTGATGGGACTCCCGTTTACACTTCTGCTCAGGAACGGAAAACAAGAACCTGTAACTGTCTGGAAAATGGAATTCGCAACTGCAAATGCAATCGTATTTATCATCAACCTGACTGTGATATCGGTTGGGACTCCCACCGCAACCGTCATTATTTTGGATACGACTTATACATACTGACTGCTTCTGATTCTGAAAACGACCTGCCTGTATTTCCTTTTCTGAGTCCTGCTTCACGGCACGACTCACACGGTTTTTTATACAACTGGTTTTCCATGAAAAAGATGCTCCCAGAAGTAACTGTGACTAAACTTCTTCTGGATTCAGCGCATGATGCGATGCCTTACTATAATTACTGTAAACAAAACAATATCACACCTTTTATTGATCTCAACTGGAAATGCGGAAGACCGCCAGTCTATAAAGACGATATTTCTATAAACAGTGACGGGATTCCTTTATGTCCTAAGGGTTTTCCTATGAAGCAAGCTGCCGTAGAGTCCCGAAAAGGACGCATCAAATATCGTTGTCCTAAAATTACAGCCAAAGGCGGTACCCCTCATTGTACTTGCACGGAACCTTGTTCTGACGCAAAGTATGAAAGAAATGTTCATCTTGTATTAAAGGATAATCCAAGACTCTTCAATACTCCTCCTCGTAGCAGTGAGGAATGGAAGCTGGAATATAATGCAAGAACATCTGCGGAACGTTGTAACAAACGTGAAAAGATAGACTATAAATTAGAAGACGGCAGATACCGATCATCCATGATGTGGTACTGCCGCCTGTTCGCCATCATGATGTGTCAACATCTTGATGCATGGACTTTGCCAAAGACTTCCCGACTAAAAGACCTCCTTGAGCAAGCCGCTTAATTTCATAAGCAATACCATTATAAGCCATGTTTGACGCAAGGTCTATAAAAGTGCGCCAATTTTCATCATTTATTACTTTTCATGTCCGTTCTGGATAATATTTACTTTTCAAGGTTCATCCAACCAATGAATCTTAGTTAGAAGGCTCATGATTCCGAGAGCCTATACTACTTGTCTCACAAATACTAATACACCCTCCTACCACCTTCTACTTTTTTCGTTAAAGCACCCTCCTTTAATTTTATAAGCTACTTAGATTGCTTCATTAATCTAATATCCCCCCACTTTCCTCCTTTCTCAAAATGTCTGCCAAATTGATATATTAAAAGTCTACACTATATATATCAAAAGAAAACCCACTATTGTTCCTAAATCCCTATCTGTATGTATCAAATATAATATTGAACCAGTTGTGTCGTTAGCAAGTGATAAGAGATGCTATTGATGATTATTTTTGTCCGACAAAGCCATTATTCCGGTGGCATAGAGCCATCTTGATTTTGCTTGATTATCATGTCCTTGATAAAAATCTATTGCCAAGGTCCTACCACGTCTAACGTAAGCGCTTAGTTTTTGGGTAACTAGATATTCGCCGGTTCCTAACTCATAAGATAGCAGATAGATTTTTACTCCACTTCTTTGATAGGAAGTAGAAATTCACTACATTTGGAGGTTTCATTATGAGTGATAAACGAGCCCCAAGGCGTTCCTTGGATGACTGGATAGAACTGGTGACTGAATGCAGGCAAAGTGGATTAACCGATGCTGCATGGTGTGAAGCACAAGGTATGGAAGAGATGGAGACGCTTTGCGGAAATGGTTGAAAAATAATAAACATATCAAAGTAATTACCAGAGATAGGGCCAGTGCTTATGCAAAAGTCATAGCAGAAGAACTGCCGGATGCAATGCAGGTGGCAGACCGTTTTCATCTTCATCAAAATTTACTGGAAGCCATAAAAAAGGCCTTAAATCATGAATTACCTGCAACTATAAAGATTCCGCATAACGATGAACCAGAAGAAAGTCGTGAGACCGATAAAAAAATTGCACAGGATGTGGATAACTCCTCAAATTATTCCGAAAAACGTTATAAGATGATCTGTCAGATCCAACAATTATTAAAAGAAGGTTGTAGTTACAGAGAAATTGCCCGCCGTATGGGAGTGGGAAGGAATACAATAGCCAAATACAGAACAGGTGAACCCAGAGAATTAAGCATGTATGGAATACATCAAAGCAAACTGGATATTTATCACGACTTCATTCTAGAATGTCTGTATTCCGGAAAGAGTAAAAGCAAAACAGTAAAAGCTGTATATGCTAAAGGTTACACCGGTTCAAAGAGCAATGCTTTTGATTATCTCGTAAAAATAGAGCAGCGTGAAGGAAAAGCTTTTGAACTCCAGCCATATATCAGGACACAAACAGAGGCACTTAAATACAGGACAGGAAGTAAAGGAAAATCAGCAGATTATATCACAAGAGAAGGCGTATTTAGACATATGTGGATGGATATAAAGCTGACAGATCTGCATAAATGCTACATTTACAGTCACTTTCCAAACCTATGGGAACTGTATGCATGTATTAGAGAGTTTCGAAATGTTTTCAATGCAAATTCTGCTCGAACGGTACGTCTATTCTGAAATCGTCGGTACATTCATTCTGATTTAGCGGTACGCGTTTTCTGCTCAAAGCTGTACGTT
>ENA-OOZT01002337-OOZT01002337.1-human-gut-metagenome-genome-assembly--contig:-NODE-2337-length-10938-cov-2.148580_pt1 | contig 10938 bp, 9 predicted proteins | sample MGYA00241192_ERZ501407 | MGnify/ENA primary metagenome ERZ501407 (study PRJEB25962, sample SAMEA2042911) | human gut metagenome | biome: human gut; feature: human-associated habitat; material: faeces...
GTCTTTGTTTTTTATCCCCAAAAAGAATGGCTATATTTCTATAACCATTCTCATTTTATTTTAATTGTTGTAAGAGTTGTATTTAACTAGTCTTTTTTTATTAAGCTAGCTGGCATTTTTGGTTGATGTAAAGCTCCCCAAAAGATACAAGCTGTGTTTGTAGATTTTGCATATTTTTCTGCGATTTTTGCTAATAATTTTAACATAATTATTTACCCCCTTGGAAATTTAAATTTATTTATAATAAGCATCGCCGGCTTGACGCTTTATTATCTAACTTTAAATTCTTTCAAATAATTTTCATAACCATATTCATTTTTTGTTATTTTATATGCTACTCTAGATATACAAATAGATTCTATTATTACATTTAATAACAAAATGTTTGATAATGTATTGTCTTTAATTATTATTGAAACAATTAATGTTACTGTTGCAAATATGTAAGATAAAACTTTCTTTGTTTTTCTTTCTTTTTTTGTTAGAATTGGTAAATTTACCGTATCTGCTGGTGCATATAAACTTACCATTATCATTGAAAATACAAAAGCTATTAAAATTACTATGTATTTTGTATATATTGGTGTCCATGTTATGTATTTACTTATTAAAACATTTCCATAATAAATAGTAAGTGTTCCAATTGTGCATCCAATATTTGTTTTTAGATGAAAACCTCCGGCAACAATTTTGTACGGTAACATTGAAAAGTATGCAAATACCACAAGCCATCCTATTTTCAAGACTATTGCTACTACAAAAAGTAGTATTATTTTTGGAACTTCCCCTATTATTAATTCTAACCCATATTGTATTACTTCTGCTTTTTCATCATCTATGTCGGGCATTTCTTGTCGTATTTTATTTGTCAGGGATTCGCAAATTTGATTTATCATTTTGCTCACCTCTCTTTAACTGGCTACATCATATACCATAATACGATATTTTTTTCATATTTATGATAAATTACATCATTTCATTCATAAAAATAACAATTTTATGCAAAAAAATAATTTCATGACAAAAAATGGTATTTTCATGAAACTATTTTCTTGTTTATTATTCAATTACTATATCTTCTAATATTTTCCAGCTTTTTTCTTTTTCTGGTACTGCCATAAAAACCATTTCTTCTTTACTTATTGGATGCTGTATTGTTAATTTATATGCCCATAGGCAAATTTGCTTTCCATGCCCTCTACCACCATATTTTTGGTCTCCATATATACTATGTTGTCTGCTAGAAAGTTGAACTCTTATTTGATGATGCCTACCCGTATGCAAATCTATTTTTAGCACTGATAAATTCAATTCTTTATCATATTTAAGTACTTCATAGTCTAACTCTGCATATTTAGAGTTCTTTGTTCCTTCTTTTACAACTTTACTCATATTTGTTTTTTCATTTTTTAATAAATAATCCTGTAAAGTTCCTTTATTCTTCTCAAATTTTCCATTTACTATTACTAGATAATTTTTTTTAAATACTTTTTCTCTTACCTGCTCACTCAGTCTTGCTGCTGCCTTTGAAGTCTTAGCAAATACCATTACACCACCAACTGGCCTATCGAGTCTGTGTACAAGCCCCAAATAAACATTTCCTGGCTTATTATATTTTTCTTTTATGTATTGCTTTACTATTGCAAGCATGTCTATATCTCCAGTTTTATCTCCTTGTGAAGGAATATTTACAGGTTTCTCTACTACAATTATATGATTATCTTCATATAGTATTTTTAGGTTAATCTCAGCATTACCAATTTTTATTAAATATATTTGATTTTCCATTTTATTTTTTCACCCATTTTGAATATATTCCACATGGTAATATAAAGTCAGAATCAGTCATTGGAAGTCCAACTTCACCATTTTCAAATATGCCATCATCTGCTCTTTTACCATATTTTTTTCTCATATTCATTTTCAATAAATTTTCAAGTACCATACTAGATGTTCCTGTTGTGTATGAATTTATTAAGAAGAATAATGGATTATCTGATAATACTTGCATACAAATTTCTATAAGCATTGGTAGATTTTCTTCAAACTTCCAAACCTCTCCATTTGCGCCTCTTCCATAAGAAGGTGGATCCATAATTATTGCATCATACTTGTTTCCTCTACGAATCTCCCTTTGAACAAATTTTACAACATCATCCACAATATATCTTACTGGTCTTTCTTGCAATCTTGATGATACAACATTTTCTTTTGCCCACGCAACCATTCCCTTAGAACTATCTACATGGCACACAGATGCACCAGCATAAAGACAAGCAACAGTTGCTCCTCCTGTGTATGCAAATAAGTTCAAAACTTTAACTTCTCTATTTGTAGTTTTTATTTCATTCTGAATTTTATCCATCATCCAATCCCAGTTAACTGCTTGTTCTGGGAAAATGCCAGTATGTTTAAATCCCATTGGCTTAATATTAAAAGTTAAATTTTTATACTTAATTTGCCAGCTATCTGGTAGCCTTTTCTTATAATCCCAATGTCCACCACCAGTACTACTTCTATTATAACGCGCATTAGCCTGCTTCCATTTTTCTGGATATTGCTTATCATTCCAAATTATTTGCGGATCTGGTCTAACAAGATAGATATTATTCCATCTTTCAAGCTTTTCACCATTAGCCATATCCAAAATTTCATAATCTTTCCAATTATTTGCTATTTTCATTAAATTCATCCTTTTCTAATATGTTATATTTACCATTGATTTTTTATATTGCAAGTTCAATAACTAATATGTATATAGATAGTTAATAAACCTGTACTAATAACATTTGCATCGTCTCCTTTCGTCAAGGAGCAACACATCACACTCTGTTTTACTTATATCATATAAAATTATACTAACTTTTGATAGATAAATCAAGCAAACATTAGAAATTTCAAGAAAATCTCGCATTTTTATTTACAATCTTTGCAATAACTCCATAAAACTATATACCAACACACAGTCTAACATCATTAAAATAATACATATTATGCTTATTGATGTTATGAATTTGTGTTCATACATAAATTTTACTACTTTATTTTTATTATTAATTTCCACTTTACAAATTTTCTCTTTATTTATTGTTGCTTTACTTATTTTTTTAACAATTTTCTTGACTTTGTCATATTTATTTTCCCTTATTCCCTCTAATTTTAAATTCTCATGCTTGTCCTCTCCATTAAAAAATTTTACTCCTAAAACAATATCTTTAGAATACTCCATAAATCCCCCTTTTCAGGCAATCTTTTCAGGAAAAAGTTTGCCATTTTATATTCTTATTATAAAATATATTCAGCTTGTCCGAGATTTATGACAAAAAAATTTCGCCCCAAAAGGGGCGTCCCTAATAGGCGAATTTTAATGTATAAGTGCATTTTTTATCTCTACTGCTAACTCTTCATTTATTCCTTTTACTTCTGCTATTTCTTCTACACTTGCATTTGATATGTTTTCTACTGTTCCGAATTTTTTTAATAGTTCTACTTTTTTTACTGTTCCTATTCCTTTTATGTTATCTAGTGCAGACCTGGTTACTTCTTCGTTTCTTAGTTTTTTGTGGTATCCTATTGCTGTGTCATGTACTGCGTCTTGGAACATTGTTATTGTGTTTAAAAGTGTTTGCGAAATTTCAAGCTCTTCTCTTTTGTCATTCATTAATGCACGTGTTTGGTGCTTATCGTTTTTTACCATTCCAAATACAGTAATATTTACTCTATCTTTTTCTGTTAATTCTATGTTTTTTTCTTTTGCCTTTTGTTCTATTTCTTTGTTTACATTTCTTATTGCCTGCTGAATTGCATGTATTTGCGTTATGCCTCCATCTGCAAATATTACATCTGGTAGTTCTCCGAATCCGTTTGGTTTGTCCTCATTTAGAATTGGCACAGAATGTCTTAAACGTCTTGTTACTACTTCTTCCATACATGCTGGATCATCCTGTCCAACAACTTCTTTTATTTTGAATCTTCTTGCCATTTCTTTCTTAATTATTCCATCCTTCATTACGCACATACCGGCAACCATATTGGTTCCAGATAAGTTTGATATATCGTAACATTCTATTTTTCTTGGCAATTTTTCTAAGTTTAATACATGTTTTAATTCTGCTAAAATATTATATTTGTCCTTTTCTTTGTTCTGTAAAGTGATTAAGGCATTATTCTCTGCCATTTCTACAAATTTCAATTTTTCGCCTTTTTGCGGTGTCTTTATTTCTACTTTTCTTCCTGCAGATTCTGTTAATAGCATTTCGATTGCATCCTTGTCTTCAATCTCCTCTTTTATCATTATTTTATTTGGTAGAATGGTTCTTCCCATATAATATTGTTTAATAAAGCTTGAAATTATTTCACTATCTTCCTCATCTTCTAAGCCCTTGAATATGTAGTGGTCTCTGCCAATCATCTTACTATTTCTAACATAGAACATCTCAATACAAACTTCTTCGTCTTTTCTTGCTAAACCAATTACATCTATATCATTTTCAGAAATATTTGAAACCTTTTGTCTTTGTGAAATTCTATCTATCGCAAATATTTTATCTCTTATTTCCTGAGCTTTTTCATATTCCATTTTCTTAGAAGCTTCTAGCATTTCTTTTTCTAGCTCTTTCTTTAAATTATCGGTCTTACCTTCTAAAATAGAAATAATTTCATCAATTTGCTTTCTGTAATCTTCCTTACTAATATATCCCATGCAAGGAGCCATGCACTTCTTTATGTGATAATTCAAACATGGTCTATCCTTATATTTAAAGCTTCTACACTGTCTAATCTTATATCTAGACTTGATAAACTCAATCATTTCCTTAGCACTTCCAGCATTTGCATAAGGTCCAAAATATTTAGCACCATCATTCAAAATTCTTCTTGTAATATACAAATCTGGATAATCTGCCTTCACATTAATTTTAATATATGGATATGTTTTATCATCTTTTAAAAGCACATTGAATTTAGGCATGTTCTTCTTAATTAGATTACACTCCAAAATAAGAGCCTCTGCCTCATTATCGCACACTATATACTCAAAATGGTCGACTAATGCAACCATATTTTGAATTCTTTTTGTTTTCTTATTCTTTCTAAAATACTGCCTTACCCTGTTTCTTAAAACAACAGCCTTGCCAACATAAATAATTTTGTCATTTTTGTCGTGCATTATATAAACCCCTGGCTTTTTAGGCAGTTTTTTAAGTTCTGCTTCTATATCAAACATAATTTTTTACCTCGTAATATATTTTAGCACAAAAATAAGAGATTTTCAAAATTTATTGACAATCTCAGTACAAATGTAATATAATAAACATAGGAAATAAGGAAGCCACAAATGTGGTTTGCCAAGTTATAATATTATAAAAACACATCAGAACCTGGTAAGTTGACAGATGTGTTTTTTTATTGGTTTATTCGCTCTTACTAATAATTATTGCTAATGCTATAATTAGGGCAAAAGCTATGATAGTAGTTATTACTAGTGAAAAAAATAATATGTATATAATATTCAATAACGTTAATTCTACCATACGCCTCACCTCCTTATTGGAGGCAAACCACATCTGCTTATTCTCATTTCCTATATTAACAGTATAATATAATTTTACTGTGTTGTCTATAAATTTTTATCTAAAATTTTAATTTTAATCTTGATACATTTTCCCTTTTAGTGTAATATTATATCCATATAAGCATAAAATAAAATTTTTATTAAGAAAGGAGTTCATTTTTAGCGCCAGGACAGCATTTGTGCTGTTGACGAGGTTAGAGTTTATCGAAATATTCGGCGGATGCTCTAGGGCTTTCTACGGTCCTTATAAATTAGCAAAACCTAGCAGTGATGTTAGAACAGAGTTAATTTTGAGTAGTTTAATTATTTTATGCCTTTTATATTATATTTTGAATCAAAGTGTTTTACTTTGGTATTATTAAGTTATGTATTTTATAGGAGGTTTACTATGTGTGGAATAGTAGGTTACATTGGTAACAATAAAGCAAAAGAAATTTTAATAAATGGGCTTAAATGCCTAGAATATAGAGGTTACGATTCTGCTGGAATTGCAACTATTGAAAATAATAAAATTACTGTTATGAAGGAAAAGGGCAGGGTTTCAAATTTAGAGTCTCTTGATGGAATAGATAAATTATCTGGAACTGTTGGAATTGCGCACACTCGTTGGGCTACTCACGGAAAGCCATCAAAAGAAAATGCTCATCCTCATTTAGACAATTCAAATAGATTTGCAGTTGTTCATAACGGAATTATTGAAAATTATGCAGATTTAAGAAAATTTTTAACAGACAACGGATATCATTTCGTTTCTCAAACAGATACAGAAGTAGTTCCTAATTTAATTGATTACTACTTTACAAGTGATAAATCACAAAACACAATCGAGAAATTTTTAAGAGCTGTAAAGAATGCCGTTTCAGATTTAAAAGGAAGCTATGCTTTAGAAATAATTTCTTCTCTATATCCAGAAGATTTAGTAGTAGTAAGGAAAGATAGTCCTTTAGTAATTGGAAAAGGAAACGGTGAAAACTTTGTTGCATCAGATATTCCTGCTGTTTTAAGATATACTAAAGATTTTTATCTTTTAAATGATAATGAATTTGCTCTTATCACTAAAGATAAGATTAATTTTTACGATATGAATTTAACTCCTCACAATAAGGAAGTTAAAAATATAGAATGGGATGCTTCTGCAGCCGAAAAAGACGGATACGAAGACTATATGTTAAAAGAAATTTTCGAACAGCCAACCGCCATTCGTGAAACAATAGGTTCAAGATTAAAACTAGGAGAAAATTGCAGTTTTGATGATATAGAAATTTCTAAAGAATATTTAAAATTTATAAATAAAATATTTATAGTAGCCTGTGGTACTGCTATGCATGCAGGTTTAATGGGAAAATCAATAATAGAAAAACTATGCAGAATTCCAGTTGAAGTAGATATAGCATCAGAATTTAGATATAGAAATCCAATAATTGATGAAAAAACGTTATGTATTTTTGTGAGTCAATCTGGTGAAACAGCTGACACACTTGCAGCATTAAGATTATCAAAATCACATGGTGCAAGAACTCTTGCAATTTCAAATGTAATCGGAAGTACAATAACTAGAGAAGCAGATTACACAATTTATACGCATGCAGGCCCTGAAATAGCAGTTGCATCAACAAAAGCATACACTTCACAAGTTTGTTTAATTGCAATGCTTGGAATATACTTTGCCGAATTGTTAGGCTCTTACTCAAAAGATGAATTAGAAAAATTAAAGGCTGATATTCTAGACTTGCCTTCAAAAATAGAAGCAGTTCTAGATAACAGCAAAGAAATAAAAACATTTGCAAGCAAGGTGTACACACAAAAGGATATGTTCTTTTTAGGCAGAGGCACTGACTACAATGTAGCATTAGAAGGTTCTTTGAAATTAAAAGAAATTTCTTATATACACTCAGAAGCCTATGCAGCAGGTGAATTAAAACACGGACCAATTGCCTTAATAGAAAACGGTGTAACAGTAATCGGAATAATTACAAATAAAGAATTAGTAGAAAAAACAATCAGCAACATGCAAGAAGTAATAACAAGAGGTGCAAAAACTTTAATAATAACAAACCAAATTTTGCCAAACAATAACTTTGGTTATGTAATAAATATACCTGAAACAAATGAGTTAATCTCACCAATACTTTCAGTAATACCATTACAATTATTATCCTACTATATTTCTAAAAACAAAGGGTTAGACGTAGATAAGCCAAGAAACTTAGCAAAGTCAGTAACAGTTGAATAATTCTAAAAATTAGGTGAAGTAAACCTCCACCTAATTTTTTAATTTAAATATGCATTTTATCCTTTTAAATATTCTTTTGAAGATGTTGTCTTTAGGTTCCTGCAAAAATTTTTCTTCACAGTTAATTATTTCACTTTCTTTCATATTTCTATTCTTATATTTAAATAAATTTTTCTGCTCTTTTATTAATTTTTCTCTTTCATAATTTTGTTTTGCAACAATCTTACTTTTTTGCTCTTCTGTAGCCCAATAATCTCTAAATAATAATCCAATTATAATTTTTGCTTGTTTTGATACATTCTGTTCATCTAGAGTCTTTAATGGATTATATTTAAAATGATAATCTCTATCTTGCATCTTTTTATATAGCTCTATTTTTTCTCTTGGAATTTTCTCATAATCAAATATAGGTATATATTTTAAAATTTCTGATACTTCTTTATATGCAATAGCATATTCTTCATTTTCCATATTTTGCTCCTTCTATTTTAATTTTTCTTCTGTTTGGCTTTTTCCCAAAATGTCACGTTCTATTCTATTTTCAGTTTTATCTACATCCTTAACATCTTCCATTTCTGGTACCACTTGACGTGCTAAAGATTCAACAGATTGAATGTTTCCTTTACTAACTTCTTCAATGTTTTGTTGCAAAGTTTTTTCCAATAATTCTATGCTTTTTTGCATTCTTGTTCCATCAAAATTAGTCTTACAATTTTGCTGTAATTTTGCCATAATCTCCAATGGGTATTCTACTCCTTCATATATATCTCCAGATAATATGTCCGCAATAGTTCCAATCCCTTCAACAATAAAATTTTCTGGATGTTCAAAAATATCTATCATCGCATCAAGTTTTGCTTCTTTTATATAATCAGCAACTTTAACTGCACGTAAATAATCCTCTTTAGTCCAACTATCAAATGTCTTTTTGCTTTCTTCTAAATAACATTCATCTTGTCCAACGCAGATATCACACACAGTATAATCTGGTACTGGTTCAAATTTTTTTTCTTTTATTGTGCTTTCTTTTAAAGACTGCATTACAGCCATAGTTAACCCTGCTGTAGAATACAATTCAGTATCATTATTGTCACATAATGCCACATCGATATCTTCTAATTGCTTTTCGGATAATTTAATTCTAATATCTTCTGGTATAAATACTTTGGATCCATCATATTCATTTTCAAGCAATTCAACATCTGAAGCAACATAAATGCATTTTCCCAGTACTCCCTTTGAAAATAGATTATTTTTCAGCAATGATTTATACACTAGAAACGATGCATAAGCAAGAGCCTTTTGATAGTTTTTCACATGCATATTACTTTCAAATTCATTTGTACCAATATCTCCATCAGCTCTACTAGCTTCTTTTCTGGTATGTCTAAAATTATTATTCTTTTCAAAACTAAATTCTGGATTTGTTAATAATTCAAATATACATCTCCCTGTTCTTCCATTTCCATCTGTAAACAAATGCAACTCATTTACCAAATAGTGTAATAACGTTGCCCTATTTCTGTTTCCTTTAATATTTTTTAGAGATTCCGCTATTTTTTCGAAGCATCTATTTTGAATATCATTTTTAGCAGCTTCAATCATTATTAATTTACCAGCTCTCATACCACGGCATTTTTTAAATGCATCAAGTTTTTTACCTTGAATTTGTAAAACTGGTTTAATACCAAGTAACGCTCCTAATGTAGCTGCCGCTGGAGTAATTCTTCCACCTTTTTTCAAATATTTTAAATCTTGAACAGTGATATAGATTGAAGAATTTAAAGCATCATTTTCTAAAATATCTTTAATTTCTTTACCACTTTTACCTTCTTTAACTAATTTTAAAGCATCATAAACAGATTGTCTTTGAGTAACTGAGATTCTCATATTATTAACTACATGAACCTTACCAAGATATTCTTTTTCTTGTGAAAATAATGTAGCAGTTTCACAAGACATAGATAACCCTGATGACATTGGAATTTCAACAATTTCATCATATTCTTTTAAAAGTTTATCCCACAGATCCATCACATCACCGGGTGACGGCTGAGAAGTAGATAAGTCTGCATCGTTTTCAAGAAAATGATAGAACTGTTCTTTGTTCATATCCACATCTTCAAAATATAATTTTCCATCTACTAAGAAAGGCATCGGGATCACATAGATTCCAAGTTCTTTTCCTTCTGCCTGTGAGATACCACTGTTACTGTCGGTGACGATGGCAACATTGCCCATACTTTTGTTCCTCCTTTTACACTGCTGTAACGGTTTTCAATAATATACGTCATTTTAGCTCAATAATATAATTATAACATGGACTCAAAATAAATTCCACATCCAAAACAAATGATTCCTGCAATGAAGAAAACTGCGGATGGAATTGCAATTTTGAGTACTGTGCGATCCATCTGTTCTTTCGGGAAAAACGGTTGTTTTACATTATCTCGTCTGTGTAACAGATAATTGCCCAGGTACATTCCGAAAGGAACAGCTGCTCCAAGGATCAGATAAACACCGATGGAAATCAGAGGAACCGTCATGGTTCCATCAGTACCGGTAAGCTGATTTTGCGCCTGCTGTAGCTGAGACGTTTTCAGAAGAAATTTCTGCAGCACCATGGGAACCAGATTATTTATCATATGAAATGCGGAGGAATATACCATATTTTCTGTCTCCAGCATAATATAGGACATAACTGCTCCCAGGATCGCAGTAGGCAGGAAACGAAGTGGGTTTGCATGAAAGAGACCAAAATAGATACCCATGATCAGAACGACCAGCCATTCTTTTCGGATACGATACATGGTATGAATGATTACACCGCGGTGAACCGCTTCCTCACAGATTGCCGGAAGCAGCGCAACTACGATCACAGATACCCAGAAAGGTACGCTGTAGATCACATCATTCAGTCCCTCGTTGATTGTCTCCATTTCTCCGGGAAATAAGCGATACTGGATCAGTGATACGACCATTGCAAGGATATAGGACGAAATCCACATCAGAATAGTTCCTAACATTGGCAGTCCTTCCGGAGAATGCACCGGAAACAGAGAGCGCAGGGAATACCCCATCACTTTTGCAAATAGCAGTGCCAGAATCAATAAAATAATTTCCGTAGCGGCCA
>ENA-OOZT01002338-OOZT01002338.1-human-gut-metagenome-genome-assembly--contig:-NODE-2338-length-10933-cov-4.129252_pt1 | contig 10933 bp, 12 predicted proteins | sample MGYA00241192_ERZ501407 | MGnify/ENA primary metagenome ERZ501407 (study PRJEB25962, sample SAMEA2042911) | human gut metagenome | biome: human gut; feature: human-associated habitat; material: faeces...
AAGAAAGGCACGAAAGAACGCCACTTGAAACCTAAGGTTTCAAGACTTCCTCTTTTGGTGTACAAGAGTTTCATCCTAAAACTTGCCGAAGCAGGGAATTGACGTATTTCTACTATCGCTGCCGCTGCATTGAAAAATTGAGGGAGTCTGCTGTTCTACCGTGGAATCCGCTCTCGGCGGTAGACCCACACGCCTCTTCGCCAGAGCGGGAGCGGCAGCGGGTCTGTTGCTAAGTCGATTCCCTTTACGGCTGATAACAAACGAGGCTCTTGCGTGTAAAGGAAGTCCAGAAACCATTGGTTTCCGGCGGCTCTTTTGCCCGCTTTTCCGGCTACTGGAAAAAGTGGGCTGTCGGAGACACAAATCGTAATAGCCACTACCGGCAGAAGGTTACCCGTCGGAGACAAAAAAGAAAGCCGTCTGTCGGATATAAAAAGGCAATGGAATACAAGTGAATTTCCGCAAAAGGGGGCGAACCAGACAAACGCCCGCTGCTCTGGCAAAGCAGAGGAGCGGGTGTTTGTGGCTCACAGCACCTTGCTGAGAAAATCCTTCAGGCGGGGATCCTGGGGATGGTCAAAGAGGTCGGCGGGGGCGCCCTCCTCCAAAATTCGGCCGTCGGCCATGAACACCACCCGGCTGGCCACCTCACGGGCGAAGCCCATCTCGTGGGTCACCACCACCATGGTCATGCCGTCGGTGGCCAGCGAGCGCATGAGGTCCAGCACCTCACCCACCATCTCCGGGTCCAGCGCAGAGGTGGGTTCGTCGAACAGCAGTACCTCCGGCTCCATGGCCAAGGAGCGGACGATGGCGATGCGCTGCTTCTGTCCGCCGGAGAGCATATTGGGGTATTCATCGGCCTTATCCGCCAGACCGATGCGCTCCAAGAGGGTCATGGCCTGCTGCCGGGCCTCCTGCGGCGTTTTCTTTTTCAGGGCCACCGGGGCCATGGTGATGTTTTGCAGTACGGTCTTATGGGGAAAGAGATTGAAGTGCTGGAACACCATACCCATTTTCTGACGGTGAAGGTCGATGTTCACGGATTTGTCCGCCAGATCCGCACCGTCGAAGTAGATGACGCCGGAGGTAGGCTGCTCCAGTAGGTTCAGGGAACGCAGGAGGGTGGATTTGCCGGAGCCGGAGGGGCCGATGATGGCCACCACTTCGCCCCGGTGGACCTCCAGATCGCAGTGATCCAGCGCCACCACGCCACGACGAAACTCCTTGGTCAGCTGCCGGACGGAGATGAGTGCGTTATTGCTTGTCGCCACGACGCATCCTCCTTTCGATGGCCTCGATGCCCTTGGAGGCCGGATAGTTGATGCAGAAATAGACCAGCGCCGCCAGCGTGTAGGGTGCCAGAGAGATACCGGTGGAGCCGGCGATGGTCTTGGCGGCGAACATCAGCTCCGCCATACCCAGGACAGAGCAGATGGAGGATTCCTTCACCATGGTGACCATCTCGTTGGCCAGCGCAGGCAGGACGTTCTTCACCGCCTGCGGCAGCACCACCAGACGCATACTCTGCCATTTGGAGAGGCCCAGAGAACGGGCGGCCTCCGCCTGCCCCTTATCCACGGCCAGAATACCGGCACGGAAAATTTCCGCCACATAGGCAGAACTATTCAGGGCCAGCGCCACCACGCCGGGGATGAAGCGGCTGATATCCACGAAGCCGAAGAGGGTCAGACGGGGCAGGGAGATGGCGTAGAACAGGCCGTAGTAGATGATGGACAGCTGCACCAGCATGGGGGTGGAGCGGAACACGGCGATGTAGGCCCCGGAGAGCCAGCACACCGGCTTTTTCCGGCTCAGGCGCATGAGGGCCAGCCCCAATGCCGGGAGAATGGCCAGCAGCACGGACACCACGGCCAGCAGCAGGGTGTACTCGATGCCACGGACGAAGGCGGTGCCGTATTTGGGCAGGAAGGAAAAGTTGAAGAAATCGGTGGGATTCATGTCGGTGAACAGGTCGCTCCACCACATGGGCGTCATCTCCTTTCAGATGGAAGAATACCCGGCGCTGCGCCCAGTGCGGAGCACTGGGCGCAGCGGGGAGGGTGCAGTTTCGGATCAGTTAGATTCCACGGCCTTGGTGGCCAGATCGTTGGCGGTATCGATGAAGCTCTGGAGCTTATTCTCACTGTTGAGCTTGGCGATGGCGGCGTTGATGCCGGGCAGCAGACCCTTGGGATCGCCCTTGGCCACGGCCACGCAGTAGGCAGATGCCTCGCCCAGTTCGCTGGAGGCACCGGCAATGACCAGATCGGGGTTGGATTCGGCATACTGCTGGGCCACGCCGCCGTCCACCACGATGGCGTCCACCTTGCCATAGGTCAGATCATTGATCAGATCCAGCACGGACTGGAGAGACACGGCATTGGCACCGGGCATGGAGTCGGCGATGATATCCAGCTTGGTGGTGGCAGCCTGTGCGCCCACGGACTTGCCGGCGAAATCGGCCAGCGTCTTGAACTGGTCGGCATTGTCAGCCTTCACCAGAATGGCCGGGGGGATATCGTTATAGTAGGGGTCGGAAAAGTCGGCGTTCTCCAGACGGTCGGGGGTGGCCTCCATGGCGGCCAGCACCATGTCGAAGTCGCCCTTGCCCAGAGAGGTCAGCAGGTACTCGAAGGCCATGTTCTCCACCTGAAGGGAAAGACCCATGTCGTCGGCAATGTACTGAGCCACGGACACGTCGATGCCGGCGTAGGTCAGTTCACCCTTGTCATCGGGATACATGAATTCGAAGGGGGCGTAGTCAGCACTGGTCCCCAGGATCAGGGTGGTTTTCTTGTCGTTGCTATCGTCGTTGCTGTCGGGGTTCTTGTTGCCGCAGGCGGCCAGAGACAGGATCATGGCGGCGGCCATCAGAAGGGCCAATACTTTTTTCATCTCTCATACCTCACTTTGTATTCGTTGTGCCGCCTGTGCAGGCGGCCTTGTGGATGGAAGGCTCCGGGCGTTCCGGAGGATGTGGTTATGATACAACGGAGATGAATAAAAGTCAAGTGCAAAATGAATAAAATTACAACAAAAATGAGAGAATCATGCAAACTGCTCGTTTCTGAACTGAATATTGCGGAAGAAAGAAACGAATTACACAAAAGAAATGCAGCGAAAATGAATAAAAATACGAATATACAGAGAGCGAAAGGAAAAGTAGGAGAGCCGCCCGCAGGCGGCTCTCTTAGGATGTCTCTATGTGACGCTTCAGGGGAGGATGCGTCCGGCCCCCAGATAGCAGGCGGCGTAGTAGCTTTCGTAAAGGGAGTTGATCTTCACACCGCCGGAGGAGCTGGCGTGGATGAACTGACCGCCGCCCAAATAGATGCCCACGTGGCTGATGCCGCCGAAGGTATCGAAAAACACCAGATCACCGGCCTGCCGCTCCTCGGAGGAGACAGATGTGGCGGTGTAATACTGGTCGCTGGCCCCGTGGGGCAGGGAGTAGCCGAACTTGGCGAACACAGCCATGGTGAAGCCGGAGCAGTCAGTACCGGAATAGCTGGAGCCGCCGTAGACATAGGGCGTTCCCAAATAGGTGTAGGCGTAGGCGATGAGTTCCTCCCGCACGGTGTTGGTGGCGGAAGTACCCTCATAGTCGGCGTAGTGAACCGGCTGGGCATACTCGGCGGGGATGTAGCCGGTGGACTGGCCGAAGGTGACCTGGTACCAGCCGTCCTGATAGTCGTTGAGGCGGGCCACCTTGCCGCTGTCGATGGTGAGGGAGGTGGCGGTGTCGTTATCGGCAGCACTGCGAAGCCGAACGGCCTCGGTGAGCTGCACGCCGTCGTACTCGCTTAGCAGGCTCTGACGGGCGGCCTCCTTGGCGGCGTCCAGTTTTTCGCCTGCTTGCGGCGGGCGGCGTCCTCCTGGGCCTGACTGGTCTTGAGGGCCTCGGTGGGCAGCTGGGAGAGGGAGATGGTCTCCTCCTCCGGCAGGCCCAGCTCCAGCGCCAGAGCCAGACCCTCGCCGCTGGGCAGGACATTGCTGGAGCGGCTGGTGAGCCCGGCGGCATCCAGCGCCTCCACAGCGGCGCTGTACTGCACCTCCTGTTGTATGGTATCACGTTCATCGGCGCTGGCGACCCAGATGCTGGACACCAGCAGCGCAACGGCCAGATAGAGACAGGCAAATTTTCTGGACATATGCTTTTGCCATCCTTTCTGCGTTGGTTTTGGAAAACTACGAGAGATATCATACCACAACTCTATCAAAAAAGCTACACAAAAATTACAAATTGATAACAAAATTTTCAGAATGGTAAAAAACGCCCGGAAATTTTGGGCAGGATGCACAAGGCACTGTGACGGAAATGGGACATATCACTGGGAAAGTGTCGGGAAAAGCAAAGGGGAGCCTACGGCGGAAACGACCGTTGACTCCCATATTCTGTGAAAAAGAGGCCCGGCGGCGGGCGAAAAGGTTACAAGAGACGGCGCTGTCCCTCAGACCTTGGCGGGCCAGCGGGCCATAAGACGGCCCAGCAGCACATCATAGACGAAGAACAGGGCGACGCCCATGGCGATGGTGGCGGCCAGCAGCCAGCGGCCGGTGGCGGCGAACTCCTCCACCACAGCGGGCAGGCAGAATACATAGAGGATCAGGGTGTACAGCGCCGCCATGGAGACGGCGGCCCACAGCAGCTTCAGCGTCAGGGAGAGAAGGCGGCTGCGGAGGGCGTCCAGTCGGGGCTTCAGCAGCGGATAGTAGCCGGTGAAGCAGAACAGCAGCGATACCTCCTTATCCGGGCACAGCAGCAGACCCAGCAGGGCGATGGCCCCATAGCAGCACCATGCGTACCGTGGGCGGGAGCGCACCGGCAGCAGGGCGATGGAGGCCAGAATGGGGCAGATATACAGGGCAAAGGGGACGATGCCCCCCAGACACAGCAGCACCACGCCCAAGGCGGTCAGTACGCCGCACAGGGCCAGCAGGCGGGTGGTTCCTTTCATGGCTTCACGTCCTTTCCCCTCTACTATAACATAGGAGCGGGCGGGGCTGCAACGGAGAAAAACGGGGGAGGTGTCCTAAAAGCTGGCACTTCACTGCGGAAAATTTTTCCTGCGGCGCAAAAGCGGCGGCGTGACAGTCGTGCGGGACGATTGCCATGTCTGGCGGAATTTAACGCCGATGAAACCGGCGGCTGCGGCGCAAAGTAATGGTGTCGCCGGCGACGAAAACAAAAAATAAGAGGTGATCCGATGCATGAAACGCAAGCAAGGCGAGGCGTGCGGCGGGGCGCTGCCGTACTGCTGGCGATGGTGCTGGCCCTGTCATTGGGATGGCAGCGGACGTGGGCCGATGAGGGACGGCAGTTGATCCCCGTGGGCAAGGCCGTGGGCATCAAGCTGTTTGCCGACGGTGTACTGGTGGTATCCGTGTCGCCGGTGCAGGGAACGGAGGAGACTCGCTCCCCGGCCAAGGAGTGCGGCCTGAAAGAAGGAGATATCCTGCTGACCTTCAATGGTGAGAAGATCCGCTCCACAGAGCATTTACAGGCCATGCTGGCGGAAAACGGCGAAACGGCGGCGGAGCTGACGGTGCAGCGGGACGGGAAAACGCTGGAGGTGACGGCCAGTCCAGTGGTTTGCGAGGACGGCGGCATCCGGTTGGGTGCGTGGATCCGTGACAGCATGGCGGGTGTCGGCACGCTGACCTACTATGACCCCGCCACCGGTAGTTACGGCGCTCTGGGCCACGGTATCACGGATGTGGACACGGCGGAGCTGATGCCGCTGGCCAGCGGCTCTATTATGGAGACTATGGTGAAGGCGGTGAAGAAGGGCCAGCGGGGCGACCCCGGCGAGCTGAAGGGGGACTTTACCGTGCAGCGGGATGTAGGCACGGTGACGGTCAACAGCAACGAGGGCATCTTTGGCACGGTGGAGGATGCAGGTTTTATCTCCGGCGAGGCGGTATCGGTGGCAGAGCCGGAGGAGGTACACGCCGGGGAGGCATCTATATTATGCACCATTTCCGGCAGCGATACCCGTGCCTATGAGGTGGAGATCCTGCGGGTGAACCCCCGGAGCCGGGACGGCCGGGATCTGCTGCTGCGGGTGACGGACCCGGAGCTGCTGGAGACCACTGGAGGCATCGTGCAGGGGATGAGCGGCAGCCCCATTTTGCAGGACGGACGGTTGGTGGGAGCTGTGACTCATGTGCTGGTGGCAAACCCGGCGGAGGGATACGGTATCTTCCTGGAGAATATGCTGACCACGGCGGGATAAGCGCCCTGTGAGACAGGAGGCCTGGAGCATCGGCTCCAGGCCTCCTGCGCCGGGTTTACCGGGATTTTCTCTGCAAAACGATTGACAGACGGGGCGGTGGAGCTTATATTGTACCGTAAAGGATCCATAGAAGCTAAGGCATAGCGGACAGAAAACACTCGATAGAAAGAGAAAAGGACGGGGAGAGCGATGAAATACGCATTTTGTGGTGGCAAGCTGCTGGACGGCACACGGGAGATGCAGCCCCGTGAGGGACTGGTGCTGCGGACCGACGGCGACCGCATTACGGACATCGTACCGGAGGGGACGGATCTGACGGGCTATGAGGTGGTGAACCTGAAGGGCGGCTATCTGATGCCGGGGCTCATCAATATGCACGTCCATCTGGCGGGCAGCGGCAAGCCTCAGAAAAAGCAGCGGGACAACGAGAAGCTGGTAAAGACCATCCTCTCCACGGGACTGACCCGGAAGGTGGCCTACGGCATGGTGGCGGGCTTTGCCAAGGAGGAGCTGTTCTCCGGCGTCACCACCATCCGCACGGTGGGCGGTCTGGCGGACTTCGATACCCGGCTGCGGGACGATATTCGGGCCGGACGGAGGGTGGGACCCCGCATCCTGGCGGCCAATGAGGGCATCTCCGTTCCCGGCGGCCACATGGCCGGGTCTGTGGCGGTGGCGGCCCACACCATCGACGAGGCACTGGCCCAGTTGGAGAAGGGACGGCAGCAGGGCGTGGATCTGGTGAAGCTGATGATCACCGGCGGTGTGCTGGACGCCAAGGAGAAGGGCGTGCCGGGCGAGCTGAAGATGCCGCCGGAGATGGTGAAGGTGGTATGCGAGAGGGCTCATGAGATGGGCTACACCGTGGCGGCCCATGTGGAGTCACCGGAGGGCGTACGGGTGGCACTGGAGAACGGCGTGGATTCCATTGAGCACGGCGCCAAGCCCGATGCGGATATCCTGCGGCTGTTCCGGGAGCGGGGGGCGTTTTTGTGTACCACCATCTCCCCGGCTCTGCCCTATGCGCTGTTTGACCGGTCCGTCTCCAACGCCTCGGAGGTGGAGCGGTACAACGGCAACGTGGTGTTCGAGGGCATCATCGACTGCGCCAAGGCGGCGCTGGAGCAGGATATCCCGGTGGTGCTGGGCAACGACGTGGGCTGCCCGTGGATCACCCAGTACGACTTCTGGCGGGAGCTGTACTACTTCCACAAGTATGTGGGGGTGTCCAACGCCTTCGCTCTGTACACCGCCACCGGCCGCAGCGCCCAGCTGGCGGGTATCGGTCAGGAGACCGGCACGCTGGAGCCGGGAAAGGCGGCGGACCTCATCGTTACGGCGGCGGATCCACTGGCCGACCTACGGGCGCTGCGCCATGTAGAGCTGGTCATGTCCCACGGGCAGCTGCACCGTGCGCCGCAGGTGAAGCACCGGAAGAACGTGGAGGCGGAGCTGGATCGGTTCCTGTAAGGGGAGATATCTGACAGACCGTCGAAAATTGAATGAAGTGTGAGTTACAATATCGCCCGGCATTGAAAGAGCGCCGGGCGATATTTTTGTTGTATTTTTCATCGACTTTAACGGGCTTTTGATACGAGATGCGTTTTTGAGAGGACTTTTCGACATAATAATCTTGAAACTATGAGATAAATATGATAAATTATACACAAGCTGCACGACAAATGGGAATGGCTGGAGAACATTTGGGGGCAGCGGAGCAAACTGTGGAAAAGGATTGGATGCGATGGAAAAAAGGACGAGAGTGCTGCTGGCGGATGCGAATGAGGAGTTTCGCATTTTGCTGAGGCAGCTGCTGGAGGAAACCGGCGAATTTGAGGTGGCGGCGTCCACCGGCGACGGGCCGATGGTCATGGAGCTGGTGCGCCGCACAAAACCGGAACTGATTCTGATGGACGTGGTACTGCCGGGGCTGGATGGCTTCGGCATCCTGCGCCAGCTGGCAGAGGAGCCGGGAGAAAGGAAGGTGATCGTCATATCCGCATTTTGCAGCCAGCAGGCCGTGAGCCGGGCGGTGGAACTGGGCGTGTATTTCTTCTTGCCCAAGCCCGTCAACGAGGAGTCTCTGCTGGAGCTGATGCGGCAGGCGGTACATCCGGAACAAGAGGAGCCCTACCACGCCCCGGCTTTAGAGGGGATGGTAACGGCCATCATTCATGAGATCGGCGTACCAGCCCATATCAAGGGCTATCAGTATCTGCGGGAGGCCATTTTGCTGGCGGTGGAGGACATGGACGTCATCAACGCCGTCACCAAGGTGCTGTACCCGGAGGTGGCACGGCGCTTTTCCACCACTCCCAGCCGGGTGGAGCGGGCCATTCGCCACGCCATTGAGGTAGCATGGGATCGGGGCGACCTGGAAACCCTGCAGAAGTACTTTGGATACACGGTGAATTCCGCCAAAGGCAAGCCAACCAATTCGGAGTTCATCGCCATGATCGCTGACCGGCTGCAGCTGCAGCGCAAGAAGAAGCGGGCATGAGGGGCACATAGGATAAGGAAAACAGAGTGTCCGCCTCCTGCGGTCTGCATGGGGCGGGGCTTGAGAGGGAGAGGCGCTGCCTCTCCCTCTTTTGTGGCGGCGGGGCTGTTGAAATTTCCCGAAAGCTGTGCTATACCGAGCCATCAAGTCGCATTTAGCTGCGAAGGAGTTTTTTCAATGAGCCGCATAGCTGCCGGGTCTGCGGAGGGTGCGGAGCAGGGGTACCATCCCTACCTCCAGGACGCTCTGCTGATGGGCCTGTTTATATTTTTATGTACGGAATATTTATACGTGGACGTGCTGTCCCGGATGGTATCCGGGGATCGGGCCGTGCTGGCGCAGAATGAGGCACTGGGCGTCAGCGCTGTGGGCTTTCTGCTGTATCCGCTGGCGGAGCGCTCCTGCCGGGAGCGGCTGCGGCTGGTGCTGCTGGGGCTGGCGGGGCTGCTCTCCGTGGGATGCATCCCCATGGTCTGCGGGGGAACGGCGTACCGGGTGACGTTTCCGGTGGGGCTGGTGTCCTTTTTGCTGTTCGGTCTACGGGGCGGCGCCGTCTTTACCGTCGCCGTGGCCCTGATGCCCACGGACCGGTATCTGGCCCGGACGGTGGGGCCTCCTATGCGCTGGGTATCCTGCTGCAATTTATCAGCAACGATCTGGTGCGTTCAGAGTTGGCGGAGGGTATCGTTCTGTCGGTGTGCTTGCTGCTGCTGGTGCTGCTGATGACTTGCCTATTCAGCACGCTGGACAATGCGGGGACGCTGGTCCACTCCAGCGGAGAGACGGACATCGGTCAATGGCCCAGAGCGCTGCTGGCCCTCAGCGGTCTGGCGGCGGGCTTCGTGTTCGACTGGAAGAGCCGCCAGTACATGGGGCCGATCATGTACTGCGTGATGATGCTCTCCACCACAGACCGGTGACGGCGGCCGGATGGCCTTTTGGGATGGGCTGCTGCTGGCAGGCGCTATGGGTACGGCGGAGACCACGCTGCACAAACAGCGGAAAGAGCAGCGGCAATGATCCCTCCGCTGCGATCGGAGGAACCTTTCTTATAGCGGAGACAGCCTGTCGGTTTTGGCAGGGACCTGCGGGCGCTGCAAAAAACCGTCCCCTGTGCAAAGACAGCACAGGGGACGGTTTTTTGATATGGAAGGAGTCAGGCGGCCAGAATTTCAAACTTCAGCACGCCCTCGGCGGCGGTGATCTCGGTCATCATCTCCTCCAGCGACTCGTGCATCTCGCTGGTCTCGGCGGTGACGGTGACACCGGCGCAGCCGTTGGTGGGAATGGTCTGGTTGATGGTCAGTATATTTGCCCCGGAATTGGCAAAAATAGACAGTATGTTGGACAGCGCACCCGGCGTATCCTTCAAGAGCGTATAGAAGGTGATGATGCGCCCGGCCTTCATGTTCTGGAAGGGCTGCACCGCATCCTTATATTTATAGAAGGCGCTGCGGCTGATGCCGGCCTTGCAGGCGGCCTCGCCCACGGTGTCGGCCTCGCCTACCTGAAGCATCCGCCGGGCCTCCGCCACCCGCAGGAATACCTCCGGCAGGGCGTCCGCCGCTACGATGTAAAACTTTTCATTTGCCATGATCTTACACTCCTTTTGCCGGTCCGGGGACGGACGGGATTTCTCTCCTCTGCATCATACCATGTATTTGGAGAAAATACAACTGTTTTTATAAGAAAGAGGGGACGGTTTTGCGGGACCCAAAGCTGACGTTTCTCATCCGGTGCGCCTACGGGGCGGTCTGGCTGGCGCTTATATGGCTGATGGTGCGGTATGTGCTGGTGTGGCTGCTGCCGTTCCTTATTGCACTGGCGCTGGCGGCGCTGCTGGAGCCGGCGGTGGTACTGTGCCGGAGAAGGCTACACCTGCGGCGGGGCTTTACGGCCACGGTGCTGAGCTTGGTGGTGCTGGGAACGGTGGCGGCGGGACTGGTGCTGCTGGCCATGGTGCTGCTGCGGCAGGTCTGTGAGCTGTCGGGTCGGCTGCCGGGGTATCTGGAGGCTCTGCCCCGGTGGACGGAGCTGGTACGGGGCAGGGCGCAGCAGCTGTGCGCTGCCTGCCCGGAGGGACTGCGGAGCTGGCTGGAGGCGCTGCTGGATGGGCTGTCGGCTCAGCTGGCGGAGCTGCTGGAGAGCATGGGCCAGCGGTGCCTGCGGGCGGTGACGGCGGCAGCGGCGGCGC
>ENA-OOZT01002348-OOZT01002348.1-human-gut-metagenome-genome-assembly--contig:-NODE-2348-length-10914-cov-1.757436_pt1 | contig 10914 bp, 5 predicted proteins | sample MGYA00241192_ERZ501407 | MGnify/ENA primary metagenome ERZ501407 (study PRJEB25962, sample SAMEA2042911) | human gut metagenome | biome: human gut; feature: human-associated habitat; material: faeces...
ATCAATTCAGGCACTTCTTTCTATTCAAATAACTCCTTTTATTCGCTCATCGAATAGGGGAAAGCAGCCGCTTTCGTTCCCCGTTGGGTATTCGGTTTATCGCTCATATCGAATTGTAAAGTCACCCCCTTTATTAAATCTTCGTAAGTGAAATAGTTTTTATCATATTCCTTCTTATTCATCTTCAATTTTTTAATATAACAATTTTCACTGTTATTATCCGGAGCAGTAATTACAATTTTCTTTCCGTTCTCCAAATTCACCGTGGCTTTTCTCACGAGCGGAGCCCCGATTACATACTGATCGCTGGCCGGACATACCGGATAAAATCCCAGACTGGAGAAAACATACCAAGCCGAGGTCTGTCCGTTATCTTCATCACCGCAATAACCGTCCGGAGTAGGACGATACATTTTCTCCATTGTCTGACGTAACCAATACTGGGCTTTCCAGGGTTCTCCGGCATAGTTGTACAGATAAATCATATGTTGTACCGGCTGGTTTCCATGTGCATAGTTCCCCATGTTCATAATTTGCATCTCACGGATTTCATGGATCACACTACCATAATAACTCTCATCGAAAATAGGGGGCACAGCAAATACAGAATCCAGCATATGTACGAAAGTTTCGCGGCTTCCCATCAAGTTCTGTAACCCCTTCACATCGTGGAAAACCGACCAGGTGTAATGCCAGCTATTTCCTTCCGTAAAGGCATCCCCCCATTTCAGCGGGTTGAAAGGAGACTGAAATTGTCCGTCTTTATTCTTACCCCGCATCAGGTTGTGAGAGGGATCGAACAAATTTTTATAATTATGAGCCCGTTTCAGATACAGGTCGGTTTCGCTGGCCGGACGTCCCAGTTTTTTACCCACCTGAGCAATACACCAGTCGTCGTAAGCATACTCCAAAGTACGGGCTGCACTCTCATTAATACCTACATTATAAGGCACATATCCTAATTCGTTATAATATTCATAGCCGAACCGGCCGGTGGATTTCACCTGAGGATGACAATCGTTCGCCGTTTTCAGCATCGCTTCATAAAGTGCTTCCTGAATCTCTTTCGGAGTGATATCTTTCATGATTGCATCCGCAACCACAGAAGCGGAATTGTTCCCGACCATACATCCCCGATGTCCCGGAGAAGCCCATTCCGGCAGGAATCCACTCTCCTTATAGGTATTCAGCAATCCTTCCTGTATTTGGGCATTCATCGAAGGATACGCCAAATTCAACAGCGGAAAAAGACAACGGAAAGTATCCCAAAAACCGGTATCGGTAAACATATACCCCGGCAGTACTTTACCATTGTAGGGACTATAATGAACCGGCTTGCCACTGGCATCGAACTCGTAGAAACGGCGCGGGAAAAGCACAGAACGGTAAAGGCAAGAATAAAAGGTACGCATTTCGTCGAGATCCATTTCTACGTCGAATACACCCAGAGTTTTATCCCATACTTTCCGGCCTTCTTCTTTTACCTGGTCGAAAGACTTACCTTCCAATTCTTTCAGATTACGTTCAGCCTGTTCAAAACCGATAAAAGAAGAAGCGACACGGGCCTGAATTTTCTCTCCGCGCTTGGTTTTGAAACCGATCAATGCGCCAACATGCTCATCCTGCAATTCTTTACCATCACACACTTTACCGTCTTTCCAAACAGACCAGGAATCAGGTGTTTTCTCCAACACAATAACAAAATAATTCTTAAAGTTTTCAGGAACTCCCCCGCTATTACGGGTCGTGTAACCGATGATTTTGTTTTCCTCAGGAATAACCTTAATATAAGATCCCCGGTCGTAAGAATCGATCACAATATATCCTTCGTCGGTTTCAGGAAAAGTAAAACGGAAATAAGCTGCCCGATCGGTCGGAGTAATCTCAGCGATAATATCATGCTCGGCCAGGTATACGCTATAATAATAAGGTTTAGCCACTTCTGCTTTGTGGGAGAACCAGCTGGCACGTTCTTCTTCATTGATTTTCATCCCTTTCACCGGCATGATGGCAAACATCCCGTAGTCATTGATCCAAGGACTGGGCTGGTGGGTTTGCTTAAACCCCCGCAGCCGATAGTTATCATATACATAGGCCCATCCGTCACCCATTTTTCCAGTCTGAGGCATCCAGAAGTTCATTCCCCAGGGGCGGGCAATGGCCGGATAGGTGTTACCGGTCGACAATTGATGTTCGGACAACGTCCCCATTAAAGGATTCACATAATCCGAATAATTCTTACCTTCTGCTTTGACGGGAGAATATCCGCCATATGCCAAAGCAAGCATAGTAAGTAAAGTTAAAAGTTTTCTTTTCATAAATGTAGTATTATAAATTTATTACGCTTTTTTACACCGCGACAAAATAAAATAAATTATTTCAATTCCACAATAACCCCTTGTGGGTCATTTTCAAACTTAAGCTGACAAGTGTGTGATTTTTCATCCCATTCGTAAGTTCCCAGCAAGGCTTTCCCATCAGCAGAAGTCACTTTCACTTCTTGTGGCTGCCAGGGTAAATACACCCTCGACACATTCGTGGTATTTGCCGGACTTTTTACTGAAAACAGATAACTGTCCGGTTTGCAAACTTCTCCCTGTATCCGTGAAGCACCGCACAATACCATCGGTTGGGTTGTATCGGTCAATTTCGTGACATCGTACAAAAAGGCTTGTTCTCCCGGCTTGACGTTTTTTTCAGTGATCACCGGCAATTCCGGATCGAACAAATCGATGTAGCATCCTTCGATCTTTAAAGGTTCGTCACTCACACTCTCGTCCATCACAGCAGCAATCACATAGGGGCCACGCTCCAGATAGAAATTATTCTTCTCGGTCAGCTTTCCGGCCACTTTTTCATAAGCCTCTTTGATTATATTGAAATAGGTCTTATCTCCTTCTTTCTTCATGACAAAATCTTTGGGTTCTTCCCGGATCACATAGACAGTTCCTTTACCGCATCGATAACTACCGTCTTTCGGATTCTGCTCCATCCCCAGCAATTTAAACAAATGCTGGGCAGGTGCAGAATAGCGGTATTTACCGGTATTCCACCATTCGAGAACGGATTGATAAGGATCGATGTCCTTTCCGCAATATACCAGTACCCCACCATTTTTCACCCATCGGGCGATATACTGATGATAGGCCGGTTCCTGAGGTTTCATGTTGGAATACGACATCACAAGTACTTTCAGCTCTTTCCAGGTTTCAGGATAACCGGTATTTTCGATATGTACGATCTCTGTCGGGATTCCCCGCTTTACCAAAGGCAGGGTTTGTCCATAGAAATTTGAAAAACGGGGATCGTCATAGCCGTCGTGATTCGGAAAACGCTGAAACATCAAGGAGTTGGACATGAGTACTCCGATACCGTGCGAACCGCTGACGGTATCGGCCGATGCAGGCATATCGTTCAAAGTATTGATCATCACCTGCATCTGGGTGGAGTAATGCCGTGGAATCCGTTCCCGGCAGTCGGTCCCGGCAACCCGGTAGAGACCTTCATAAATCCGGTCGGGCCAGGGCATTACCTCATAATCGGCAATCGTCGGATAAAGCAATTGGGCGGTGAATGTAGCCTGATAGTTCAATTTATAATCCAACCAATCTTTCTGCCGATCCTCAATCGGATCGGTCAGGAAAAACATCTTCCTGCCGGTAGGAGCTGTCATCGAGCACATAGAACCGTATTCGAGAAAGGCATTCTCGAACACCCGTTCCCGCACCTCACCGTTATAAAAGGTGGCTTCACGCGAAGTGCCGGTCCATACCTGAGCGATATAACCATCTACACAAGACAATGAAGCAAGGCTCGCTTCGGGACTGACAATCTGCCAGGAAGCATAATTCACCAACGAATGGGTAGGCACATAACAGCGTACATCCATACCTTTACTCCTGCCATAAGCTTTGGCAAAGGTAAATACTTCGTCCAGAGCCCGGTAATACAAATGATATTTCAATTTATTAGCGAGGTAGGTATTCTCCGGCGACTCGTGCTGTGCACGCCAGGGGAAACCATAATAAGCCTGCCACTCCTCTTTGAAAGCATCGCTATATCCGGCACGGGCCCAAAATTCCGGTTCTTCCATATAGATAGTATCGATCCCGGCATCGATCACCCGTTTGACATGTTTTTGCTTTATGTACTCGATAAACTCACGGGAAGGAACGATGTAAGGCACCATATGCCCATGCCAGATGGTATCACCGGCTTGAGTCACCTGTCCTTCGCGAAGATGATTCTTTTTACCGTCCCACTGTCCCAGAAAATAGTCCTGGTATTCTCCCCAGGCAATGCCGGTCATGAAATGCGTCCGGTATCCCCGGTCCCGCCAACTATTCACCCGCTGCTCGAAAGTCATCTCCGGCCGGTCGTTCACCCCATAGACGATCGAGGCATCAGCCCGGACATCTGTCGCTTTTTTCCATTGTCCACCGGTTTGGAACACCGTCTTTTCTTTTTTCAGACCGGTATGCTTCGACACAGAAAACGGACGATCCTCCGGTTTTATCCCCCAATTTTTATTGGGTTGTTTTCCCATTTCATAACGTAATACCCCTCCTCCGGTCAATTCGTCGAATGTAAGCCAGGTCCGGGTAAAGGCTTTCCCGTTAAGCTTAGCCGATTGGATATAAGGACAATCGGAAGCGTTGTTTTTGGCTTCGATCACCAATTTTTTTCCATTCTCGAAATGAATCGTCATCTTGGGAAACAGCGGGCTACCGATGACATACTGGTCGGTTCCCGGACATACGGCATACAACCCCATAGCACTGATCACATACCAAGCCGACATCTGCCCCTGATCCTCGTCCCCACAATAACCGTCAGGACCGGCATTATACAATTTCCGCATCACCTCTCTGGCCCATTTCTGCGTTTTCCAGGGTTCACCGGCATAATTATAAAGATAGATCATATGATGAACAGGCTGATTTCCATGGGCATACTGTCCCATATCGATCATCATCATCTCGGTCATCTCATGAATCATCCGGCCGTAAGTACCCACTTTCACCGTATTCGGAACCGAAAAGACCGAATCCAATTTCGCAGTAAAATTGCTTTCGCCTCCCATCAGGTCGATCAAGCCCTGAATATCGTGCATCACCGACCAGTGATATTGCCAGGCATTTCCTTCGATAAAAGGTCCGCCCCAAGCGGTCGGATCGAAATCTTTCTGAGCCCATTCTCCATTCGGCAAGCGTCCCCGCATAAACCGGGATTCAGGATCGTAAACATTCCGGTAGTTGAATATCGTTTTACCGAAAAAGCGTTCGTAAGTCTTGTTCCCCACTTCCTGAGCCAAACGCATCGCACAAAAATCGTTATAGGCATACTCCAGGGTTTTGGCTGTCGGCTCGCTGGTGGTACCGAAAGGGACATATCCTTTGAGGTAATAATCTCTCCATCCCGACCGCCCGATCGACTGTCCGAAAGGGGCCTTGTCAGTAGCATCGTGATACATCGCCTTCAGGGCCTGCTGAGGATCGAAGGTACGTACCCCCTTCACCCAAGCATCTGCCAGTAAAGAAAATGCATGATTCCCGATCATCCCGCCGCTATGTCCCGGACAAGACCAGGAAGGCAACCACCCGCTCTGATCGTAAGCATCGAGCAGGGATTTCAGGTAACGTCCGTGCATTTCGGGATGTAACAGTAAATTGAGTGGAAATTGTGCCCGGAAAGTATCCCAAAAACCATTGTCTGTAAACATATATCCCTTGTGTACTTTCCCGTCATAAGGACTATAATAAACCGGTTCTCCGGCCTGATTATACTCATAAAACTGACGCGGGAACAGCATCGAATGATACATACAGGAATAAAAAGTAGCTTTATCTTCCGATCCACCTTCCACTTCTACTTTCCCGAGCTGTTTATTCCAGGCTGCCGCTGCTTTTGCTTTTACTTCTTCCAGGTCTTTCACTCCGGCTAATTCCTGCCTGAAATTCTCTTCGGCCTGTTCCTCACTGATAAAAGAAGACACCACCCGGGCATTCACCTGTCCTCCGGGAGCGAACTTCAGATAACCGCTTACAAAAAAGCCCTCTTCCTCCGCCACCCCGGGCCGGATTTCCTTCATCGGTCGTCCAGGTGCCATAACCTTCAATCGGCTGATCGAAAACAATCACAAAATAGTTGGCATATCCTTGGGGAACAGCCTGACTGGCATGCGTAGTATAGCCGACCACCTTGCGTTGTTCAGGAATGATCTTGATTTTGTTATGACTTTTATTCAGGTCCAGCACCACATAGGCATCTTTCCCTTCGGGATAGGTAAAACGCATAAATACCCCCCTTTCGGTCGGTGACATCTCGGCGGTAATCCGGTTGTCCAAAGTCACTTTGTAATAATGAGGCTGAGCGATCTCATCTTCATGACGGAAATGACGAAAGCGATTATGCTGGGTGACCTTCAATTCCCCCGATACCGGCATTAAAGAAAAAGCCGCATAATCATTCGCCCAGGGACTACATTGATGAGTCTGCCGGAATCCCCGGATAATATCCTCGGCATAACGATAAATAAAGCCATTCCGGTTTTCTCCGGTCTGGGGTGTCCAGAAATTCATTCCCCAAGGCATAGCTACTGCCGGATACGTATTTCCACGGCTCAATTCAAAAGAAGAATTGGTTCCTTGCAGGGTATTGACATATTTCACCCAATCTTTTCCGGCTGCCCCAGCCTCCGAAAAAAGGCACAATAATGCCCCTATCACAATCCATTTCAGTCTGTTCATAAGTATATTTATTGCTAATGTTTGAGTTTATCCAGACAAAGTAACCCATTTCCTGGTAAAAAATAAGAAAACTATAAACCAAGGAATAACAAATTTTGACCAAAAAAGTGAATATCAGCAAGAATTTAAAAGGGTGGCAGAACAATTCTAACCACCCTTCTCCAAAACCAATCAGGAAAAACTTATTTATTCATTCTTTGTTCCAGCATTTTCATAAAATAGCCTCCTACTACAGAACGGGCTTTGAAGTTCATCATATGCCCTTCGTTCGTATCGTGCCAGTCGCTTAAAGGTACCCGGGACGGTGTCTCCTCTGCATATTTATAGATCAGGGATACCAGAGAACGGAAATCTTCAGGCCGGTCGGCCAGACAGGCACTCCACATGATCCAGTCCGATTTCGTATAATCTTTTCGTCCGTCCAACGGTAAGCCGTACTTTTGTTGTTTCGTCAGATAGAAAGCCACTTCCTTCCGGGCTACCTCGTCCGGGAAGATTCCCATATCGAATACTTTATTCCATACCAGATTATACTTCTGGCTCCAAGTGCCCGGACGGTCGAAAGTCAATCGGTAATGATCACCGTCATCCGCCATTTTGATCCATTCCCGGGCCATATCTTTGGCAGCACCGATATATTTTTCAGCTACCTCCTGTTTGCCAAGCATTTCCGCCATTTGTCCGTAACCGGCCACAGCCAGAATCGCTTTTACCGAAAGATTGGCATTATGTGCCAGATGACCGGCAAAATCATCCGTACACAATTGGTTCTCCGGATCCAGCCCGGCATGGATCAGGTAATCTGCCCATACAGTCAACGTCTCCCAGTGTTTAGCCGCATAATAGGCATTGCCTTCTACCTTCGAAATGGCAGTAGCCAACAAAATCATATTCCCTGCTTCCTCGACAGGCATATCGCCACCGTACAACTGACCGTTGGCAACCGGATAGGTACCCAGGTCATGTGCCGGGAAAGGCTTGGTCCAGCGCCCGCTTTCGCTATAATAGAAAATCGAAGTCATCATCCCTTTCAACAAATCGGGATTATAAATCAGGAATAAAGGCGACGACGGATAAGTGATATCTACGGTATTGATACATCCGTTACTATGATTTTCCTTCGAAAGAAACAACAGATTACCCCGTTTATCTTCCAGCAGTTTATGGGCCGCTATCGCTTGCCGGTAAGCTAAAGCACACAATTCGGCATACTCTTTCCCACCTGCTTTTTCTGCCTCCTCCATCAATTGCACGTCGAATGTCCCGCAACGGTTCATAATCCTTTCGTAATCACGCACCGCCCGCTCGAAAGCCTGATAAATATCCACTTTCCCCTGGTGTTTCCAATACGCCAATACAGGTTCATAAAAATATTCGATAGCATAAATATCGTCGTATCCCAACATCACATACCCACTTTTACCTTCTGCACCGACTTTTCCCATCCGGTCACAATACGCCAATACGTTCATTTCTTTCAGCATGTTCCGTTCGAGTGTATCGGGAGCAGCGCTCACAGGCAAATGACCGTTTTGAATAAAGTGACGTTTCACCTGAAAATATTCGCCCAGGCTCATTTCCCGGTCAGCCGTCCGGGGAGCAGCCAGATAAGCGTATCCCCAGTCGATGCGGACACCGTCTCCTTTCCGTTCGAGTATCGGTTGATTTACCGTACCGGTCCTAAGGTAAGAAATACCGTTTTTCAATTCCCGGTCATACACCACCGGTTGATTATCTTCGTGTACGGCCAGCTGGGGCGATGCTTCGAAATATACCTGCACCTCATGCGATTTCCCATCTTGCGGGCGAACCTGATAAGTGATATAACTGATCGGCGTGGACACCAGATCAAGATCGTCCGCCAACAAAGGAGAAGTGAAGATGACATCCAGGATCACCGGCCCGCAACGAAACGAATAAAAGGTTTGTGTCGGCAATACATCTACCGAAAGTTGTTCTGCATCGGCAGAAAAATTATTATCGGCCGACTGTTTTCTAAACAGTCCGAAATCTACATATCCCCCGTTTTCTTTGTTGTGACAATGCGCTGCAATAACGTTCTTACCGGGCTTCAAGGTCTTTTTGACGGCTTCGCTCAATTCCAGCAAGACACCGTTTTTCCAGGTATAACCGGTTTTTACGACTTGAATACCATTGATGTACAGCTCGAAAATATCATCGTGGGAATATTTCAGGTATACCGGTGCTTTACTCAAATTTTCTTCCAACTCGAAAGTCCGGCGTATCCAAATGTCTTCGGTATCCCATCCGGTTCCCAGATGCTGCATTTCTTTCGTCCCGAAAGCAGCCTTTCCTTTTTTCCAATTTTGATCGTAATTCACCGCAGTCCAGTCACCGGCAGGTTCGCTTTCCGTATAATCCGCCTCCCATTTCTCCAGATCGGCCATCGGGAGTATCGTCTCGAAAGCCTGCTTCTCCCGGCCCATAAAACGGTAAGTCTTCCCATCCACCCGTAACGCACCGATCAAAGCCTGCTCTTTACCTGTCCAATGTTCGGTGTTACCCTCATACAGCTTATCATAAGGAGACCAGATACAAAAATAAGGATCGGAAGTCACCAAAGGCACAGAAGGAGCCCTCAATGAGTTCTTTTTCCCCGGAGCATAGTGATTCTCACCCCATGCAACCGTTAGCACAAATACACTTAATAACAATGTAACCCCTTTTTTAATCATATTTTTATCGATTTAGAAATTATTGCCCTTTTTCAACGCTGCAAACTTAGCCGTTCGATCCCTTTCTCACCGATAAAATGTGATCAATAAATATCAAATTCTCTTCATTTCGGGATGAAAGGTCCGTCCCGGAATCCCTTGGAATCGTATAAAAAAAATTGTTATTTTGGAAGTAGTTATCTACAAGGATAAAGGGAAACTTATTTATGAAAATCTGAACGAAATGAATAATTATCTGATTTTAATCATCTTATTGTTTTGTATTACGGGTTGTAAAGAAAAAAGGCCGGCCATAAAAGAGGCTGTTTTCGAATTTAATCCGAATAATATTTTGGTTTGTGATACGTTGGATATAAATCAGATTTGTGATAGTTTCAGGTATATCCCTTTAGAAACAAGGGATTCGGTTTTGATAGAAGAAGTGACAGATGTCCGATTGACCGATGACCGGATCGTCGTCCGGGATGGCCAGAGACTACTGGTATTCGATCAGAACGGAAGATTTCTGAATAAGATTGGGAAACGCGGACGCGCTCCCGGTGAATATGGGGCCATAGATCATTTTTATATAAGTAAAAAACAGGAGATCGTCATTTTTGATCCGATCTTACTGAGCTTACATTTTTATACGCTGAATAATCGATTCATTAAATCGATAAATATCCGGCCGGCCGTTCTGATCCCCTCTTCTGACGGAAAGGAAGTGGACTCCGGGATTCAAAATATCTATCCGCTAAATGACACTTTGTTATTTCTGGCTCATCGTATTTCCCGGTTTTCAGATATACTCTATTCTTTATACAATTTACAGACCGGAAAATTAAAAGTGATAAGCCATTTGGAACAGAAAATCAAGATGGAGGTTGATAGTTGGAGATATTCTATTCTTCCGGTTGCTCAATATGGAGATTCCCTAACTTGTATTCTGCCATTCAGTAATATTTTGTACCGGTTTGCCGATACCTCTCTCATTCCTTTATATGCGGTAAATCCCATACCGAAACAGGAAATTCCCGAGAATTATTTGGCGAACCGGAAAACTAAAAATAATACACAATTACAGGAGGAGTGGATAAGACGCAAATATGTGGTGCCTGTAAACATTATGGAAAGTGAGAATAATCTGATTGTTGAAAATGCGATAGGTGGAAAAAATTATTATCTGTTTTGGAATAAGAATAGCCGGCAGGGCATTTTTGCCGAAATCAATTCCGTTGACCCGAATATCGTCCCCATGCTTATTGTTAGAGGAATGTCTCGGATATATGTGTCGAATGGTGGGAAGTCATGCTAATCAAAGCAAGGTGTGAATACCTTGAGAATCAGGGACAGATTGTTCAAGACCCACTCAAACGACTTAATGAACAATTGAACGAAAACGATAATCCGGTAATTATTTTGAATTATCTGAAAAAAGATAGGTTTTGGGATTCCGGGACGGACCTTTCGTCCTATTTTCGGGACGAAAG
>ENA-OOZT01002352-OOZT01002352.1-human-gut-metagenome-genome-assembly--contig:-NODE-2352-length-10882-cov-3.270066_pt1 | contig 10882 bp, 10 predicted proteins | sample MGYA00241192_ERZ501407 | MGnify/ENA primary metagenome ERZ501407 (study PRJEB25962, sample SAMEA2042911) | human gut metagenome | biome: human gut; feature: human-associated habitat; material: faeces...
ATACCTACGGATTGTTCCGTGCTACGCACTCTCACAATCCTGCCCGCTATTCGTACATCGTGGGATTATCATCCCACTTTTGTACTCATATCGGGGCAAATCTCAAAGTCTCTCAATCACATCTGAGCAAGCTCATGTGGTCTCGGACTTTTCGATTTTGGTATCAGTATATGTCTCAAATGTCATGAAAAGGTGAAACATTTGTGAAAAATCTGTGAAGTCCCAACCCTTAAAGCTTCGTCACGGTCAGCGAAATGCTTAAATTTCCTGCCTCCGCCGCCAGATGCAGCGGCAGCTTCGCCACAGGAATATCTTCAAAAATGAACTCCGGATCACCGGATGTGGCCGTTTGGAATAAAAAAAGTAATCCGTCCACATAGAGCACCACTTTTTTCTGATTGCTGTAAATTGTCAGGGAGACCAGTCCGTTCTTCTGACGATGCAGAGTGGAAAGTGCCGGATAGAGCACCGGTTCGCTGCTCCACTTCGCCTGATAATAGTAATACCGCTCCGTCAGCGTTCTGCCATTCGCCGAAAGAAGTCCATCTTCTGCCGTTTCTCCGGATAATCCACGATATACCGGAAGATTTTCCGGTCTTATCCACAGGTCCCCAGTGAGAAATCCACGCTTTCTGCACAGGCTGTAAAACATTCTCACTTCGGAGCAGTTCACCCCCTCTGCCCCGGTCCCGGTTCCTTCCAGCCGGATCACATTTACCCCCATCCGGACCAGCCGTTCCAGATCTCTTCGTACCTGCTCCACCCTCGTCCCGGCATCACTGATCTGCGGGGGAAGCCGGTAGACTACTTCATGTGGCAGGAACTCTTTTTCATTGAGAAAGATTCCCTTTTTATCGATGACATGCACGTCATAAATTGCCAGTTCCTGCTGCCAGTACACTTCCACTGCCTCGGTTATATCCTCAGCATGATCTGATTCTTCCTCGTTCTTTGTACCCCCCATATTTTCTCCATACTCCACGGTTCCGAACCTTCCCTGCGCCTTCACCAGATAGACATAGGGATCCCGCATGCCGTCCCAGAGATGCGGCCGCAACAGCAACGCCGTCATGGAATCCGCTTCTTCTAATGAGTATTCCCCATGAAAAACAAGGCGTTCGCCCTCCGCACCTTCCCAGATCTCAATCTGTAAAGCGGACAGCAAACGCCCTATCTTTTCCGGCAGGGCAAATTCCAGATAAGCCTTGCCATTTTCCAGTTTTGTTGTAATTCCAAGATCGTCTCTCATCTGCATTTCTCTTTCCTGCCTTTCGCATTCTGTTACTAAGAGTTTTTGCAGATAACATTTTATTTATGCCGGAAATCCATCTTTCCCGCACACTATTATTACATGGGACAAGACCTGCGGCCGGGCACTTCCTCTCCGGATACATAACCTGCATGAAATTCCATGTTGATGTCCCGAAGCTCCTTCTCTCCGTCGATGTATGCCTGATACATTTCCGCCAGCCCTGAACTGCAGCCATCGCAGTTTGCTTCCATATATCCCAGTGACTCCGCCACAATCTGCTCCCTTTCTTCTCTTGTAGTATCCTTGATCAGATATCCTGCCATTTTCTCTTCCTCGCTTGTCTTTCTTTTACAGCCAATGTATCACAGCAATCTGCCGGGTGCAAGTTTTTCTCTGCATTTAGAGTAATCGAAAATCTACGACCGAAGAATTCTCTCATAGATCTGCAAATCCTCATTCTTAAACACATTAAAGATCACATTTTGACACTGCTGTCAGGAGTCTCCTCCAAATACTCCTGTACCGTCTGTACGGCAATCTGCGCCGCCTTGTCGTTCGGAAAGCAGAATACCCCAGTGGATATACAGCAGAATGCCACACTTTCCAGCCCGTATGCCGATGCCAGTTCCAGACAGGACAAGTAACAGGACCGAAGCAATGCGCAATGTTTCTCCGTCAGTTTTCCCTGCACAATAGGACCTACGGTATGCAGGACATAACGGCAGGGCAGATTGCAGGCTTTCGTGATCTTCGCCTGTCCGGTGGGTTCCTCATGCCCCTGTTCTCCCATTTTGCTTCTCCTATGCTCGTTTCTGCTCTTTTTACGCTCTCCTGTAATGAAATCATTATATCCCCCATCGCCGGGATCCGTAAAGCAGGCACAATAAAGTGCCCCGGTTACCCAAAAGATACTATTGGGACAAACATATAAACCTGCAATTGAAATATTTTTACGTTTTTGTAACAATAGGAACAGGAACCTTCGTTATGACTCATAGAAAGGCCTGAGAACAACAAATGATATATCTGATGATGATCGACGCCGAAGAAGACAAACAAAAGTTTGCGATTCTCTATGAAACCTATCGGCACCTTATGATGAAAGTAGCTCTGAATGTGCTGAAGGATACTTTTCTTGCGGAAGATGCCGTACATGAGGCGTTTATAAAAATTGCGAAAAACATGGAAAAAATAGGGGAAATCAACGCCACGGCGACGAAACGCTACCTGCTTACCATAACGAAAAATGCGACTATAGATATTTACCGGAAGCGAAACCATCAATTTCAACGGGAAATCTATGTGGATGAGCTGGAAGAATGTAATGTCCCGGTGACTTATGCGGAGACGGATGTGGATGACGGAATACTGGACATCCTTAGGTGCCTGCCCGTAAAATACCGGGATGTATTTCTCCTCAAATACTCCGGCAATATGGACAACGATGAAATCGCAAAAGTATTAAACATCACCGAAGGAACGATCCGGCAGCGATTATCCCGGGGAAAGATTATGATACAGGAAGCTTTGAATAAACGGGAGGAAAATAATGAGATCCATGGAAGTAACGGATGAATGGCTCTATCAGCATATGCCTGTGGTGGACAATGCCATGATAACAGCATTAGAAAATCAGGTTGATCGGGAATATGTATTTTCAAAACGTTTTGAACAAAAAATGCAAAAAGTGATCCGCCGGGAAGCCCATCCGGTGCTGACCGGTGCACAACAGCTCCTAAAACGCATGGCAATCTTTTTCACCGGTATCGTATGTGCCGGACTGGTTCTGACGTTAAGTGTGGATGCCTATCGGGATAAGTTTTTCATGACACTAAAGACCCTGCGCGAGGATGCTACGCAGTATAACTACTCTTCCGAGGAAAAAGATGCGGTACTCACTCCCACGATACCGACCTGCATCCCGGAGGGCTATACAGAGACAGACCGAAGAGACAGTCCTCTTTTTTGTGAAATTTTCTATGAAAACAATGCCGGAGAACAGCTCATCTGGGAGCAAATGCTAATTTCCTCAAATAATGCCCTGACACTCGTATTAGACAATGAATACGATGCCGAAGAGGAACATGTCATCGGCGGTCACATTGCCACGGTATATACTTATGTGGATGGTTACGCCATGGCTTATTATGAAGCTGACAATTATGTATACGTGATCACCGCAGATCACATGACCGCCGAGGAAATGTTTCAGCTCATTGCCAGTATGGATATCTGATTGTATAATAAAATAAAAAGGAGGCAAGAACCATGATGCGAAATAAAAAATTAAGAACCGTTTTCTGCGGCATTCTGATTTTTCTGCTCGTATTTGCCTTATTTTGCCTTGGAGACTACGGGATCCGCTATTATCATACTCCCATCAAAAAGGATTATGACTATACCGGAACCGGAATGCTGGTCAGTCTGACGGAACCGGATACCTTCGAACAGGTATCGGTGGAGATCCACGGGAAAGCCTTACATTATCTTTGGGGGAATCAGGAAGACGCCATAGCGGGAAATGTCTGGATGAACGGAGAGAGGCTTTTCGTGGAAGGTGCGGATGACATGGGATTCTATGCACCTTTTATCGATGAAGAACCCTATTACTCCTGCCTGACCGAATCTGTAACAAATATCCCGGGAAATATGTTTCTTATCTCCCGGGATCTGAAAACCGTATTCTGCGGTGTACTTATGGATGGGAAAGAATTTCTGCTGATAATACCGGCAGAAAATAAATCGGATGCCGACCGTACCCTGAAATCCGGTCTGGAACAGTCCCAGCCTCTTTCCCGTTGGCTGAGTGACTATCCCTTATTCCTGTAACTGCCCATCCACAATGCGCACGATACGTTTCGCTGACTGTGCAACACCCAGGTCGTGGGTGATCATGACGATGGTGTTGCCCATATTGTTCAGTTCCCGGAACAGCTTCAGTACTTCCTTGCCGCTGGTCTGATCCAGAGCACCGGTAGGCTCATCCGCCAGAAGGATTGCCGGCTGTCCCACCAGTGCTCTGGCAATGGATACTCTCTGCTTCTGTCCGCCGGACAATTCGTTGGGCTTATGTCCGATACGATGATCCAGCCCCAGCAGTTTGATAGTATTTTTACACTTTTCTTCTGCTTCCTCATGAGTCATGCCACGCATCAGCAGGGGCATGATAATATTCTGCATGACATTGTAGGTCGGGATCAGCTGATAGTTCTGGAAAATAAACCCGATCTTCTGGTTGCGTACCATGGTCAGATCGTCCTCCTTGGTCTCGTGGATTGCCATGCCATCCAGATAATATTCCCCACTGTCCATCACATCCATACAGCCGACCATATTCATTAACGTAGTCTTACCGGAACCGGAAGGGCCTAAGATTGCCACGTATTCTCCCTTATTTACCTGAAAATTGATGTCCTTCAGGATCGGCAGACGCTCCTCTCCCAGCATATAGCCTTTATTTATATTTTTCATGGTGATCATTGCGTTTTCCATCATAATCCTTACACCTTTCGCACTACTCCTGATTTAAAGCTTCTACGGGGATCAGTCTTGATGCCTTATATGCCGGATAGAAGCCGAAGATGCTTCCGGTGAGGCCACCAAACAACAGCGACAATACTGCACCCTGTACCGACAGGGACACTCTCACGTTGAACAGCTGCACGAATGGCGTAATTCCAAGAGCCACCAGCACCCCTATTACGGCTCCTACCAGACTGGTAAAGCTTGCCTCCAATAAAAACTCCAACAGGATATCCTTTCGGGAGCAGCCCAGTGCTTTCAGAATACCGATCTCGTTGGTACGCTCCTTGATGGATACAAACAATACATTCATAATGCCGATACCGCCGACAATAAATACGATCACCGCCATGGAGATTAACAGTAATGTCAGTGTCTCGTTGGAAGCAGAGGCTGCCTCCATCTTGCTTCCGGCATCGCTGATGGTAAATGTGGTGTTGGGATAACTTTCTTTTAAAGCACTCTCCACCCCTGTCATTACAGTGTCCACCTGATTCGCATCTTCTGCGACCACGGTAATGGTTGGACTAATGCTCGTACCGGTAATGTATTTGATGCCGGTTTCGTAAGGTACATAGATCGCCGTATCCGGGCTGATGCCGGATGCCACAGTTCCCATCTCGGATAGTACCCCTGACACTATATAGGGGCGGCCATCAATATAGACTATACCGTCATAAGCATCGTAGGCGCTGCCAAAAATTTCCTTTGCCACGGTGGCACCCAGTACGCACACCTTTTCCTTGCTCTCATTGTTTTCTTCTGTGAGGAAATCCCCGATGGCCATTTCCAGATTACTGATGGCGGCATAATTGTCTTCCACACCGGCAATGGTGTAATAGGAAGCAGAGGTCATATCGCCTCCCTCCACCGATGCTGTAGTGGAATAAGAGATCGTAGTTGCAGAGATTCCCGATACAAAAGTCGCCAGATCATCACCGTCTTCACTGGTCAATGTCACGGCTTCGCTCTCTTCCTCCTGTCCGAATCCGAAAAATCCGCCGAAATCCATTCCCCCGCCGGGACCACCGGACATACCGCCGCCGGAACCTCCTCCGGAACCTCCGCCCATATTTGTGACGGTAACGCTTCCTCCACCGCCCGGCATTTCAAAGCTAAAACCACCGCTGTCACTGCTGTCGCAGGAAATATCAATGGCTCCGGCATTCAGGTTCTTGAACTGCTCCGCCACTTCTTCTTTTCCGCCGGTACCGATTGCCAATACCAGCATAATAGTGGCAGATCCTACAACGATACCGATGGAAGTCAGGATCACTTTGAATTTATTCTGTGACAGGTTCAGCCACACCAGACGCAATATTTCGGATAATCTCATATTCTACTTCTTCCCTTCCATTGACCTTACTTTCCCACAGGTCTCCGCTCTACTTCGTAATGCTGCTTTCGATCAATACGATATCTCCTTCTGCAATATCTCCGGAGATCTCCACGTTAGAACTATTTGACAGTCCTGTCGTTATTTCCTTTTTCACAATGCTGCCATCTGCTGTCTTCACTTTTACATAAGTCTTGTCATCCTCTGTGATAATGGCTCTGCGTGAGACATACAGCACTTCTTCCGTTTGTTCCGTAACGAAAGTTACATCTCCTGTCATGCCCTGGAACAGTCCGGAGACATCCCCTTCTAATGTGACAGTTACGTCATAAGTTATATTTCCATTGGAATCCGATGTCGCATCTCCGATAGCCGTCACCTTTGCCGTAAAGGTATCTTCCGGATATGCCGTCAATGCAATATTCGCTGCAGATCCCAGAGAGATATCCGTCATGTCATCTTCATCCACCGTTACCGTTATGGTCACTTCGTCCATATCGTATAAGGTAACCAGAGAGGTTCCGGTACTGATCTTGTCTCCGGCCTCAAGCTCCACGCCGGTGATGACACCGTTGTATCTTGCACATACTGCATTACCATCGATATAAGTGCTGAACTCATTCCATTTTTCCAGTGTCTCATTATAGGTTTCCTGCTGATCGGACAATTCCTGCGCAAGATACCCCAGTGCAATGTCATAGGTCTCCTGTGCGGTATTGTAAGCCAGTGTCCGCAGTTTTTTTGTCTCAGCTACGGTCAGTTTCCCCTGCTCCAATTCCCGTTTTGCCTTATTGTAGGCGGTTTCGGCAGTGGTTACATTTTCCTCCGCCTGCTCTACTCTCTGTTCCAGCTCTTCCTTCTGCTGCTCCAGGGAATCTGCCGTGGACTGTGCCTGCTCCGTCAGCTGCGCATAATAGACATATCCGTAAGTATCATCTGCTGCGTCGGTACTGTTCAGGCTGTATTTACAGTTCGACAATACCTGTGCCGCATCCTCATAGGCTGCCGTTACTTCCTCCAGCTGTGCCCGGTAATCTTCCAGGCTGCTCTTCGCCTGCTCCAGTGTGCTCTCCGCAGAATCTACCGTATTCTGAAGCTCCTGCAATGTAGTACTGTACTCGGTATCAATATAACTGCCGTAAGCAGTGCTGCTGTCATAAGTGTATTTTGCCTGTTGTTTTGACAGGGTCTGGTCGGCTTCCACCGCCTCCAGATCCGCTTTTGCTTTCTCTACGTTAGACTGCAGTTCGTCTTCCAGGTCGGAGACACTGTCTTCTTCCAGCAGGTACAGGGGATCTCCCTCGGACACCTGCTGCCCTACGGAGACCACTACCTCCGCCACGGTCAGGGTAGAATCGCCACCGTTGCTACCGGAGCTGCTGCCGCCCATATTGAAGATCTGACCAAACATGTCTAAGCCTCCCTGAGCTCCGCCGCCAGAAGCACTCATGCCGCCAAATCCACCGGAACCAGAGCTGCTGCCGGCAGTACTACCGGAGGAACTGCTGCCGGAGGTATCCGTTCTCTGTAGGGCACTCATATCCAGATCAAAGGTCTGATCCACCGTACCGATGTCCACAGAGCCGCTCTCCGTCACACCTTTGACCAGTGTCCCGTATTTTACCGTGGTCTCTTTATAGATGACTTCCGTATCGGAACCACCGGAGAGACCAATGGCACCAGCCACTACAGCAATCACACAGACACCACAGACACCTGTGGTGAGCTTGCGTCTTTTCGACCAGCTTTTCCATGATCCAATCCGGCGCATTTGATTTCTTATATTTTCTTTGATCTTTTTCCCATTTTCATTCTGCTTCATAACTGTTCCCAATCATTCCTGTCTGCTTCTCAACATTTGCTCCATCCGCCTGATTTATTGTCCTCCGGGACCGCCCGGCATTCCGCCGCCGAAGCTGTCGGAACCGCTGCCTCCGGGACCACCCTGGGGCATTGCTCCTCCGGAAGGCATCTGCATATCCTCTGGCATAAGGGATTCATCGAATTCCTGAAGCTCCATATCACTGCCGACTGCGGTATCAGAACTGCTGCCGGAATCAGCAGTCTCCTCCGTACTCTTGACTTCTGCCTCGGAGCTGACCTTACTTGCCAGGTAGATGGTATCGCCCTCTTCCAGTCCTGACAGGATCTCAATGTCCACACCGTTGGTAATGCCGGTCTCTACCTCTGCCAGTTCCCTGCCACCCAGTGCTGTCTTACGATAGACATAGGTCTTGCCGTTCTCTTCTACGATCGCCTTACGGGATACATAGAGGACATCTTCTTTTTCTTCGGTAACGAAGATCACATCTGCCGTCATGCCGCCGTAGAGCTGCTCCAGTTCACCTTCCACGCTGATCTCCACAGTGTAGCTTACCGTGTTGCTGTAATCGGAAGTAGCCGTGGTATTGATGGAGAGGATGCTTCCGGTATAGGAATCCTCCGGGTATGCCGTAAAGGTGATATCTACCGCATCTCCAACCTTCAGATCCACGATATCCTCCTGGGTCACATCCACGGAGATTCTCATGCCATCCGACGTTGCATAGGAAAACAGAGCTCCTGTCGTCGTCAGGCGATCTCCCGCTTCGTAGCTGACCTCTGTGATCACACCATCCTCTGCGGCATAGAGAATACCATCACTTCCGATGAAAGCTTCAAAGGCCTGTAACTGTTCTTCCCGTTTTTCTTTCGTCTCTTCCGCTTCCTGTAAGGTCTCCTTCAGATCTTCCACGGTAGCGTTGTAGGTAGTCTGGGCATTCTGTCCGGTGATCACGGCCTCCTGATAGGTCTCTTCCGTATCCAGCTTGTCAATAGTTTGCTTCGCCCGGGCTGCCGCCAGCTGATTCTCCAGATCGGTGATGGCACTTTCATTGTCCGTTACCGCTGTTTCCGCCTGAGTCAGCGCCGCTTTTGCCTGTTGATATTTTGTTCTTGCGCTGAGATAACCGTTCTGTATTGTCATGAAATTTACTGTATTATCGGTTCCGGCACCTTCATAGCCTTCCTTTGCCGCTTCGTAGGTCTCCAATGCATCCTGATAATCTTCCTGTGCTTGCGTCAGTTTCTCCTGCAAAGATGCGGTATTCGCCTGCTTCTGCTCCAGCTGCACCTGCAGGGATGCCACATTGTTCGTCACGCTCGTACCGGAAGTATTGCAGATAGATGCCGCATAGGAAGCACTGATCTTCTGGGTATCGTAATCGGTCTGGGCTTCCAGCAAGGACAATTCATAAGTACTCTCTGCCTCCGCATAGTCTGCCTGCGCCTCCACTACCGCATTCTGCAACAATGCCCGAACTGCCTCCACGCTGTCTTCCGTGAATTTCAGCAGTTCCTCGCCTTCGGTGACACGCTGCCCGCTGGCAGCATAGATCTTTTCTATCTTCAGATATTTCTGTACGGCATCATCGTCATCCTCGTCGCTGTCATCCTCGTCATCATCACTGACATCCAGATCCAGATCGTAATCTATGGATTTTGTGTTGTATTCCAGAGAGCCGCTCTCCGTCACACCTACCTTTAATGTACCACGCTCCACCGTCTCTTCTTTGTAGATCCACTGTTCTTTCTGAAGTAACGGTGCAATAAACACGGTATAACAGGCTGCCAGGATCAGCAGAAGCAGTGCGATCCCCGCCAGGATCAACTTTTTCTGCTTCTTCGTGAGGGATTTCAGTTTATCAAAATGTGGGCTTTTTAATTTCATGACTGTGTCTGTCCTCCCTGCATGCTCTGTCTCTGCTGTAACTGCTTGATCTCTTCCTCCGTCATGCCGAAGACTACGGTAACGGATTCGTTGGCACTTAAGCTGTCCTCCTCATCTTCCACGTTGATCTGTACCGTCACACTGTATGTAACACTGGTACGGCTGTCAGACGAGGATACCGGATCGATAGCTGTGATCACTCCGGTAAATCCGCTGCCCGCAGAGGACTGCACATAAGCACTGTCGCCTACGGTCAGTTTTGCAATATCCGACTGATCTACCGATACGGTGACCGTCAGCTCCTTCGGATTGCTGTAGACGAATACGACTGCATCGGAAGTCAGCGTCTGCTCCGCCCGTACCATGGTCCGCAGGATCGTACCATCCTCGGACGCATAGAAATATCCGTCACCTACGCTGCTTTCAAACAGTTCCAGATTCTCTTTGGCATCTTCATAAGTACTTTTCAGAGCTGCCAGATCGGACTTAGCTTTTTCCACCGTAGTATTATAATCGCTCTCTGCCCGTTCTGCGCCGGACAGGGAAGTCTCATAGGTCAGCTTTGCCTGCGCCAGCTGGATCTCATAATCTTCCTTCGCCTCCGTGACTGCCTGTTGGAGACTGGAAAGCTTTAACTGCAAAGTTTGTAATTCAAAAGCAGCATTAGTTAATGCATCCTCATATTTATCCTCTGCTTCCTCCAAATCTTTCAGATTTTGTTCCAGAATACTGTAAAGAGAAGCTAAAATGTTGGCGTTGGAAGTTCCGCCGCTCTGCATATTAGCGCCGGCTCCGCCACCGATCTGTACCGAACCTCCACCGCCTGTGACCTGCGACCAACTGATACCCCATTCGTCCATCTTGTCCGTCAGTGCTTTCAGGTTCTCATCATAGATTGCCTGATACTCATCCACCTTGAAATAACTCTTATAGGAACCGTCATTCACATAGGATTCATACTCTGCTATATCATCCTCCGCATCCTGTAATTCCTCTTCTGCCCTGGTCACAGCACTCTGCAGACTTGCTACGGTCTCATCATAAACGTCCTTCGCCTGCTGTC
>ENA-OOZT01002360-OOZT01002360.1-human-gut-metagenome-genome-assembly--contig:-NODE-2360-length-10845-cov-1.434013_pt1 | contig 10845 bp, 10 predicted proteins | sample MGYA00241192_ERZ501407 | MGnify/ENA primary metagenome ERZ501407 (study PRJEB25962, sample SAMEA2042911) | human gut metagenome | biome: human gut; feature: human-associated habitat; material: faeces...
TCTTATGCGGATGTGGCGGAATTGGCAGACGCGCTAGACTTAGGATCTAGTGTCCCCGACGTGCAGGTTCAAGTCCTGTCATCCGCATTTTTATGCAAAACCTCAGAATAATAATTTCTGAGGTTTTTTGCGTTGACGAGCTTATAAAAAATATAGTATGATTACTAAAAATAGTAGAGAACGAAAGAATTGATAAAGGAGAGACATATGCAGAGAACGAAAAAGATAACCGCATTTGTACTTGCGATTGCTCTTTGCGTGGGGATGCTGCCGACACTTGGGGTGAATGCAAAAGCCGCGGACACGGGTAAACATATGGACGTATTATTTACACATGATACGCATTCACATCTGAACAGTTTTCCTACGATCGTTGATGGAAAACAAGAAGAGGTCGGAGGATTTGCAAGGCTCAAGACTTTAATTGACGAGCAGAAAGAAAAAAACCCGGATACGCTCTATCTGGATGGTGGAGATTTTTCTATGGGAACGTTGATCCAGACGGTGTATGAGACAGAGGCGGCAGAGCTTCGTATGCTAGGCTATCTTGGATGTGATGTGACGACCTGGGGAAATCATGAGTTTGACTATCGTTCCAGTGGACTTGCTAATATGCTGAATACTGCAAAGGCTTCCGGTGAAAATGTTCCGTCACTGGTCGTTTGTAATGTGGACTGGAGCGCTATGGAGAAAGCGGGCTTAACGGAAGGACAGCAGCAGATTAAAGATGCATTTGAGAACTACGGTGTGAAAGATTATGTAGTTGTACAGAAAGGTGATGTCAAAATAGCAGTTTTTGGTGTATTTGGTAAAGATTCGCTGGATTGCGCGCCAACATGCGAACTGCTTTTTGAAGATCCGATCGAGGCTTCTAAGAAGACGGTGGAAGAGATTAAGAAAAATGAGGACGTGGATATGATTGCCTGCGTATCTCATAGTGGTACCGTGGAAGATGAAGATAAATCTGAAGATGAGATTCTTGCGAAAAATGTGCCGGATATAGATTTGATTATCAGCGGACACACACATACACAATTAGATGAGCCGATTCGGCACGGAGATACTTATATTGTTTCCTGTGGAGAATATGGAAGAAATCTTGGAACGATTTCTATGACGCAGAAAGATGATGGACGCTGGAACGTGGATACTTACGAGTTGATTCCGGTTACGGATGAGATAAAGGCGGATGCTGCAACACAGGAGCGGATTGATGAGCTGATGGAGACGGTTGATACGAATTATCTGTCACATTTTGGATATACAAAAGATCAGATTCTTGCGGAAAATGATATTGAATTCAGCAGTGTGGACGATATGTATAATAAGCATGAGGAGCTGAATCTCGGAGACATCATGTCTGATGCATATGTGTATGCGGTGGAAAATTCCGAGTACTACGACGGTGATCCGGTCGATGTGGCGGTTGTTCCGAGCGGAACAGTACGTGATACTTATACAAAAGGGGATGTCACGGTCGAACAGGTCTACAATTCATTTTCACTTGGAATTGGGAAGGATGGGCTGGCGGGTTATCCGCTGATCAGCGCTTATCTGACAGGAAAAGAATTGAAACTTGTGGCGGAAATTGATGCGTCTGTTTCAGATTTTATGACGATTGCCAGACTTTATTGTAGTGGTCTTAACTTTACATACAATCCGCATCGCATGATACTTAATAAAGTGACAGATTGCTATCTGATGAAAGCACAGGGGGAAGGAAACAGAGAAGAGATAGAAGATGACAAGCTGTATCATGTGGTGACAGACCTATATACAGGGCAGATGCTCGGTGCTGTCATGGACACATCTTATGGACTACTGTCTATTACGCCGAAGGACAAAGATGGAAATCCAATCGAAAACCTGGAAGATCAGGCAATTATGGAAGGCAATCAGGAGCTGAAAGCATGGGCTGCCATTGCCAGATATATGGAGTCCTTTGATGATACAGATGGTGATGGTATTGCAAATGTGTCGGAATATTATAATGAAAAACACGACCGCAAGGTTGTGGAAGACAGCTGGAATATGATTGATCTTGTAAAACACCCGAATAAATTTTCGGCTATCATAGCGGGCATTTTTGTACTTGTAATTGTGCTGATTATTTTGCTCATATTGCTGGTTAAAAAAATTGTGCGGAAGATAAAAAATAATTAAATGAAATAGATTTAAACGATATACTAAACTAAGAAAAACCACCCTCTAAACTTTTGACGAGTTGGGTGGTTTTTCTATAATTACTTAACTAACGAAGTTTATAAAAGATACAGTTTTGAATCTTATCTTACTATAATTTTCCTGACCACACAGCTTACTACTCCTGCAATGCACAGCGGCAGTAGTGTGGCTTTCAGACCACCGTAAATAGACAGTCCGCCTTGTACACCGGTAAGCCAGCTTGGAGAACTTGGAATCAGGTGACTGAACATGGCGGCCAGATAGGAACCGGCGTAAATGATAGGACAAAAGCCCGCGTCCGGTATCCAGACGATTGTTGTGTCTGCTTCTGGCGCGTGTACGGCTGGCAGCCCAGAAGAAGTTGAGCAGTTCATAACCGACCAGCACAGCTCCGACAGCCAGGTATGCGATCAGTGTGGTATCTTTCGTCTGTCCGAGTAACAGGATTTTTCCATAAGAACCGGCGTTACTTAAAAATGCTTTCAACAATATCAGGATGATGAGAGCGATTAAAATCAGTGTGGCTGCCCGGAGAATGGTTCCAACTAATTTTTTAGTCGCGTTAATGCCGGTCTTAGCAATATTTGCAACCGGTTTTCCTACATTGGGCAGTCCGCGACGCTTTTTCTTCTTGGATTTTTTGGAATCCGGATCCTGTTTGTCGTTGCGCTTTTTCTTTTTTGAATCTCTGCCGTTGCTGTTATAGTCATCATCATAATAATCGTCATCATAATCATCGTCGTCATCATCATCATAATCATCATAATAGTCGGTGTCGCCATCATAACCGTCATAATCGTCGTAATCATCGTTATTATCAGAACTATCTTCACTCAAATAGCTCCCAAGATCCTCCGGATCTTCATATACAACTTCGAAATCATCATCGAAGTAATTGTCAAATTCATTTGTCTGTTTCTTTTTGTTTCCCATAATCACTTATACCTCCCTGTGAGCAACTCATATTTTATAATGAATGCAAAAGGGACTCAAGAGATGTCACACAATCTTCACGAAACCGTAAGAAAATCTTCAGAAATGTGGAAAATGAGTGAGGACAGGGCATTGATTTTGGAAAAATTGTGTTATAATATGAATACCTGTGGATAAGTGCAATATGTATGCACTCAAGAAGGTGGAATCTTACAGATTTAAAAGTAGTAGGTTGAATTGGAGGTAATGGTATGGAATATGAAGGTAGAATTTGTCGTGCGCCAATGGAACGTGCATCTTACATGCTGCCGGTCATGGTCGGCTGCTCTTATAATAAATGTAAATTCTGTAATCTGTTCAGAGATTTAAAATATCGTGAGCTGCCGCTTGAGCAGGTCGAAGAGGAACTGCAACGAGTGAAGAATCTGGGAGGAAATCCGAGAAAGATATTTCTTGGAGATGGTAATGCATTTGGATTGAAAATGGATCGTCTACGTGCGATACTTGATTTGATCGATAAATATTTTCCGGATTGTCAGATGATCAACATGGATGCGACTGTAACAAGTATACGGCTGAAAAGTGATGAGGAACTTCGGGAATTATATGACCGCAAGGTGAGACATTTATATCTGGGGATTGAAAGTGGTCTGGATGATGTGTTGAAGTTTATGAGAAAAGAGCATACCCAGGATCAGGCGTATAAAGAAATCGCAAGAATCCAAAGAGTTGGATTGATTTTTGATGCACATGTTATGTCTGGTGTTGCCGGTAAAGGCAGAGGTCAGGAAAATGCAATTGCTCTGGCAGAGTTCCTGAACAAGACGCAGCCGGATCGTATTGTTAACTTCTCTTTATTTCTTCATAATCAGGTTGCACTTTATGAAGATATCAAATCCGGAGCATTTATTCCGGCAGATGAAGTGGAAAATATGGAAGAAGAGCGTACATTGATTGGGCTTCTGAAAGAAGGGCCGGACGGACATCAAATGCTTTATGATGGATTTAATGACTTCCTGGAACTTCGTGTGAAAGGGAAAGTTCCGAAAGATGCACCACGTATGATCGAGAAGCTGACAGAGGCAATTGAAAAATATAAAGACGAGCCGCCGATTTATGCCTATGTAAGAGGTGACTGTCCGGATCTGTCTATGTGTGACGGTGGGCGTTGGCTGTGGGAGATGGATGACAGTAAGCTGGCACAGTATAATGAAAAGGAAAAGAAACTGAGCTGATGAATACAAGAGTAAAAGGATTCATATATTTATTGCTGTCCGCAGTCTATTTTGGTTTTATGCCATTGCTTGTGAAAGTGATCTGCGCAGATGGAAGCACGATAGTGGGAGCATTATTTTTAAGGTTTGCCCTGGCAATCATTCCGCTGTACATTTACCTGAAAGTGCGGAAAGTTCCGATGGAGCTATCTGTGGAGGAAGGAAAAAAGATTTTGTGTGTGACGGTGTTTGGCTATGGCATCACAGCGCTTCTTTTGTATAGTGCGTACGATTATATGCCGTCAGGTATGGCGACGGTCATTCATTTTGGATATCCGGTTTTTGTGTTGCTTGGCAGTCTGATATTTTTGAGAAGACGTGTGCCTAAGCTGAAAATTGTGTGTGTTGGTCTGTGCATGATCGGTATTTTCCTGTCCTATGCAGGAAGCGGCGGTGAGGCAAAGTTGATGGGATTTGTTTTTGCGCTTATATCCGGAATGACGTATGCATTTTACATATTATATCTGGAAGTGGGCGGGCTGCAGGATATCCCTGCTATGAAGATGATATTTTATATGAATATTGTTGGCTCCATTATGGTATTTTTGATTGGAAAAGTATCGGGGAGTTTTGTGCTTCATATGAATGTAAACGCATGGATCGCAGCATTTGTTCTGTCCCTTGGCGCAGCATTTATCGGAGTGGGATTTTTTCAGTATGGCGTACAGTATGTGGGAGCCCAGGATGCGGCAATTTTAAGTACATTTGAACCGGTGACCAGTATGATCGTGGGGATTTTAGTCCTGCATGAGAGTGCAAGTCTTTCGTCGATGGCAGGCTGTATACTGATTCTTATATCCGTGACGGCAACTGCGTTCGCTAAGTCATGATAGATTTTTTGAATAGTGATAGAGAAAAAAGAACGAAAAGTATTAGAATAAGCATGCTTTTCGCTCTTTTTTTGTTGGCAGCGTTTGCTATTAAGGGAAAAATGTGGATTTATTTAAGCTTCTTCCTCTGCCCGTTTTACGACTTCGTCGATGTCCAGTGACAGGCTTCCGTCCTGGAACTGGAAGCAAGGAACGCCGACCCAGTGGTTTTCCTTTACTTCATCAAAGATCGGGTTTGTGTCGCGGAGTGTGAGGAAACGTTTCAGATATCCGATATTGTCGGAAAATTCCATATACAGATACTGGATTCCTTTCTCTTTTAAAATTTCTTCTGCCTCGACGCAGTCTGGGCATGCTTTTGTTCCATACATTACAACTTTCATGTGTAACTCCTTTCTTTTTTTTTATTTTTTCCTGTCTGCTATACGGGTTTGCAAAATAATAAAGTGCTAAGTGTACTGCTTACTTTGTGCGGTCTGAATTCATGTGTGTTTAAACTGGCTTTAGATTCATCGGACTTGCGCCAGACTATCTAAATCGCTTGTGAATCTGGAGTCTGGCGTGAATTAGTTTGCTTCGTAAGCTTCCTGTAAAGCACGGCGCAGCTTCGTGTACTGGCTGTCTGCATCTTTTGCTCCGAGAAATGTCTCGGTAACAAGTCCGTCTTTTCCTACTATAACTGTATAAGGGATACCGGCACTCGGATAAAGATTACTGATATTGCTTTCGGTGTCGCAGGCAACCGGAAATGAATAATTCTTTGCCTCGATAAATGTATCAATAGTATCTTCATCTTCGCCTACATTTACTCCGACAATTACAATCTGGTCACCATACTCTTCATAAAGCTTCTCGATGGCGGGCATTTCCTTGACGCAGTTGCTGCACCAGGTTGCCCAGAAGTTCAAAAGAATGACCTGTCCTTTCTTATCGGAGAGGGTAAAAGTTTCGCCGTTATTCAACTTGGCGGTAAAATCCGGTGCTTCACTTCCAATTGCCATCTCTTGGTGAAGAGCAGAACTTCGTTTCCCGCTTTTCTTTCCGGAAGATGTATCATTGGACTGACCGCCTGAGCAGCCAATCAGGACAAAGACAGAGAAAAAACACAGACAAAAACAGAACAGTGGTTTATAAATTTTTTTGAAAAATTTAAACATGTTTCGTGTCTGCCTCCTGTGATTTTGCTGAAAATATATTGTAGTTTCGTACAAATGAAGTATACAACATTTTCACCGAAATATACAAGACATACAAAGGGAAAGCTTTATTGAAAAAAAGAATATATAGAGATGCTTTTATCAAAAATCTTTATTGGACAAATGAAGGATATCAGATGTATGATTATTCGGGATTTGTATGTGACTGCCTGAAACAATATGACAGATGGAAGGCGGGGACATACATTTTTATAAGGAAATAGAATTCCTTATCAGTAACTATAAGTATTTCTAATCTAAAGGAGAAGAAAAAGGAGGTTTTTCAAAATGGATGCACTTTTAAGTGTAAACTGGATAGCTCTTCTCGTACTTATGATCGCTCTGCTTTCTTTTAAAGCACTGAACTGGATCGCGTACAGAGTGAACTGGACAGTTGTAATTCTGATCAGTATGGTCATTGGTGCTGTCATTGGGGTAGTATTTGCTTCAGAGGGGAACACATACCTTGTGTGGCTGAATTTAATTGGACAGGCTTATGTAAAACTGATCAAAGCTTTGGTAGCACCGGTAATTTTAGTATCGGTTATTTCAGGACTGATTTCTCTGAACGATAAAGAGAAGATGAAAAAAATCGGAACGAAATCAGTATTCTGGCTTCTTATAACATCTGTAACAGCCATTGTTGTCACACTTGTTGTTGGGGCAGTGACTAATATTGGTAAAGGAGCAGGAGCAGTGTTTGCAGACATTTCCAGTGTCACAGACGCTACACTGAGCGCTTATCAGGAGATGGAAACATCTTTTGATACCATTCTTCTGAATCTGGTTCCAAGCAATATCGCAGCAGATCTGGCAGCAGATAATATTGTTGCGATCATTATTATTGCGGTTGCAGTTGCAGTTGCTTATGTAAGCATTTCTTCAGAAGAGGGGGAAGATAAAGTTCTTGTGATCAAGAAACTGATTGAGGCAGTTAAAAAGGTCATTTTCAACATTCTTGCATATGTAATTGATCTTACACCATACGCAGTGCTTTGCCTGACAGCATGTTCTGCAAGTCAGCTCTTAAGCGACAAAGAGGCGCTGGTACAGCTCGTACTTCTTGTTGTGATGGTGTTTGTTGCATGTCTTATCCAGTCATATGTTGTCAATGCGGTAATCTTGAAATCATTTGCCAAGGTTAATCCACTGAAGTTCTTTAAGAAAACATTTGACGCACAGGCAACAGCATTTACAACAACAAGTAGTGTTGGAACAATGCCGATCACAATCGACAGACTGATCCGTAAAGTTGGTGTTGATGAGGAGGTCGCAAACTTTACAGCGCCTCTTGGAACAACAATCGGTATGGCAGGATGTACATGTGTATGGCCAATTCTTCTTGCAATGTTTTATCTTAATGCAACAGGACAGAGCTGGGGAGTAAGCCAGTACCTTGTTATGTGCTTTATGTGTCTGGTACTTTCCCTTGGAAGCGCCGGAATGCCGGGAGTTGGAGTTATCACAGCAGTATCTCTGTTCAGCGCAGTGAATCTGCCGATCGCAGCAGTTGTACTTTTGATTCCGATCAACAACATTACAGACATGGTACGTACTCTTACAAATGTTACAGATGCCAGCGTATGTGCAGCAGTTGTAGCTCGTCAGAACGGACTTCTGAATGACGAAGTATTTGCAAAAGAGGACGAGAAATTAGAGAAAGGAGAGGCGTAAATCATGAAAAAATCAACCATCGCATTAATCGTAGCTGCAGTTGTATGTCTTGGCCTCTCAGCATTCTCAGCAAAAGCTTCTGTTACAAGAACGAACGAAGCTATTGAAGAAATTGGAGAGGTTACTTACTCCGAAGATTGCAAGGCTAAGATCGACCGTGCAGTGGAGTACTACAACGCACTCGACAAAAACCTGGACCTGCAGGAAAAAGTGAATAAAGAAGATATGAAAAATTTCGATGCTGCTAAAATTGAGTATGCACGTCTGGCAATCAAAGCTGCCAGTGTTGCAGATGCAAGAAAAGTACCGGAAGGATATACTTCTGATGATATTAAGAAATTTGTAACAGAGGCACGCGAAGTCGTAGACAGCTATCTGAGTGCTGACCAGACAAGTATGGTACCAAACTATGCGGACCTCACAGAACTGGAAAAAGAATATACTTCAACAGGCGGATCAGGCGGATCTGATGAAGAAGTATCCGTTCCGATGTGCTAGGAAGACAGAGAGGAGATTTAATGATGAAAAGAAAAATGATCTCGGCTGTTCTTGCTGCGGTAATGACAGTCGGAATGATAACAGGATGTGGAAGCAGCCAGGCAACAACAGAAAACAAAGCTGATAAGGCTGATAAGCTTGAGAGCCAGACAAGCCTTTCTTCTACGGATTATGATTTTGAAAAAGAATATGCATATGGAGATTTTAATGCACATTCAAGAGCTGACGAAGATCGTCAGGACGGAATCGATACATTTGAAGACAAAGATATCGTATTCCAGGATATTACGTACGATCAACTTATCGACATTCTTGGCAGTGAAGGAAACTACATGATTCAGCTTAGCGGATCATGGTGCCATAACAGCCGTGCAATGAGCCCGTTTATCAACAAATATGCAAAAGAGTACGGTATTGATACAGTATACTCTTATGACTTTAACATCAACAATGGTGATGACGGATCTTTATTCGTTCGTATGTCTAATGAGAAGACAACACCTGGAACAAAGCTGAACTATATGTATGGTGAGATGGTTTCCAGATATCTGACAAACTTAGATGACTGGGTAGAGTATCCATCTACGCATGCAACAGCACTTTCTTATACAAATGCAGATGGCAAAGAGGTTACGGTTGGAAGACTTCAGCAGCCAATCGTATTTGTATACAACAAAGACAACAAAGTAGATTACAGCAACTCCGGAAACGGAAGCACTTCCTGCCCAATCATGTATGCATTTGAGAAAATGGTTGAGCGTGATTCAAAGGGAATCTACACAAAGAGATTCGATGATGACGGAAATCCGGTTCTTGATGAGAATGGTAACCAGATCCGTGATTATATTACGGATGAGTATGATGCAAGTGTAAAAGAGATGTTCGATTTTATCAAAAATAACAATATTGAACTTTCTACATATTCAAAAACAGATCACTTGCGCGATGTATTTAACAGCTATGGAAGCGAAATCTTCTCAGCAGACCAGCAGATCAATGTATATCCGGTAACATACAGACAGCTGAAATGGCTTCTGAATGAAGACGGAAATGCAATGGTTATGATCGGCGGCGCCGGAGATGAGAAAACACGTGCTGTTATCTCAAGAGTGAATGACTATGCAGTAAAGAATAACGTCCGCGTATATCTTTATGATCCGCAGGTGGACGGAGATGTGACAACAGGACGTTGGGGATACAAGCAGTCTATGAATATTCTTGATGAAAATGCAATCGTGAACCTGATGTACACAGACCTTGTAAAGGGTGCACTTACAAACCTTGAAGTTGCACATTCTATGTCTGACGGTACAGCACTGATCCAGGAGCCATTCCTGTTCGCATTCAACAAAGATGCTAAGGACGCTGACGGATTTACAGCACCGATCAAAGCATGGGCTGAGCTGACATATACGCAGGATTCAGAGAAAAGATTCTACATTGGTAAAGAGGCTAATCAGAAATCCTGCGATAGCAGTATCGAGTCTGTATTTGCAGCTTATGCCGGAGAAGAGGCAGCAGAGTAAAACATTGCAAATATGTCTGCCTAAAGATGAGAATTTGAGAGTACACCTATAATAAGAATGGATATAAATTAAGAAGACAGTCGTTTTGCGCTGAGGCGCAGGATGGCTGTCCTCTTAGTTATAAAATGTGTGATGGTTACTGTAAATGACGGAATGATATCGGCGAAATGCATATGGAGACGAAAAAATAAGCATTTTCTTTATAAAATTAGTAGAAAATGCAAGTTTATGTTGTAATTTCTTCAAATTTTGGTAAAATAGCATATAGCGAAAAAGATAACATAAAAAGCAGGAGGAATGCCGTATGAAACCGTATAGCAAGTTGACGAAAGAAGAGCTGAAAAAGTTAAAAGGCCAGTTAGAGAAACAATTCGAAGAAGTGAAAGCAAAAGGAATACATTTGGATATGTCCCGTGGTAAACCGTCAAAAGCACAGTTGGATCTGAGTAATGGTCTGATGGACGTGCTGAATGGGGACAGTGACCTGGTAAGCTCTGATGGAGTAGACTGCCGTAACTACGGTGTTCTGGATGGAATTACAGAGGCAAGAAAATTACTGGCAGATATGTCAGAAGTACCAGAGAGAAATATTCTGATCTACGGAAACTCCAGCCTGAATGTAATGTTCGATACAGTATCAAGAGCTATGACTCATGGTATCATGGGAAACACACCATGGTGCAAATTAGATAAAGTAAAATTCTTATGTCCGGTTCCGGGATACGACAGA
>ENA-OOZT01002363-OOZT01002363.1-human-gut-metagenome-genome-assembly--contig:-NODE-2363-length-10836-cov-2.163436_pt1 | contig 10836 bp, 8 predicted proteins | sample MGYA00241192_ERZ501407 | MGnify/ENA primary metagenome ERZ501407 (study PRJEB25962, sample SAMEA2042911) | human gut metagenome | biome: human gut; feature: human-associated habitat; material: faeces...
TTCCAACTGACAATTCCGGAGATCGTGGATTTCAAGGCAACCTTCGGCCGTGGTGTGGAAGGTGCTCTGGCAGCAGATTTCCATGCAGAGAAAGTTGCAAAAAAGGATGGTCCCACGGCGGTATTTTATGCAGGGAAAAGGGATAGTACTGCGGATGTACCGGAAAATTCAGGCAAGATCGCAGAACAGAATCCGGCAACCGGAATTGCAAGATCAGATGCAGACAGTGTGACATTCCCGGCAGGCACGAAGTTCTATGTAGGCAATCTTGCATTTTTACAGGAGAAAAATATCACATTGCCGCAGGGAGCCGCAGAAGGTCTGAACCGCATGGCGGACGAAGGCATGACACCGCTTCTGGTGGCGCAGGAAGGAAGATTCTTAGGCATCATCGGTGTATCAGATACTGTCAAAGCCACCTCCTATGAAGCAATCAACGCATGGGAGAAAATGGGTGTCAGAGTCATTATGCTGACCGGAGACAACCGCCGCACCGCGGAAGCCGTACGGCAGAAGCTGGGGATCTCCGAAGTCGTGGCAGAGGTACTGCCGCAGGATAAGGAGAAAAAGGTCAGTGAGTTAAAGCGTCAGGGACACAAGGTGGCAATGATCGGTGACGGTATCAACGATGCTCCCGCACTGGCGGCAGCAGATGTGGGTATGGCCATCGGCGCAGGTACCGATGTCGCCATGGAGAGTGCCGACATTATCCTGATGAAAAACGATCTTCGGGATGCGGTGACCGCCATGAAGCTGAGCCGTGCAGTGATCCGCAATATTAAGGAAAACCTGTTCTGGGCATTTTTCTACAACTGCATCGGCATCCCTCTGGCAGCCGGTGTGTTGTATCCGGCGTTCCAGATCCGGTTGAATCCCATGTTCGGCGCGGCAGCCATGAGTTTAAGCAGTATCTTTGTCGTGGGAAATGCCCTGCGGCTGAGAGGCTTTAAGAGCGGATTTACTCCGCTGAAAACAGGAACGCCGGAAGCAGCCCGGACGGAACAGGAGACAACGCAGGCAGCTGTGGAGGGAGAACAGTGCATACTGAAAGCCCCCGCAGAGCAAAATAACAGACAAGATGTAAAGCAGGAGAAAGAGAGGACAAACACAATGACAAAAGTAATCAATATCGAAGGAATGATGTGCAACCACTGCACCGGGACCGTACAGAAGGCACTGGAGGCCGTAGAGGGCGTAAAGGCCGTAACCATGAGCCTGGAGCAGAAGAATGCTACTGTGGAACTGGCTTCTGATGTGGCAGACGAAGTACTGACCAAGGCTGTAGTTGACGCAGGATATGAAGTAAAGGGCGTTACCGAAAAATAAAGTGTTACTGTAGGTTACAATAACGGAAAAAGAGAAATGGCGCTGCCAAGATGCCGTGTTTTTGCAAACACGACACCGGACGGCGCTATTTTGGGTCTATAGAGAAAAAAGTGATCCGCAGGTACTTTTCAATGCAATATTTCAGGAATATATGTGGCGTATGGTTCTATACAGAAAAATTTCAGGCATAGATACTTAAATTGTGAAAAATGAGTATCTGGAGAGTGATTTTTCTCCTAACGGCATTAATCTTCCGCGTGAATGGAAAATAATTTTCGAAAGATTCCATATAAAGTTTATAATTTCTTAATTGATTTTCTTCAGATAAGTGTTATAGTAACAATAGAACAGATGAGACAGAAAGCCTGTGAGTCTGTTCTATGCCAAATAAATATTGTCAAAGCTTTTTATGAATGCAGGCATTCAACAAAGCGCAGGCAATATTTAATGGCTCTGAACACTTGCAAATTGCATAACCTTATGTGAGGAGGCGAACGATTATGAATATTGATAAATTTACACAGAAATCCATAGAAGCAGTCAATGGCTGTGAAAAGCTCGCCATGGAATATGGCAATCAGGAGATCGAACAGGAACATCTGCTGTACAGTCTGCTGACGCTGGATGACAGTCTGATCTTAAAGCTTGTGGAAAAGATGGAGATCCAAAAGGATCACTTTGTAAACCGTGCAAAACAGGCTCTGGAGAAAAGAGTAAAGGTGCAGGGTGGTCAGCCTTATGTCGGTCAGTATCTGAACAAGGTACTGGTCAGCGCATCAGATGAGGCAAAGCAGATGGGAGATGAATATGTCTCCGTTGAGCATCTGTTCCTTGCCATGATCAGGAATCCCAACAAGGAGATTGCCGAGATCTGGAAGGAATACGGCATCACAAGAGAGCGTTTTTTACAGGCTCTGTCTACCGTAAGAGGCAACCAGAGAGTTACCAGTGACAATCCGGAGGCTACTTATGATACTTTGGAAAAATATGGTCAGGATCTGGTGGAGAAAGCGAGAAACCAGAAGCTGGATCCTGTCATCGGACGAGACAGTGAGATCCGTAACGTGGTACGTATCCTGTCCCGTAAGACGAAGAACAACCCTGTATTGATCGGTGAACCCGGTGTCGGTAAGACCGCCGTGGTGGAAGGACTGGCACAACGTATTGTAAAAGGTGATGTACCGCAGGGACTGAAGGATAAGAAGATTTTCGCACTGGATATGGGTGCACTGGTAGCCGGCGCAAAATACAGAGGTGAATTTGAGGAACGTCTGAAAGCCGTACTGGATGATGTGAAGAACAGCGACGGACAGATCATTCTGTTCATTGATGAGCTGCATACCATTGTTGGTGCCGGTAAGACAGATGGCGCTCTGGATGCGGGCAATATGCTGAAACCTATGCTGGCACGTGGTGAACTGCACTGTATCGGTGCTACCACACTGGATGAATACAGACAGTATATTGAAAAAGATGCCGCTTTGGAACGGCGTTTCCAGCCGGTTATGGTAGAAGAACCTACTGTGGAGGACACAATTTCTATCCTGCGTGGACTGAAGGATCGTTACGAAGTATATCATGGTGTTAAGATCATGGATAATGCGCTGGTAAGTGCAGCGGTACTTTCCAACCGTTATATCACCGACAGATTCCTGCCGGATAAGGCGATCGACCTGGTGGATGAAGCCTGCGCCCTGATCAAGACCGAGATGGACAGTATGCCTACGGAGCTGGATGAACTGCAACGTAAGGTGACACAGCTGGAGATCGAGGAGACTGCTCTGAAAAAAGAGGATGACCGGATCAGTAAGGAACGTCTGGCTGATCTGCAGAAGGAACTGGCAGAGTTAAAGGATCAGTTCAATACGAGAAAAGCACAGTGGGATAACGAGAAGGCATCCGTAGATAAGCTTTCCAAGCTGCGTGAGGACAGAGACCGTATCAACAATGAGATCCAGATCGCAGAGCGGGAAGGAGACTATGAGAAAGCGGGCAGATTAAAATACAGCGAACTGCCCGCACTGGAGAAGCAGCTGGCACAGGAAGAGGATAAGGTAGGAGAATCCGATCTGTCTCTGGTACATGAAAAAGTATCGGAGGAAGAGATCGCAAGGATCATTTCCCGCTGGACCGGCATACCGGTAGCAAAACTGACCGAGAGTGAGCGTAACAAGACCCTCCATCTGGACGAAGAACTGCACAAACGTGTGGTAGGACAGGACGAAGGCGTGACCAAGGTTACCGAAGCCATCATCCGTTCCAAAGCCGGTATCAAGGATCCCAGCAAGCCCATCGGTTCCTTCCTGTTCTTAGGACCTACCGGTGTGGGTAAGACGGAGCTGGCGAAGAGCCTGGCAGCAGCACTGTTTGACGACGAGAACAACATGGTCCGTATCGATATGAGTGAATACATGGAGAAATATTCTGTCTCCCGTCTGATCGGTGCGCCTCCCGGATATGTAGGATACGAAGAGGGTGGTCAGCTGACCGAAGCTGTCCGGAGAAAACCTTACAGCGTGGTATTGTTTGATGAGATCGAAAAGGCACATCCGGATGTATTCAATGTACTGTTACAGGTACTGGATGATGGGCGTATCACCGATTCTCAGGGTCGTACTGTAGATTTTAAAAATACAATACTGATCATGACCTCCAACATCGGTGCAAGCTATCTGCTGGACGGTATCAACGAAGACGGCACCATCAAGCCGGAGGCAGAGGCAGCAGTCATGAACGATCTGCGGGCTCATTTCCGTCCGGAATTTCTGAACCGTCTGGATGAGACGATCCTGTTCAAGCCTCTGACCAAAGATAATATCGGCGGTATCATTCATCTGATCATTGCCGATCTGAACAAGCGTCTGGAGGATAAGCAGTTGACGATCCGTTTGTCGGACGAGGCTATGCAGTACATCGTGGATAACGCGTATGATCCGGTCTATGGTGCACGACCTCTGAAACGTTATATTCAGAAGTATGTGGAGACCCTGGCTGCCAAGATGATCCTGGCAGATCAGGTGGAGGAGGGCGATACCATCGTCATTACCGTGGAAGGTGATAAGCTTTCCGCCAAATGTGAGAAAGGCTCTAAAAATAAATAAACAGTAATACAAAAAGCGAAAGTGGCAGACTTGTCATTTTCGCTTTTTTCGTTTAAGATGTTATAGTAATAATATTTTAAAAGCGAGGTTTTTTTATGATACCACAGGATCCGGTCATGTTATTAAGCTTTATCAATCTGAAACTCCGTGACTACTACGGAAGCCTGGAGCAGCTCTGCGATGATCTTGATGTGAATGAACACGAGATCAGGGATAAGCTGGCATCCATCGATTATCATTACAATGAAGAGAGGAATCAGTTTGTATAATACGAGCAGTACCAATCCCACAGGAAAAAAGGGAACCAGATGCCTGATCTGTACCGGTTGTGGCAGATGTCCAGGAGTGATCCGGGGGATGCAGGTGGTGACGGAAAAGCTGGAACTTCCTCCGTTAACATTACAAAATCCGGACGGTAAACGGCTGATGACTGTGGATATTGGTACCACTACCATTGCCATGCAGTTGTATGACATGACCGGTAAAGTGGTGGACAGCTTTCCCAGTGTGAATCCCCAGGTCAGCTATGGTGCCGATGTGCTCTCACGGATAGAGGCAGCAAAGGATCCGGGAAAAGCGGCAGATATGCAGAAAAAAGTCCGTGACCTCATGGAAAAAGGAGTGCAGCGTTTTTCCAAAAAGCTGCAGCCGAAGGAGACTCTGCAGATGGTCGTTGCGGCAAATACCACCATGACCTATCTGTTCATGGGCTGGAATCCGGAGGAACTGGGCAAAGCACCTTTTACAGTCAGTCATAGTGGCGCAGTGGAGACAGAAATTGCAGGAGTGGCCTGTCATATCATACCGGGATTGTCAGCCTTTGTAGGCGGCGATATCACTGCAGGAATATTGGCCAGTGGAATGCTGGAACAGGAGGCCTCCACCCTACTCATCGATCTTGGAACCAACGGGGAGATGGCACTGGGAAACCGACACAGATTACATGCCTGTGCCACGGCGGCTGGCCCTGCTTTCGAAGGCGGAGCCAACCGGGGCATCTGGGGCGCGGATATGGTGAGACTGTTACAAAAACTTCTGGAAGAGGGGCTGATGGACGGACAGGGTCTTTTGAAGGAACCTTATTTTACGAAAGGAGTCCGTATCGGCGATGTGCTGGTGACGAAGGAGTCCGTGCGTGCAGTGCAGCTGGCAAAAGGAGCCATTGCCGCAGGCATTGAGATTCTGGTGGACAGCTATGGCATAAGATTTTCGGACATTTCGAAAGTGGTGCTGGCGGGAGGATTCGGTTATTATCTGGATCCGAAGGCGGCTGTGGCTATCGGGCTGCTTCCGGAAGAACTGGCAGATTGCACGGTGACCGGCGGCAATACGGCACTGAGCGGTGCAGCCATGGTGGGCAGTCGGATCCTTACAGCAGGTGGAAAGCAAACGGCGGAAGGAACATTGCCAGATGGTGGGGATGACCTTCGAAAACGGCAGGAATTGCAGATACGTATCCTAAATCTGGCGGAGGAAGAGAAGTTCCCTGAGACCTTTCTGACGAAGATAAATTTTAACTAAAAATATACAAAAAGCATAACAAATGGCAGAAAATGTTGTTCCATTCTGGTAATTATTATGCTATAATTTTAAATATCTATAACAAGTACCGGAGGGTATTAAATGAGTACGAATGTTGAAAAACCAAAGAAATCTCTTTTTACGGGGAAAAAAGAGACGACTTCCGAAAAGAAGCCGAAGCCTGAAAAGGCAGTGAAGGGAAAGAAGGCATCTGCGGAGAAGAAGCAAAAGGCTCCGAAGCAGAAAAAGAGTGGAAAGAGCTCGAAACTGCTCAGCATCCGCAACAAGATCGTTGTATGTTTCCTGGTGCCTATTGTGTTTATGGTGATCATCGGTGTGTCAGCATACCAGAAATCCGCAGAAGGATTAAGCGAGAAATTCACCGATTCCACATTACAGACGATGCGTATGGCCACGGAAAATCTGAATATGAGCTGTGATTTTATCCGCTCAGAGGGTCTGAAATATGCTTACGATGATGATCTGCGGAAATATTTCCTGGGAATGTTCGAAGATAATCCCGTGGATAAGTTGAATTTCCTGACATCTACGAAGTCCAACCTTCTGTCGGTGCAGACCTCCAACCCGTTCATCAGCCACATGCACATTATTCCCAAGAAGGGAGTAAACCTTCTGTCCACTAAGCTTTCATCCGGTGTGGACGGTTTCCTGGATGAGTACAAGGAAGACGTGGCAAGCGGGGAAGGCAGAAGAAGTATCCCGCAGTGGATCGACAGTCATCCTGTACTGGATGAAAAGGTAACGGAGACCGAAAAAGATTATATTATGGCCTTCGAAATGATGAGCCAGTCGAACAATGCCTGCGTTGTCATCGATATCAAGCCTTCTGCTATTACGGATTTCATGGAAGAGATCGATATCGGAGACGGCAGTATCATCGGATTTGTAACTCCCGGAGGCAGAGAACTGGTTGTTGAGAACGTAGAAGAAGGAAAAGAAAGTGTCCTTCCGGAAGAGGGAAATGTATTCTCCGGACAGGAGTATTATACAGCTGTCATGGATGAGGCAGTAGCGGATGCAGGTACTGCGGAGGTAGATTTCCAGGGTGAGAAGTATCTTTTCATTTACAGCCACAGTGCAGATATCGGCTTTACCACCTGTGCACTGGTACCTATGAGAGTAGTGACCAGTCAGGCTACCGAGATCCGCAACATGACCATCGGTCTGGTGATCCTGGCATGTGTGATCGTAGTGATCGTAGGTATCTTTATCACTGCAGGTATTGAGAATAACATGAGACGCATTTCCAGAAAGTTCGGTGATGTGGCGAAGGGTGATCTGACGGTTACCGTATCTGCCAAGGGACATGATGAGTTCCAGGATCTGGCAGGCTCGGCTACCAACATGATCACGAATACGAAGAAGCTGGTCAATCAGGTAAGCAATGCTACCGGAGAGCTGGAAGTGTCTGCACAGAACGTGGGACAGGCTTCTGAACTGATTCATGAATATTCACAGGATATTACCCGTGCCATCGGTGAGATCAACGAAGGTATGGAAGAACAGTCCAGACATGCACAGGAGTGCGTGGAGAAGACCGATATCCTCTCCAATGAGATCCAGGAAGTCAGCCATGTGGTAGAACGTGTGGAGAAGCTGGTAGGCGAGACGGAAGGCATGATCAACAAGGGAATGGAGATCGTACAGGTACTGGGTGATCGTGCTGGCGAGACAACACAGATGACTGTGAAAGTGAGTGAGAGTATCGAATCTCTTCGCAAGGAATCTGAGATCATCAACAGTTTCGTAGCTACGATCACAGAGATCACAGAGCAGACCAACCTGCTGTCATTGAATGCTTCTATCGAGGCAGCCAGAGCGGGAGAGGCTGGACGAGGCTTCGCTGTAGTAGCAGAAGAGATCCGTAAGCTGGCAGATGATTCTGCAAAGGCAGCCGGCGAGATCCGCAACAATGTGGCCAACATTACAGCCCAGACCCAGAACAGCGTGGAGAGTGCAAGCCAGGCGAAAGCAATGGTAGAACTCCAGACCAAAGCTGTGGAAGAAGTGATCGCAGTATTCCGCGAGATGCAGGAGCGTATGGGCCAGCTGATCGAGGGACTGAAAGATATCGTGGTAAGCACGGAGAAGGCAGACGGTGAGCGTAGCGCTGCTGTGGCAGCCGTGAAGAATATCTCCGATATCATTGAGGAGACCGCAGGCAGTGCCGAGACCGTCAACGATGTGGCCAATAAGCTTCTGAACCATGTGGAGAAGCTGAGCACTACTGCAAGTGTACTGGATGAGAATATGGAAGGACTTAAGAACGAGATTTCCGTATTCAAGATCTGAGTATAAATAAAAAAGTAACATACAGAGGAGATCCGGGAGATGAGAGTCTCGGGTCTCCTTTTTTGCAAGCATGTTTTATTGCGGCAGCAGGAATGGTCACTTTTGAGAATGCATATATTTTCTGTGAAAGCGTGAAACGGACGGCTTGAAATGAAAAAAGTACTGGCGGGAATTCTGATCTTTGACATGCTTCTGGGAATCTTGTGTCTGGCAGTGGGAACGGAACGATACGCAGAGCAGAAGTCATATGGAACCTATATAGAAACAGACACCGGCGTGTGCGGGACATCAGGAGAACCGAAAAAGATCGCGCTGACCTTTGACGACGGGCCGCATCCGAAGTATACGGAACAGCTTCTGGATGGATTGAAGGAGCGGGGAGTGGTAGCTACTTTTTTCGTGACGGGAGAGAATGCGGAGAATTACCCGGACATTATCCGGAGAGAACAGGACGAAGGACATCTGATCGGGAACCATACCTATAGTCACATACAGCTCACTTCCCGCAACCGGGAGACCTTTCGGGAGGAGCTGGTGCAGACCAATGAAATTCTCGAAGAAATCACAGGGGAGAAAATAAGCTTTGTCCGGCCGCCTTACGGCAGTTGGGACAAAAGCTTTGAGAAAGAACTGAATATGTTCCCGGTTCTGTGGAATATCGATCCTCTGGACTGGTGTTCCCACAATGCAGACTGTATTGCGTCCAAAGTGGTGGAGAAGGCGGGGGACGGCGATATTATTCTGATGCATGATTATTATGAGACTTCTGTCACCGCAGCACTGGAAGTAGTGGATATTCTGCAGAAAAGAGGCTTTCAGTTCGTAACGGTGGAGGAAATCCTGTTTGACTGAATCATTGTAAAACAAGAGCCACCTGAGTGATAAAATTCGCCGGATCCTTATGCTGGGGAGGACCTTCCAGATAAGTATGCCGTACCGTGCCTGACAGAGACAGATTCTGCGCAGCTGCGTAGGCAGACAGTTCTCTACGGGCATCCGGGAGTGATTCGTAACAGCCGTGATAGAAGATGCCGAGAGCTTTCTGATCCGGCAGATGCACCACATGTTCTCCCTTGCTGGCAGGAGGTACGGAGATACAACAGGTGAATTCTTCCGGATGTTCCAGATTGTACTCAATGAAAAACATCCGCTTACTGCTGTCGGAGCCGTACAGATGAATGGCTTCCATGAAGACCTCCCGCAGGAATTCTTTGCGTTCTTCCACTCCGTTAAAAGCCCCCTTGCGGCAGTACACCGTCTGGGCGGGGAGGGTAAGAAACTGTATCACGGAAGCAGCCGGGGACGCAGTACGTTGCTTTAACTTCTCGATACTCTGCGTCAGGTCGTCTCGTAAGGCTTCCAGACGTTCGATCAATGGTTCCAGATCCGTGGATCCATTATAATAGGAGGAGATCTCATCCAGGGACAGCCCTAAATTCTGCAGTACCCGGATGGAGCGGATCAGGGAGATGGAATCCGGGGTATAATAGCGATTCCCGGCAGTTCCTTCTTTTTTATCCGGAAGCAGGAGACCTTTGGCTTCGTAGTTCAATATAATTCTTCTGGTGATGCCGATCGCTTTGGAGACTTCTCCGATGGACATCAGTCTTTTTTCACTTTTTCCGTTTTCTTCGTTTGATGACATCAAAAATATGCCTTTCTCAAAATTATCCTTGCATCGTACATCGATGTACGGATATAATTATTGTAATAAGCGTAGAAAAACATGTCAAGACACATACGATAAAACGAATGAGCTGCATCGGTTTGTGCGGCAAAGGAAGAATCATGATAAAAGTAGCTTTTTGTGATGACGATCTGTCAGTACTTAAGGAATTAAGCGTTCTGATGGACAGATATCGGGTAGAACGGAATCAGGATATTACTTATGCAGCATTTCACAGTCCGCTGGAATTGCTGTCGGAAGTAGAGCGGGGGACCCGGCTGGATATTATATTTCTGGATGTTCTGATGCCGGGACAGGATGGAATCAGTGCCGCCAGAGAGATCCGTAAGTATGATACTTCGGTGAAGATCATTTATCTGACATCCTCTTCGGAATACGCTGTGGATTCCTATGAAGTGGGGGCCTATTTTTATCAGTTGAAGCCTATCTGGCAGGAGAGCTTCTACCGATTGATGGATTCGGTACTCAGGGAGTGCCGCAAGAATGAAAAGAACAGTCTGATCCTGCGATGTAAGACGGGAATCACAAGGCTGGAACTGGACAAACTGAAGTACTGCGAGGTAACGGGGAGGAATCTGCTGCTTCACAAAGAGGACGGAGAAGTACTGGACAGCGTTGGTAAACTGGACGATTTGTGCGAACAGTTGAAGGATTATGAATGCTTTGTCCGTTGCCACAGGTCATATATGATCAATATGGATTATGTAAAGAGCATATCTAACAAAGCAGTGATCCTGTCGGACGGTACCCAGATCCCGATTCCGCATGGAAAATATTCGGAACTGAAAGACAAATTTTTTTCCTATTTCTTTCGTAAAAACCAGACATTTTTAGCATAAAACGACCGCCTCAATAGTTTTTTGAAATTCCCGTGTGAGGGGGAAAGTT
>ENA-OOZT01002377-OOZT01002377.1-human-gut-metagenome-genome-assembly--contig:-NODE-2377-length-10801-cov-1.591476_pt1 | contig 10801 bp, 10 predicted proteins | sample MGYA00241192_ERZ501407 | MGnify/ENA primary metagenome ERZ501407 (study PRJEB25962, sample SAMEA2042911) | human gut metagenome | biome: human gut; feature: human-associated habitat; material: faeces...
CGGAAGCCAGGTGCGTCAGATCGTATCCGGAATCAAAGCACACTACAGTGCAGAAGAAATGGTAGGTAAGAGGGTTATGGTAGTCACAAACCTGAAACCAGCCAAACTTGCCGGTGTACTCAGTGAAGGAATGATCCTCTGCGCAGAAGATGCAGACGGAAACCTTTCCCTGATGGTACCGGAAAAGGAAATGCCTGCAGGTGCAGAAATCTGCTGATCTTTGTATTACTGAGAACAAAGCGAATGGTAGCGAAAATGTGTGAAAACTTACGAATATTATCTTGACAAATACACTCTCAAAAGCTATATTAATATTTAGATAAAGGGGAGTGACTGACTCATGAGTATTCATGGTGTCGTCAATTTCGGTGGGTAAAGACTCCAACCGTATCGTGATGAACAGGCGAGGCTTTTATTGTATGTTCCCGTACAATAAGAGCCTCGCTTTTTGTAAAAACTTAAACAGGGGGATTTTGATCATGTCACAGGGTTTTAATCATTTTGATGAGAACGGAAACGCAGTTATGGTAGACGTTTCCGGGAAAAATATCACTTACAGAACAGCAGTTGCCACAGGCGAGATTCATGTAGGAGAAGCAATCATGGAGGCTGTGAAAGAGGGTTCTGTGAAAAAGGGAGATGTGCTTGGAGTAGCACGTGTAGCGGGGATTATGGGAGTGAAAAGGACTTCTGAGTTGATTCCCATGTGCCATCCGCTTCCGATCCAGAAATGTTCCGTAGACTATGAACTGGATGAGATAAACGGAATTATCCGCGCTTTCTGTACAGTGAAAACAGAAGGCAAGACCGGTGTGGAAATGGAGGCACTGACAGGGGTTCAGGTGACGCTTCTGACGATTTATGATATGTGTAAGGCAATTGACAAGCATATGGTAATGTCCAATATTCATCTGGTTGAAAAGACGGGCGGTAAGAGTGGAGATTTTCATTTTTGATGTCCACAAATTACTTTGCGATTTGCAAAATATTTGTTGGGTAAAATGAAAGAAATGTGTATAATGGAAATACAGAATGGCAGATAACGAAAAAAATTATCTGCCCGACAGGGAGGTTTTTATAAAATGAAAAGAGTAGCGATCATTACATCCAGTGATACGGGATATCGCGGAGAACGTGAGGATTTAAGCGGACCTGCGATCCGAGAGATTGTTGAGAAGAATGGATATGAGGTTGTGTCTGAAGATGTTCTGCCGGATGACAGAAAGATGTTGTCAGAGAGAATGGCGGAAATTGCAGACAGCGGCACAGCGGAACTTATCCTGACAACAGGCGGAACCGGTTTTTCACCCAGAGATATTACACCGGAGGCAACGGAGGATATTATTGACAGACGTGTACCGGGGATTCCGGAGGCAATGCGTGCGTACAGCATGACTATCACGAAACGCGCCATGCTCAGCCGTTCTACGGCAGGTATCCGCAAAAAAACACTGATCATCAATCTTCCGGGAAGTCCGAAAGCTGTAAAAGAGAGCCTGGAGTATATTATTGATGCGCTTGGACATGGCATTGAGATCATGACAGGGGAAGCAGGGAACTGCGCAAGATAACTGATGGCGATAACAGGGATAAGAAAGCAGAGAATATAAGCTGACGGCAATAAACGGAAGAGCAGGTACGAAAACAGTATCTGAAACGAAAACAGGAAGGTGAAAGGGATAATCTTATGGGAAAAGTAATTGCGGTTTGTACAAGTGAAAGAAAAGGAATAGAGAAGACAAGTGTTCCGGAGATTAAAGTAATTGAGGACTGGGGAATCGAGGGTGATGCCCATGCCGGCAAATGGCACCGTCAGGTAAGTCTGCTCTCTTTTGACAAGATTGAAGATTTTCGCGCCAGAGGTGCAGAGGTAGAAGACGGGGCATTCGGAGAGAACCTGGTGGTTCAGGGAATCGACTTTGCCACACTTCCGATCGGCACGAAATTCCAGTGCAATGATGTAGTCCTGGAGCTGACACAGATTGGAAAAGAATGCCACAGCGGATGTGCGATCTTTAAGAAAATGGGAGAGTGCATTATGCCGAAACAGGGAGTTTTTACGAAGGTTCTCCACGGAGGTGTGATCCACCCGGGGGATGAGCTGGTAATTTTGTAACAGATCTTTTAACTGGATTATAGCAATCCTCATAAATAATGTATATTGATCCGGCTTATCAGAGCGCGAAATCCTGCGTCAGATATCCTTGACGTGTGTTGTTTACAGGGAGTGCTATAAATTAAGATTACATGAGGAGATTGGAAAAAATGATTATTGATACACATGCACACTATGATGACGAGGCCTTTGACACAGACAGGGAAGCGCTTCTTATGTCTATGTACGATGGAGGGATTGAGAAGATTGTGAATGTCTGTGCATCTGTAGGCGGTTTTCAGGATACTGTGGATCTGATGGAGAAATATCCTTTTATATATGGAGCAGTGGGAATCCATCCGGATGATGCAGATAAGATGACACAGGAGACTCTGGATGAGATTCGCAGATTATCCCATATGGACAAGATGGTGGCAATCGGTGAGATCGGGCTGGACTATTACTGGCATAAGGAAGAAGAGGAACATCAGATCCAGAAGAAAATGTTTCGCGCCCAGCTTGACATTGCCAGAGAAGAGAAGCTTCCGTTTATGATCCACAGCAGAGAAGCTGCCGAGGATACTCTGAATATCGTCAGAGAATATATGCAGGGTGGTATGTATGGCGGTATCATTCATTGTTTTTCATACAGCAGGGAGATTGCGGCAGAATATCTGAAAATGGGACTGTATCTGGGAATCGGCGGAGTTGTCACTTTTAAGAACGCAAAGAAACTGAAAGAGACGGTTCAGTATGCACCCCTGTCTCAGCTTGTTCTGGAAACAGACTGTCCCTATATGTCTCCAGAGCCAAACAGAGGTAAGAGAAATTCGTCATTAAATCTGCCTTATGTAGCACAGGCAATCGCAGAACTGAAGGGAATTACAGCAGAAGAGGTCATTGATGTAACCAGACAGAATGCAGAGAAACTGCTGGGAATTTAACCGGATCAGGTAGCGAAGCGGATTGCGAATATCTGCGTAATTAAAAAAGATGCCGACTAATTACAGTCAGCATCTTTTTTGTATACAAATCGGGAATTCATCAATAACCACTGTCGTCGGAAGAGTCTTCGGTTCCGTCTGATGTGTCTGCCTGATATTCCCAGGAGTGGATGGATTCTGTATCTTCCACTACATTTCCGGTAGTTTTGTCGATCATGTTGCCCTCCCAGTCAAACTTGACGTTCAGCAGGTTTGTATTTGTGGAAGGCTTCACATTCATGGACATGATTTCCTTAAATTTAGCTTTCAGGTTATCGAGAGTAAACTCATCACCGATCACATTTCTTACACTGTGGGAAGAAGCAAGTTCTTCTGTATAATCATCCAGCATATATGGTCCGTATTCTCCGTTATCGTGATTATAATGCATGACCATAGGTTTCACTTCCGGAGAAAGGATCTGGATGGTTGATTTGCCGTTCAGAGTTGATTTCTGTATGGTAAAACTTGCCATTCCTTCCAGAAGTTCCGGGAGTTCCTGCTGGGTGGAAACGAAGTTTCCGAGGGAGTAGAATATGGTGGTATTGTGTCCCTGGTCATCAGAAAGCTGTCCGTAAGGCTGAAGCACATGCGGATGACCGCCAATGATCACATCAACACCCTGCTGCATTAGAAAAGCGGCCCATTGTTTCTCGTATTCATTTGGCATGGTTTCATCTTCTGTTCCCCAGTGAGCCACAAAGATGATGCAGTCGCTGATTTCTTTGGCTTTCTGGATCATTGTGGTGATCTTATCCTTATCAAAGATATCGATCATGTACTCATATCCTTCGCCTGCACCGGAATTATTGGTGCCGTATGTATAGTCAAGAAAAGCAATCCTAATACCATTCACTTCTTTTACTTTGACAGTGTCTGCATCTTCCTGGGTGGCGTGGATGCCAAGTACAGGAATATCCGGATAATTGGTGCTCCAGAAATCCAGAGTACTTTTCAGATAGTCATATCCATAATCATCGGCGTGATTTGTGGCGGATTCCACTACATCAAACCCTGCTTTGATAATGGCATCTCCCACTTCCTGGGGAGTGGCAAAAGAAGGATAAGTGCTGACAGCATCGTGGCTTGGAGCAAAAACCGTTTCCTGGTCGATCATGGCTACGTCTGCAGCCTGGATCTGGTCCAGAACATGAGTGTAGATATGGTCATAATTCCATATGCCGGAGTCATTTTCGCCGGATTCATACAGCTTGCTGTGATAAAGATTATCTCCAACAGCAATTACACTTGCAGTGGAGATGACAGGTGTTTCAGCTTTGATCTTATCCTGCTGTTCCTTGAGAGCCGCTGCTTCTGCTGCTTCTTTCTGCGGTTTATGGATCAGGGTGTAATCCATCTGATGCATCACCAGAACGAGCAGAACCAGAACAATAACAGAACACAGAAGACTGATCCGGGAGTTGATTCTCTCCCGTAAATTAAGTGGCATATTATTTTTTTTCATAGAAAATTCCCTTTAACTAAAATAGTTCTTAACAGTGAGAGTGCTGAACAGTTACAGCAATCTGCAGCCTGTATTGCTGTCCTCAGTACCGTATCTCAAATTCATTGCAGACTGCATACGGAAATGAGACAGGAGCGTATGAACTGTAATCTATCTATTCATTATAACAAATTTCATGGTTCAAAGAAAGAATTAAGAGAGAAATTCTTTGAAAACCTGCCAGAAATGCTTTGTGAGACAAAGTATTTTAGTGTATAATAGGTAGCAATATAACCATAATGTACAAACATGCTACAGCAATGCTATATGGAATTGCTTAAGCAAAAAGAGGGAGGTAACCGGATGAACCATTATGAGGCAATTAATGATGTACTGGTCAATTTATTTAATGAGATTCTGGACCTGGAAGAACGGGCATTGATTACGGGAGAATATAAGAATATTTCTGTCAATGATATGCACATTATTAATGCAGTAGGTATCCGGGAACAGAAGAATATGTCAACAGTAGCCAGAGAACTGAATGTGACTGTGGGTACATTGACGATCGCTGTGAATAATCTTGTAAAGAAGGGATATATCCAGCGTATGAGAAGTCAGGAGGACCGAAGGGTTGTGCTGATTTCCCTGACAGAACAGGGGAAGAAAGCTTATTACCATCATAAAGATTTCCATGAGAAGATGGTACTGGCTGTACTTAAAGGCCTAAATGTGGAGGAGACAGAGGCACTGACGAAAGCTCTGACCAAGTTGCAGGGATTTTTCAGATCATATCAGTAGAAGGAGTAAAGATGGAATATACTGAGAAGGATTTAGTAAAGATTGCAAAAAGGGAAAATAATACGAAGAGAAACTATCTGGTGGTGGATCCGCTTCAGGGAAAGCATATTCCGGTAGTGCCATCAAAGGCACTGGATTTATTTGCTGCTCTGGCAGATACTTTCAGGGAGAAATACAAAGATGAAAAACTTTTGCTGGTGGGCTTTGCGGAGACAGCAACTGCCATAGGTGCTCAGGCAGCGATTACTGTGGGGGCAGATTATATTCAGACCACCAGAGAAGTTATTCCCGGCGTGAATTATCTGTTTTTTTCCGAGGAACACAGCCATGCCACAGAGCAGAAGCTGGTAAAAGATGATATTGACAGAGCAGCGGCGGAGACGGATCGGATCATATTTATCGAGGATGAAGTAACTACCGGAAAAACAATTCGGAATATCATCAGTATTCTTGACAGGGAATATGACGGAAAATTTAAATATTCAGTAGCATCTCTGTTAAACGGAATGAGCGAGGAGAATCTGGAACGTTATAAGAGACAGGGGATTTCTCTGTATTATCTGGTAAAAACGGATCACAGTACTTACGGAGACAGAGCAGAAACATTTAAGGGAGACGGATTTTATTATAAATGTCTGGATAAGGCCGTAGAGTATACAACGATTTATGTTAAAAACAGGATGGATGCCCGCAGACTGATTGATTCCGGGAAATATGAAGAAGCATGTGAGAATCTGTGGAGAGAAATCCGGGAGAAAACCGGAAACATGGCTGATAATATATCTGGCAAAAGAATACTGGTGATCGGCACTGAGGAGTTTATGTTCCCTGCACTTTATATCGGAAGAAAGATGGAAAAAGAGGGAGCCGAAGTAAGGTGCCATTCGACTACAAGAAGTCCCATTGCTGTGAGTCTGGAAAAAGAGTATCCCCTTCACAGCAGATATGAACTGAAAAGTTTATATGATCCGGACAGGAGAACGTTTATTTACGATATAGGAAAATATGACAAGGTATTGATTGTCACAGATTCCCCGGAAATAAAGGAGAGTCAGGAAACGCTGATAAATGCTGTCCGGATGCAGAACAAGGATATTACAGTTGTAAGGTGGTGCTGATTTGAGAAGTTCCTATTCAGAAGAAGATGTGATTTTATTATTGAAGGATATTACCGGGTTGGTAGAACCTCAGCCTGCCAAAGTGCGGGAGAAACTGATTCAGTCCGGAAAACATTACAGCGAGATGCTGCCTGTTGAATATGTTCCTACAGATCAGTATATGCAGGTATATCATAATGCGCTGAAACATTATGCGAAGCCGGTTGCCAATGCAGTAGGAATGCTGGCAGATAAGATCATAGAGAATAAGGGAAAGAAAATGGTCCTGGTATCCCTTGCCAGAGCGGGAATCCCAATTGGTATCCTTGTGAAGCGATACATCAAATTCAAATATGGTATAAATGTGCCGCATTATTCCATTTCAATTATCAGAGGAAGAGGGATTGACGATAATGCCATGAAGTATCTGCTTGAAAAGTACAGACCGCAGCAGATTTTATTTGTGGACGGATGGATTGGCAAGGGTGCGATCCTGAATGAATTGAAGAAAGATATCTCTGCATATGAAGGGGTTTCTGCTGACATAGCGGTAGTGGCAGATCCGGCAAATGTTACGGAGCTTTGCGGAACACATGAAGATATCCTGATCCCAAGTTCCTGCCTGAACAGTACAGTATCCGGCCTTATCAGCCGTACTTTTCTGAGAGATGACATAATAGGCAGAGATGATTTCCATGGGGCAGTCTATTACGGAGAACTGACAGATTCTGATCTGTCATATGACTTTATTGAAACCATTGAAAAGGAATTTAATATGGAGAATACACCTGATCTGGAAAAAAGAGTGGAAAGTCAGGGTATTGATGAGGTAATAAATATAGGAAAGAATTTCGGTATTGACGATATTAATCTGATCAAACCGGGGATCGGAGAGACAACAAGAGTATTACTGAGGAGAATTCCCTGGAAGGTGCTGATCGATGAGCGATATAAGGGAAATCCTCAGTTGGAGCATATTGTCAGACTTGCCGAAGAGAAACATACACCTGTAGAATACTATCCACTTACACATTATAAATGCTGTGGAATCATTAAGAAGCTTGCGGATGCGTGAGAAGGGTAATACTTATTCTGTTATTCCGAAAACTTCTGAAAGATAAACTGTTTTCTTAGCCCAGTTCAGATGGGTTTTATATTCATTCATTCTTTCTCTGGTTTTGCTTCCTGCAACAAGGGAAGCAGAATCAGCATTCCAGTTTAAAATCGCCCGTGCGTCAAGGTAGTCATTTCGTGAAACCTGATAAGCTCTGTTTACTACAGGGATCTGTGAAGGGTGGATAACGGTTTTTCCGATGAAACCGCAAAGTCTGTCCTCCCGGATTTCCTGAATCATTCCTTCTTTCCAGCTGTCACCGGCATAATATTCCCATACAGGACCGGAAATCACATAATCCATACCATATACAGTGATAATATCTGAGAAAATATCTGAAACAGGTCTGATGCTGTGAATAGATTCATTGGCATGTCTGCGAAACCCAAACATATGGCACAGATCATTTCCGCCAACACGTATATTCAATATAAGATCTTCAATTCTGGCTAAAGAATCCCTTAACAAATAGAGAATATCAATTCTGTTTCGCAAATCTATAATGGAGGGACTTTCGTAAATAGGCATCATGTAAAGCTTTTTTGCGACAAGTTCATTGACGAGGATCATCTGCTCAATATAACTTTGTGCGTTATCCGGGCTGAATTTAGGGACGATGAAACCGGTAACAATCTTAATGGATTGCCCAAGAGCTTTTGTTAATCTCTGAATCTGCTGTGGATTCCGAACCCGGATAAATATTTTGGGCAGATAGAATGGCTTTTGTTCATGCTGTATGAATATCTGGCTGAGAGAAGAAATCAGTATCTGCTCGGCTTCTTCAACATGATCGTCGTTTATGGTATCTTCAAGACAGAGAGCAAGAGAAAATCTGTTCCCGAATCTTTCATTTATCAGAGAATCAGTGATGGATATTCTGTTGGCAGGACAATAGAGTAATGGACCTACACTGTAATATAAAACATTATTTTTCATAACACTCCTTCTGACATATCTACAAAAATTCCCGTAAATAGGGTACCTTATAGAAATTCAATAAAATACTGCAGGTAATCCGGTCCATCACAGTGTGAAGGACCGAGTCAGCAGCTACATCATAGCACATTTCAGGGGAATAAGCCATAGAAAGAACAGGGGAATTTTCTTGAAATATAAATAGCAATATGATACAATTTTGAGGTAGAATTTATACGAAAATTTGGAGAAAATTATGGTTCCGCATTATTTTATGAAATTACTGTAGAACTTATCATGAACAGAAATAAGATAAGCAGATATTGAAGGTGAGATACTTATATGTTGGAACACAAAAAAATTCAAAACCTCAGTGATTATTTTGTCGAACTGAACAGCAGGCGGGAGAAAGGTGTTTATTTCTACCGTATCAACGGATATTCTGAAGAAGTCGGCGAATTTATAAAGAAATATTATGATACAGCAAGAAGAACCGGAGTGGTTATCGAAGGGAAGATACCTAATCCCGATGAGGGGAATCTTGCATATTATAATGAAATAATGGGAATGGATTTTCAGATGAGTATGGATTTTATCCATGTCAGTCTGAGAAAATGGCTGCCAAGGATGAATGAGTTTCAGAGACAGAATGTGGCAGCCTCCATTTATGACTCTCTGGATTCCCTGCGAAAAGCCGGGAAAACCGAGAATATGCTCAGGAACGCATATATCAAGTTCATGTGCTGGCTGTATTATAAATTTGAACGCATTGTAAATCAGCTTGGAGAGAACCATATCCCTAAAATATTATATGAAGGGCAGATAAGCAATTATGAGTTAATGCTCATATCGGTTCTTTCCAATGCAGGCTGTGATGTAGTACTGCTTCAGTATGCAGGGGATCAGGGATATCTGAAACTGGATCCCGGCTCCCGTCGCTCTTTCCCCTACGCGGGGGCGGCGGCAGTTTGCAGATGGAAGGTTTGCAGCCATTTCCGCAAGGGTATTGTGTGAAAAAGGTCAGAGATGAGATTCAGAATGAACTTAACAATGAGAGACTGTATGGAATCAGACCTTCGCTTACAAATTGTACAAATGCATGGATAAAGGGAAACGGCCTGGATGATATCCGCGAGAGCATTCTGTTAAGGGGAAATGACAGCCGTTTTTTTTATAACTGTTTCTGCAGGATTAACGGGGCAGAAGATAAGCTTACTTATGCAAATGAGTTATTCAGATTGCAGCAGGAACTGAGAAATTCAAAGAGAAATACGGTGATCGTAAGTAAAGAGATTCCAAGACCAACGCCGCAGGAAATTTCAGAGATAAAGAGGTCAAACTATACATCCGGAGATCAGATGCTCCTGGGACTTGCGTGTAATATACAGTATGGAGCCAATCCGGAGCTTCAGCGGATTCTGCATAAAACATTTGTGGATGTTATGCTGGCTGAATCTCAGAAGGAAGGGGAAAATCTTAACAGACTGACAAACAGGGCAGTGTATCTGCTGTGCTGGATGAGAAGATATCTGCCGAAGCTGTTCATAAACTGGAAATTACCGGAGATTGGATGCTTTATTTATCTGGGGGGCTGCCGGAATGAAAACGAAGCTCTGTTTATGAGTTTCCTTGGGCGGCTGCCACTGGATGTGCTGATCTTATGTCCTGATCTGAACATTAAGTGCTGTCTGGAAGATAAACTTCTGTATGAGGTCAACTATCCGGAGAGTCTGGCGATCACAGAATATCCGGAAGAGAGTTCTCAGGTAAAGATTGGAACAGCCGCTTATCATGCGGAAAGAGAACTTGATACTCTGATGTATCAGGACAGTGGGATATACAGAAATCAGCAGTATGTGAAGGCGAATGTTATCAATCTGCAGACCATGTATGAAGAGATAAAACTACTGTGGGATCAGGAATTGAAATACAGACCTAATTTCAGCACAGTTAACGGTGTGGTAAATATTCCGGTTATTTTTTCAAAAATCTCAGGAGTGAAGGATGGAAGTGTTTCTCAGTACTGGGAATCCATAGCAGCACTGATCACAGAGGATACCGTTGTTGTGAAAAGTGCTCCGTACATTGAACCAACTGCCTCCGGTCCAATGAAAGCCTTTGCCGTAGAATTTTATAAAAACGGAAAGCTTCTGCGGAATAAAATAAAGAATCATCCCAGATATCCTTATCATCTTCTTCGGGAGGAAATGCAGGAATTTATACTTGACAAGCTGCAGCTTCTGATCGAGCGGAAACTGATAAAGGGTATTGGGGAAAATGGTACAGAATATACAGTGATCGCGCAGATTCTGGATCTGCCGAAGGAGATTCTGCGTCTGATCCAGAAATTTG
>ENA-OOZT01002380-OOZT01002380.1-human-gut-metagenome-genome-assembly--contig:-NODE-2380-length-10787-cov-2.254007_pt1 | contig 10787 bp, 9 predicted proteins | sample MGYA00241192_ERZ501407 | MGnify/ENA primary metagenome ERZ501407 (study PRJEB25962, sample SAMEA2042911) | human gut metagenome | biome: human gut; feature: human-associated habitat; material: faeces...
TTCGTCTGCCAGGAACTCAGCGCATCCTGTGTATCCAGAAATCCGTCCAGATGAATTCCTCCCGTAATAAATACCGGGATCAGGATCAGAAATATTACAAAAAATAAGGAATAATTTCCTCCTCCATTCCCATCAAACCATTTTGAAAACCGAAACACTCCATAAGACAAAAGTCCGATCACTGCACCGATCCATGGAAAAAAACACATTGCATACGATTTATTTTCATCTGTCCATTCGCTGCGCGGCATCGGAATCCTGCTGTACATGGAAAACGCAATTTTGAAACTATTCCATATTCTTTTTATACTCTTCATACTTCTTTTGCTCCTTACGAATGCATACCGGAATTCCATACACAACTTCCGTTACTATATCTGCAAGCTCTGCAAGACTTTGATTCACCATTCCGATGCATTCCCGATATTTTTCCGTCTCTTCGCTATAGCTGTTTATATCTGCGTTCACTTCATTTGTAACAATTACAAGACGTGTCGTAGAATTGCTCAGTCTGCGTACTCCTGCCAATACTTTTTCTTTTGTTTCTTTTAAATCATTCAATGTCCCATCTTCTCTGTAAAGCTCATTGGCCACCAGATTCGATATGCACTCCAGAAGGATTCCCTGATTCTTTGGTATCTCAAGTTCTGATAGATCTGTATATTTTTCCAATGTCCGGAATCCTTTTCCGGCTCTCAGCCTGTGATGTCTTTCAATCTTTTTCATCGTTTCTTCTGTGTATGGCTGCATGGTTGCAATATATATGTAAGTACCATCCTTCTTATTTCTGCCTGTCAGCCAGTTCTCCGCATACTCAGATTTACCGCTTCCGCTTCCGCCTGTCACCAGATGTATCATTCTTTCTCACCTAATTCTTTATAATCTTCGATGTCATTTTCTGAAAATGTACTCATCCGTCCATACACTTCTGCCGCAAGATCCAGCACCGGAAGATATGCCACAGCTCCGGTTCCCTCACCCAGGCACATATCTGCATGCAATGGTGCATCCATGTGTAACTCTTTCAGGATCTTTTGCATTCCAGGTTCTTTCGAGACATGTGACACAATCATCGCATCTTTGACCCACTCACAGATTCTGACGGCCGCAAGTGCCGCAACCGCTGAGATAAATCCATCAACTACAATCGGGATTCGATATACAGCACCTCCCAGATAGAGTCCGGTGATTCCCGCCAGATCGAATCCGCCTACTTTTGCCAGTACATCCACCGGATCATCCCATTTCGGACGATTGACCGCTATCGCCTTCTCGATCGCGTGTATTTTTCTTTCCAATCCTTCGTTCGTCAGTCCTGCTCCCCGTCCCGTTATCTCTGCCGGTTCGTCTCCCAGAAGTACGGAAGCCACAGCACTGCTGGTCGTCGTATTTCCGATTCCCATCTCTCCGGTAGCAATGATCTTATATCCGGCTTCCTTCTTTTCCTTCACCTGATGGATCCCGGTTAAGATTGCCTGTAACGCCTGCATTCTTGTCATAGCCGGACCTTTGGTCATATTTGCGGTTCCATTTGCCGTTTTATATCTTGGGACTTTTGTATCCGCTGCCATACCGATATCGATGGGAAAGATGTCTACACCGGCTTTTTTACACATGATCGCCGCACTGGTATTACATGTCAGAAAATTCTCTGCAACAATTGCAGTTACTTCCTGTCCTGTCTGCGTTACACCTTCTTCTACCACTCCGTTATCCGCACACATCACGATCAGCGCCTTCCGGTTCAGATTCACGTCTGTATCGCCGGTCAGTGCCGCAATCTGCATAATATGATCTTCTAGTTTTCCCAGACTGTGTAACGGTTTCGCAATGGAGTTCCACTTTTTCTGCGCATTTCCTTTCGTTACTACATCTGCCGGATGAATGCCCGATACGATCTGATGGAATTCCTGTTCCAGTTGTTCTAAACTTTGCTCTGCCATGCTTTTATCCTCTCTGTTCTCTATGTTCTATCTCTTTCCCTAGCTCTTTTCTCTTGTTCCCTGCATCTTCTGCATTGTTCCAGAAAGTTCTCCGGAATCTTTTCATTTCCATAATAATGAATATGCGGATATCCTGCCAGTACCGTATCGGTACTGATCATGCATTTCCACGAACGGTTTGACATTGGTTTTTCCGCCAGAAATGCTTCCCCGCATACTTCTGAATCATAATAATGAAATTCATGTGCCGGGATACCTCCTGCTTCTTTACCGAATATTCTTCCCCCTGTCAGGGTAACATAGCCGAATCGCTTTAAGGAACCTGTCGGATAACTTTTCCCTTCTAAAAATCCAACCATTGGAAATTCTGTGCCGCTTTCATCTCTGATATATTCCTGCAGGTACATGAATCCTCCACACTCCGCGATACATGGCATTCCGCCGTTCAATGCTTTTTTAATACTCGTCTTCATTGACTCATTTTTACTTAGTTCTTCTGCATATAGTTCCGGATAACCGCCATAGAACAAAAGTCCCGACAGATTTTCCGGAATCTGCTTATCGTAAAGAGGAGAAAACGGAATCAGTTCCGCTCCCATCTCCTGCAGCAGTTCCAGATTATCCTGATAGAAAAAACAGAATGCATCGTCACTTGCAAGCCCGATCCGTACCGTATCTTTTGTTCTAACCGATTCTGTACTATACTGTGCATTTTCCGCCAAATTTTCTACCATTTCTGATGTATATCCTTGCGTTTTCTTTTCCTGCAGCTCCGGTGCATTTTCTGCCAGTTCCAGAAGGCCTGCGATATCTACACTTTTCAGAATCTGTTCTCCCAGTCTTGTGAGTTTGTCTTCCGTATCTTTTCGTTCTTTTGGAAGCTTCAGTCCCAGATAACGGCTCTCCAGTGCACAATCTTTCATAACCGGAACATAGCCGTAGACTTTGATTCCTGTCCGCACCTCGATCATCTCTTTCATTCTTCCATACATCATCGGAGACAAACGGTTCAGAATTACGCCTTTGATACGGCTGTCTTCTTTATAATGCAAAAACCCCTGGATACACGGCACTGCAGACACGCTTAGTCCTTTACAGTCCAGGATCATCACAGCCGGGGTATCGGTAATTCTGGCAATGTCATAAGCACTCGCCTCTGAAGAGATCCCTGCGATCCCATCATAGTATCCCATAACACCTTCCATTACGGAAATATCTGCTCCGGCACCATTTTTTTTCAGGATCTCTCTGACTCCATTTTCTCCACACAAAAAGGAATCCAGATTATAGCTGCTGATGCCGATCACAGTCTTGTGGAACATTGGATCAATGTAATCCGGCCCGCACTTGAACGCGCAGGGCTCCAGCCCGCGGGCTTTCAGGGCGGAAAGCAGGGCGCAGGCGGCGGTGGTTTTTCCGCTGCCGGAACTGGGCGCGGCTAAAAGCAGCTGCAGCATTCTCATTCCCTCACGATCAAAAATACCGGGTTGTTGGCCATCATCAGGTGCAGGCTGCCTGCCGCCTTGCTGCGGCTTACGGCAATCTGGGTCACCTGTGCGGCCAGCCCGTGGGCGGCCAGGGCGGCAATACTTTGCTGCAAGGTTTCCAGCGCAATGGCGGCGATACAGAGCCGGGTCTGCGGGTTGGCGGCCAGGGCGGCATCTACAATGGCCTGCATATTGCCCTTGCTGCCGCCGATGAAAACAGCATCCGGCGCGGGCAGATTTTGCAGCGCTTCAGGGGCTTTGCCCGCGATCAGCGTTAAGTTACTGGCGGCAAATTTGGCCTGGTTCTGGCGAACCAGCGCGCAGGCATCAGCATCACATTCCACCGCGTACACCTGACCCATGGGGGCGGCCAGCGCCATTTCTACGCTCACGCTGCCCGTTCCGGCACCGACATCCCACAGGGTATCAGTAGGGGCAACGGCCAGCTTGGCCAGCGCGGCGGCGCGCACCTCCTGCTTGGTCATCGGCGTTTTGCCGCGGATGAAGGCTTCGTCCGGCAGGCCGGGCACGCGGGGCTGCGGTTTGGGGCAGGGCTCCACCAGCAGCACGCTGAGCGGCGCAAAGCTGCCGCCCGCCAGCGTTTGCACCGTATCGGTGATGACCTTTTGCTGCGGGGTGCCAAGGTTCTCACCAACCGTGGCCTGCACCGCGCCAAAGCCTGCGGCGGCTAGAATCTCACACAGCGCGGCGGGGCTGGTATTGCGCCCGCCCGTCAAAAAAAAGGTCGGGCGGTCGCTCCGGCACTCTGCCGCAGGGGCGCAGGCACATCCGTGGGCGCTGACAAGGTGCCAGTTCTGCCACGGCCTGCCCAGCGCCGCGGCCAACAGCTGTACGCTGGAAATCCCCGGCAGCACCGTTACTTCCGCCCCCTGTGCCCGCAGCTTGGGCACCAGCGCCGCAGCACCGGAATAAAAGCCGGTATCCCCGCTGTAAACCAGCGCGGCGGTCTGGCAGGGCTCCGCTTGCAGGCAGGCCAGCACTTCATCCGGCAGGTAAATTGGCTTGCGGTTGGGGGTACAGCCATCCGGCAGGTTTTGCAGCAGCCGCTTTGCCCCCAGAATCAGCCCTGCCGTTTGCAGGGCCTGCAAGCCCTGGGCAGTCAAACTGCCGGGCAGCCCGCTGCCCATGCCAACCAATGTAATCTTCATAACAGCTCCCTGCATCGTTGCAAAATTTCTTCGGCGGTCTCGCCGCATTCCTCTGGGCGGCGCAGCACAACCAGCGTGGCCTCGCTTTGGGCAGCAGCCTGGGCTTTCTCGGCAAAGCCACCCGCGCTGCCGCCGTCCTTGGTGACAAGGTAACGGATGTGGAACTGCTGCATCAGTGCAAGGTTCAGTTCCAGCGTAAAGGGCCCCTGCATGGCAATGATGTTGCGGTGCGGGATGCCCGCGCCCTCGCACGCCGTAATGCCCGCCACGGTGGGCAACACCCGCGGGTACGGGCGGCATCCAGCCCGGCAAAGGCCGCAAGCTCCTTGGCGCCGGTGGTGAGCAGAACATTGCCCTGCGTTGCGGCTAAATACTGCGCGGCCTGGGCGGCACTGCCCAGCACCACACTGCCCGCGGGCAAGGTGCTGGCGGCGCGCAGCAGGCGGTGGTACTCTACCCCGGCTGCGTTGGCGGCGGCGCGGATGTTTTTGGTGGCTTCCACCGCGTAAGGGTGGGTGGCATCCACACAAAGGGCTGCGCCCTGCAAAAGCTCCGCCATGGCGCCGGGCAGCAGGCGGCCGGAATGTACGGTAATGCCGGGGGCCTGGCCCTGTTCCTCTGCCCCCAGGTCGGTTGCTACGCTGACGGTAACGGCAATGCCCAACGCGGCAGCGGCGCGGGAGAAATCCCGCCCTTCGGTAGTGCCGCTGAACACAACAATCCTCATACCCCGTGGTACCCCCGCGGCGTTACCATCCACCCGCTGACCTGGTGGGTGGCGCTGTTGCCGATGAACACCGTGGTGAACATATCCACGGTGGTGTGTTCCAGCTCGGCCAGCGTCATCTGGCTGCTCTGCTGGCCGGTGCGGCCAATGCTGCGTATCACACCGCAAAGGGTACCCGCCCCCTTGCCGTTTTGCAACAGGATGCGAACCGCCTTTTGCAGGTAATCCGGCCGCCCTTTGGAGGAGGGATTGTACAGCGCCACGCAGAAATCCCCCATGGCGGCGCAGGCCAGCCGCTTTTCGATCATTTCCCACGGAGTCAGCCGGTCCGAAAGGGAGATCACGCAGAAATCATGGGCCAGCGGTGCGCCCAGCACGGCGGCACCGCTTAATGCGGCGGTCAGGCCGGGAACGACCTCCACTTCCACATCGGGGTATTCCGCCGCCAGCTCCAGCAGCGGGCTGGCCATGCCGTACACCCCGGCGTCGCCGGAGCAGACCAGCGCCACGTCCCGACCCGCCTGGGCGGTGTCCAGCGCCCAGCGGCCCCGGCCCAGCGGTTTCAGGTCGCGTTCGGCCAGCGGGTATTCCTCGCACAACAGGTTGTAAGCCAGCAGTCCCAGCTCCAGCTGCACCCGGTGGCGTGCGCCGCCGTGCATGCGGAAAACGTCGATGAAACCTTCGCGGTGCTCCGCTTCGTGCTTCCATGCCTCCCCGGTAAGCTCCACCGACCCGATGCGCGAGGTTTTGAATAGCTTGCATGCCCCGGCCTCCGGATCGTAGCACCACACCTGTACGTAGTTGGTCGTAAAGGCGAAGGGCTCCACGCGGCGGTCGCGGACTTCCCCGCCGTGCGGCGACTGGTAGCTGTGCAGTACGGCCTGCTGTTGCCGGTCGATGGCCTCGATGAGCGTCCGGATGTTCGGGGCGTTCTTGCCGCGCACGACCGTGTCGGCCAGCGTCTTGTTGTCGTAAACCGAGTAGAGCTTGCGTTTGAGATTCTGTTTCAGCAGGTTCGTGTCGTCGATGTTTTCGATGGCGCTCTTGAGGATCACGGCCTCTTCTTCGGTGAAATGCACGAGCTGCGAGATGTCGCGGAAGTGCGGCGATTCCTTGTCGAGGCGGATGCAGTCGCCCGCCTTTTTGATGACGAAACCCGCCTCGCGGAAGGTGTCTATGTAGCGGTAGATGGTGCGGCGCGACATCTGGAGCCGTTCGGCCAGCTGGTCGACGTTGTAGGTGGTGTTCGCCGTGAGCAGCTTCATCAGCCGCAGCAGGCGTTCGAGTTTGGGTTGGTCCATGTATTGCGTATTCAATGATTTCAAAGCTGTTCCTTCCGGGATTGCCGGTGCGTATGGTCTGCTCCGCAGGTGGCGCAGCGTCCCGTGTGGACGCAGAACGTGCCGCCGCACGACGGACAGCTCCATTTTGTCCGTTCGCGATCCAGGAATGCCGTCATTCCCTCTTTGCGGATGAACGCCAGGTTCTCCATCGGCGATTCGCTCAGCGGATAATCGTTCGTATACCGGTTTTCCCGCTCCATCGTTTCTGTGCAGGGGTATTGCGGACATTCATCGCAGAAACCGCCGGGTAGCGTTTTGCGGATCGTGCAGGTTGCGATCTTACACTGCGAAGAACAGAATTCCGGTTTCGTGTCGTCGGGGCCCCAACATCCGGTGCAGGGGCTCTCTTCCCGCAGGGCCCCGATGCAAACGCTGCAATCGAGGCCGCACGGGGCGATCATTTTTGCGTGATAATCCATTCCATTCCTGTTTTAAAGGCCGAGACGACTGCCGCCGGCCTTGCAATATACGAAAAAAGTCGTGACGGATAATGTCACGACCTCCTGTTTGTCGATACGGTGTGTTTACCCTAATGCGCAAGCACTTTCTTTTCGATCTCCTCGACCTGCCGGCGGAACGCCTTGTCGGTTTCGATCAGGTTCGATACGGCCTTGCACGAGTGGAGCACCGTGGCGTGGTTGCGGCCTCCGATGGCGGCCCCGATGGTCGTGAGCGGCGCCTTGGTGTGCTGTTTGGCGAGGTACATGGCGATCTGCCGTGCCTGGGCGATCTCGCGCGTCCGCTCCGTGGAGTTGAAGCGTGCGAAATCGAGGTTCAGGTATTCGCACACCACTTCGATGATGTGGTCGAGCGTGATCTCCTTCTGGTAGAGCTGCACGTAGACCTTCAGGATCTCCTTGGCCAGCGACGTGGTGATCTTGCGCCCGAGGAACGAGGCGTTGGCCACCAGCGACGAGAGCGCCCCCTCGATCTCACGCACGTTGGCCGAGATGTTGTCCGCCAGGTAGGCCACCACGTCGTCCGAAATCTGCGCCCCGAACTTCTGCGCCTTTACGCGGATGATCTTGAGCTTCGTGTCGTAGTCGGGCGTGTTGAGCTGTGCCGACAATCCCCACTTGAAGCGCGTCAGCAGGCGCTGTTCGATGTCTTTCAGCTCCACGGGCGGCTTGTCCGAGGTGAGGATCAGCTGTTTGCCCGCCAGTTGCAGATGGTTGAAGATGTTGAAGAACGCATTCTGCGTGCCCGTCTTCCCGGTCAGTTCCTGGATGTCGTCGATGATCAGTACGTCGATCATCTGGTAGAAATGGATGAAATCGGGGATTTCGCCGTTCTTGTACGCGGTCTGGAACTGCGCCTGGAATTTGTTCATCGAGACATACAGCACCTGCAACTCGGGATGGCGCTGGCGTACCTCGTGGCCGATGGCCTGTACGATGTGCGTCTTGCCCAGTCCCGAATCCCCATATATATATAGGGGGTTGAAGGGGTTGTTGCCCGGGTTTACGGCGACGGACATGCCCGCCGAACGTGCCAGGCGGTTGCATTCGCCCTCGATGAAGGTCGCGAACGTGAGCCCCGGATTCAGCTGCGGGTCTATGATTATCTTCTTGAGCCCCGGAATTACGAAGGGATTCTTTATATTTGCGGTGTTGGTCTGCGTGTTGAAACGCGAGATGGCCGTGGTGTCGGCATCGGCGGTAACGGGTACGGCCGGGGGTGTCGAACGCGGCACGGCATAGTGCAGCCGGGTCTGCTGTCCGTAGAGCTGCGAGATGATCGGGCGCAGGAACGGGATGTAGTTCTTTTCGATCTGGTGTACGTAGCTCTCGTTGGGAACACGCAGGCGCAGGTTGGTGCCGTCGAATTCGAGCGGTACGATCGGCTGGAACCACTTCACGAACTCCTCTTCGGAGGTCTGTGCCTTGATTCGGTCAAGGCAGTTCTGCCACATATCGCTATATGTCTGCGTGTTGTTTAACATGATAAGGGTTGCACTGTTTTTGATGTGACAAAGTTGTGAATAATTTTGCAAAAAGATTTCCGAAAAGGTGTTGTATTTTCACTTTTTTTATATATAGAAAAACAACGGTTTCCGGACATCCAATTTTAACTCCCTGATATTGAATAATAGAAATAAATTTCGTATATTTGCATATCAATTTTTTAGGCAGTCCTATAATCAAATTATAAATAAAACCAATAAACTTATGGCTAACGAACTGGAACAATTGGTGCTGAAAAAAGCGCAGGCATGGCTTGACGGCCACTACGACGAAGCTACCAAGAAGCAGGTTAAATACCTGATTGATAATGATATGAAAGAACTCACCGAGAGTTTCTACAAAGACCTCGAATTCGGTACGGGCGGCTTGCGCGGCATCATGGGCGTGGGTACCAACCGCATGAACGTCTACACGGTGGGGGCTGCTACACAGGGGCTTTCGAACTATCTCAAGAAGAACTTCGCGGGCGAGCAGATCCGGGTTGCGATCGGCCACGACAGCCGCAATAATTCACGCATGTTCGCCGAGCATGTGGCCGATATTTTCGCCTCGAACGGATTCACCGTTTTCCTGTTCGATTCGCTGCGCCCGACGCCCGAACTGAGCTTCGCCATCCGCGAGCTGAAATGCCATTCGGGCGTGGTCGTGACCGCCTCGCACAACCCCAAGGAGTACAACGGTTACAAGGCCTACTGGACGGACGGCGCGCAGGTCACCGAGCCGCACGACAAGAATATCATCGCCGAGGTGGAGAAGATCACCGACGTGGACATGATACTCACGGGTAAGAATCCCGAAAACATCACGATCCTCGACGAGAAATTCGACGAGATCTATTTAAATAAGGTGCACGAATTGTCGCTCTCGCCCGAAAGCGTGAAGAAGCACCGCGACATGAAGATCGTCTACTCCCCGATGCACGGCGCAGGCGTCCGCCTGGTGCCCGCGTCGCTGCGTAAATTCGGCTTCACGAACATCATCATGGTGAAGGAGCAGGCCGTCATCGACGGGAACTTCCCCACTGTCGAGTCGCCCAACCCCGAGGAGCGCAAGACCATGTCGATGGCCATCGACCTCGCGGCCAGGGAGGGGGCCGACCTCGTCCTGGCTACCGACCCCGACTCCGACCGTATCGGCGTCGCGCTGCGCAACAAGAAGGGCGAGTACGTGCTGCTGAACGGCAACCAGACGTTGGTGCTGCTGATGAGCTACCAACTGACCCGCTGGGCCGAGCGCGGCGAGCTGGACGGGAACCAGTACGTCGTGAAGACCATCGTCACCTCGCAGATGGCCAATGCCGTGGCCGACCATTTCAAGGTGAAATGCTACGACTGCCTCACGGGGTTCAAGTATATCGCCAAGATCATCCGCGAGAACGAAGGCAAGGCCAAGTACATCGGCGGCGGCGAAGAGTCGTTCGGCTACCTTGCCGGCGATTACGTGCGTGACAAGGATGCCGTGTCGGCCTGCTCGCTGGCTGCCGAAGCCGCCGCATGGGCCATGGATACGATGGGTCTGACGCTCTACGAGTGGCTGCAGGAGCTTTACGTGAAATACGGTTTCTACCGCGAGGGACTCGTGTCGGTCGTCCGCAAGGGCAAGGAGGGGGCCGAACTGATCCAGAAGATGATGGTCGATTTCCGCCAGAATCCGCCCAAGACGATCCTCGGGTCGCCCGTGGTGAAGATCAACGATTTCCAGTCGCTCGAAACGCTCGACGTGAAGACGGGCTGCAAATCGCCTATCCATCAGGACCGCAGCAACGTACTGCAATGGTTCACGGCCGACGGCACGACCGTTTCGGTGCGTCCCTCGGGCACGGAGCCTAAAATCAAGTTCTACTTCGGCGTGCGCGCCGAGTTGGAATCGGTGGCCGATTTCGACCGTGTGGAGGCCGGGCTGGATGCCAAGATCGAGACGATTAAAAAGGAATTGAAGCTCGTTTGATACGGGCGGACCGACGGGTCTCCGGAGCCGGATTTCGCCCTTGCCGCACCGTGCGGCGGGGTGAAACCGTCTGATTCCGGCGTTCGTCTTCCCGTCAGGGAATCTCCTGCGCCGGTGCGGCTCTGCCCGGCCGGTTTGACGGAAACGTTCGGAAATCCGCGCCTGCCGGAAATACCCCTTTTTCTGTACGGATATGGAGTTGAGTGA
>ENA-OOZT01002383-OOZT01002383.1-human-gut-metagenome-genome-assembly--contig:-NODE-2383-length-10782-cov-14.848327_pt1 | contig 10782 bp, 9 predicted proteins | sample MGYA00241192_ERZ501407 | MGnify/ENA primary metagenome ERZ501407 (study PRJEB25962, sample SAMEA2042911) | human gut metagenome | biome: human gut; feature: human-associated habitat; material: faeces...
AATAATAGAGCCGCAATAGCTATTGCGGCTCTATTTATTCAGAGCGTAATCGGTTACTTCTCTTCCTCGTCCCGGTCGGCCCACCGTTCGAGCGTCTGACGCACGGCTTCGTCATGGTCTTCGTTGGTGATGCGATAAGTCCAGCGCACCCGGTAATCGGAAAACCGTTCGAACGTCCATCGTGCAGGGTCTTTCGGAGTTGCACGGGGACTGTCGTATTCCAACCCTTCGTAAAACGAATACAGCGCCATCGTATCGAGGTCGTCGGCCAGCCAGCGTTGTTGCCCCGGTTTTCCCCCGCCGAGCGGCGGAAATTCATTCGGTGCCGGTGCATTGACCCAAAATTGGATAAAACCCATCATACTCAAATCCGTAACCAGTACATCGACTAAACCGATACCAGGTAGTCGCTCCAATACAACCCAATGCGTCGCTTGTTCTCCCGGTCGAATATAAAGAACAGTAGATTCCCATCCATATATCGTAGCAAAACCGATGTACACGGTGTGATCGCTCGCATTTTGAAATCGGAAATAGTTATAATAACACCCTGGAGTTTCTTTCTCGATGTGTTCTTCCGTCGATTCGGTTACGTCGATAAACTCCGGCTCCGCAGGGGGCTGTTCCGGCGACGGAGCGTCCGGATCGGAACAGCCCAACGGAGCGAGAAACAGGAGCAAGGCTCCTAATGATGTACAAATTTTCGTTCTCATAATCAGCAGTAATTTTTAAGTTGGTTTTGCACACTCTTTTATAAGGCTTGTTCCAGCATATCGTAAACCTTGAAAAGTTTTTTGATAGCCTGTTGCGGGCCGGCATACGGGCCGACGGCTCCGGCGCAAGCGCTCTTAACATCGTCTACCGTTTTACATTGCCGCGACCAGGTTTCCAAATCGCGGAAACCGTTAATCAATGGCGAAAAAAACTCGTCCTCGGGATATATTATAGATGCCGGAAATGCGTCGTATTCCGGCCATACCCCTTGATCGAACTCATCCAGAATGTCGATAAACATCGGAGTACGACACTGACTGTTGGCATCCATACTTGTATTATAAAACCAGTCTTGCTTATTCAGCTCATCCGGTCGGGCCGGAACGAAGCCATAATAAGCCTGATATTCGGGAGCGAACGTATGAATCTTATTCAGTGCATTCAGACCAGCATATTCCCTTTCGGTAAAATAGTATTTCGTAAATTCACCCCAACTCTCTGTAACTATTTTGTTGTAATCTGTATAATCATTTGTACTGGCATTGATACGTAAGTTATGTACTGCTTTACCAAGTTCACGCTGTACAACACTGTGAATATCCAGCGCAGATTTCCGTTTACAATAGATGAATAAGTTCATACCGTTTTTATTTCCAGTAGCTTGTTCGAATCTGTCGTCAGAGTTTATCGGGACAACTTCGTCCAGACAACGGATATTGACCGTGGAGGTGCCTTTCAGGTTGGAAATTTCATATCCGTTCCGGTGCATATACTCTGCCGCACGGTAGGCCGTAGCGAATTGCAAAGCTCTATCGGCCGTCGTGGAACGGATTTCCAAATGCCACGGATAGCGATCTATGTACGATGAATAGGTACTTGCGACATTGGCATTATCCTCCATAATGTTCCAATAGTCGTTGGCCCACTTCACGTACTCGGCCACGAAACCCATAAACATTTTTTTGCAGGTAAATCGTCCTTCGCTGTCCGTAACGCAGGTCTCGGTCTGCAAAAACTCTCCCGAGTCGGCATTGTATCCTGTGACTACGACCTCCACACCGACAACGGGCACATACGCTCCGGCCAATTCATCGTAAATTTGGATGTCCCCCGAAGGATACCAGTTCAGATCGGTCGCACGGGTGGAGGCGGTAAGGACTCCGCAGACTTTTTCCGCCTGTTCCGCCGTAAGTCCCGACAGCGGTGATGCGGGATCGAAATATTCGGCCAGCACTTCGCACTCGGCGTGTTCGGGCAGGGCGATGTCACGGTCTATCAGGGCATACATCGGTCGGGGTTTATCGTCCGATACCGCCGCTTCTGCGACTTGCTCTCCCAACAGCGGAACGGGTGATAACTCTGCCGCTCCCCGCATGTAGTATTCGCACATAAGGTTGGCATCGTCGAACTGTACCCGCACATAGCGGCTCGTCGGTTCGATGCGCTCGGCCACATCGCTACCCAGCACTTCGCCCACCAGGGCGCGGGTCTGCTCGAAAGTCATCGGCTTGAACGCATCCATAGTCGTTTCCGTGTTTTGAGGCAGCGCCTCGTTCTTCATTTCGGCCTCTTTCGTACAACTGCCGAGGAGTATGGCACACAACAGGACCATACCGATAGTAGTCTTTTTCATGTCAGTGTAATTTTAAGGTTAATGATGTGGCGGAGCGCTCTCCGCCGTTGGCTTCTGCGTATTGGTAATCTTGTGGTATTGCACGCTGCAAATCCATCAGATCACCATGATACCGGGCCCGTCATAACCTTGAAATTCCACACACTGAAAATATCCGTTCCGATAATCCGCCGTATCGTCACGATGCGGTTTATCCTATTTCAAATGTATGTAAATTATTTCACAAAACAAAGAGCGAATCAAAGAATTATGCTCGTAAAAAGAAAAAATATCAGATAGTGGATAAAAATACGGCTTATTTGCTTTTTGATGCGATAATACGAAATCGTATTTGAAAGAATTGTCGCTATTGTGTTGATGTTTTTCAGGCAATTCTTGGGGTATTTCAATTAAATGGCAACAACGATGTTCATTGTTTATTATTTTTGTAACTACAAAATAAAATAAGATGCACTACGAAGAACAGGGATTATTTCTCGGTTTAATTTCTTACCCTTTTTCCATCGATGGTAAAGAGTTGTATAAGAAATTACAGTCAATATTCTATAGTCACAAAGAGAATCTGAAAAAGCATAGTAACGAATCGGACCCAGTAGACAATCAATTATACGCTCCCGTTGCCTATCGGATGTTCGGAACTCACGGATTGGCGGTACTGTCTCTTGTAGACGACTATGCGTTTTGTAGTCGGATATTTAACCCCAATCATATCAAATTATCTAAGACTGACAAGTCTATCAACAACATGAAAAACATGTTTCAGAGCGTTGTTATCACCGGTGCTTCTGAAACAGAAGATGAAGCATTCAGCCTTCGAAAGAAAGCGGAAGATACATTCCTTAGAAAGGACGACATGTTCCCATTCATAGGGATTATCCGCCTCAAAATAGATTATAGATTATTGCAAAATAAGGGGTGTGAAACTATTCGGGCAATTCGGCGATGGATTATGCAGGAACATCGTGATTCGCCTATACATCGATATATTTCGATTAATAAAATCGAATTGGACTATTTGATAGTCGATTGTTTCGACAATGATGAATTGGTTGTCGTGGCTTTTTCCGATAAAATCGGTGTTCTATACGAATTTCTGGATAGAATACGCCAGATGAATTGTAACGACGCAGGTATCGCTCATGACAGTACGATTTCTGAAAAGCATATCTTCGCCTCATGTCATTTGAGTTTCGGGTACCACATAGACTACGATGTGACAACTAAATCTGGAAATAATAATTCTACATTTCTGGATATATATGATGAGAAGATGGCAAACAATGACGGAGATAGTGACACAAAGAAAGAGAAAGACGAAAATAGACTCATGATTAACTGCCTTTGTGAAACCAAACCAGGACATAGGGTTTATTTTTGCGAGTATATCAAAGATAAATTCGGCGTAGATGTTTTTCGTAGAACAATGACAGGAGGTACAATCGTACATGTGGAACTTCCGTTTACAAAGATTCATGACATGGAGAGGTTGTGCCGCCTTGAAAATGAGGGGTTTCAACAACATTTACGTCGCATCAAAATAACGCTTAACGATCCGAGAGAAATCAAGCCTACTCGATGTGAACACGAACCAGGGAATAAATTTACTGCCACTTCGATTGTAAGCGAAGACTACATATCAGACATTGAAAATATTGTGAAACGATTCGGAATCTCGAAAATCGTTCGAGAGAAATTACTTTCTTTGTTCCGACTTTATAACGATTGCTGTAACAATCATTTGCAATTCCTGTATTTTGAAGAGTTGAATCCTGCGTTGACGAGAATCCTTCGTATTTTGGAAGAATTGGAAATCGAGGCCGATATCCGCAAAATGGAGGAAATCCTGAACGCAGAGATTGCTGCTCTCGAAGAAGCGTTCTACAATCGCATGCATAACAGTAAAACGCCCAATACAACACTCGAATACGGCGGTGGCGTGCAGCAACATTTAACGGCCTTCAACTATGCCTACAAGCAATTGGTCGGCTTATTATCTCCATGGGATTCCAGTATGGTTTATGCCAGGATTACGAGTGCGGAACGTGTATCGTCAACGCGGACGCATTTGGACCTGAACATTAACCATATCATGTATCCGGAACTTTTTGCAACGACAGCATGGAAAGAGGCTGCTAATTTCACAAGCGGCATCTTACATGAATTGAAGACTACACGTAGCTTTCAGACTGTAGAATTGATGAACATCTGGAATAGTTTCATCGAAAATCCTCATTCTTACAAACAATTACAGTACGAACTTTTTGTAAGCACCGAGTTTCAAAACGATGATCCAGTGTTTCAGGTTTTAAAAGAGATCTTGAACGATGTACAAGTTCTGAAATATCTCGTAAACGATTATATCGTTTATCATATGGCTTTTCAGCGTGATTACGAAATGATGTGGCATTTCTATCTTAAAATCATGTTGCAGACGACGAATTGTTACCATCGTTTAAATAAGATCAAGCGTGCCCATGTCGTTTATATGTTGTTCCGCTTGCTGATGATTGCCTTTCGGGAGACAGGAAGTCGCCAGAAACAAATTCGCGATTTTTTGGAACAACAAAAGACCAATCCCTATGATTATTTGCTTGCAGAAATTTGGTGTGACAGTTTTTCAAAGATCGAAGAGGGTGCTAAAACAATTTTTGCGATTTTAGATAATTACGGATTTCGGGAAGTCAGTGAATATCTTACATTGTTTTCCGAAACCCAAATTATAGGAGCACGAAATATTAAGAACAACCGATGTACGATAAGAACTTCATATCTGCATGATGCGTTACAAAAACTTGAAAATGCAGATATGATGAAACAACTTGAAACTTGTTTGGAAACAAGAAAAGAACAGATTGCATTGATGTGTGAATCTTTCTCACGATATGAGTTGATAGAACCGTCGGACCAACACGTCAATAACGGACAAATCAGCCCCGATTTTATCGTTTGTATGTTGTTCGCCTATCTCAAGCAAATATATATTCTTGACGGAATGGACAAATCAGCCCCTGTTTTGAAAAGTGTACCCCGTAGTAATAATGGAGAGATCGATGCTGAAATATTGGGCGACATGGAAAGAGGTTTAACCTCGTTACATATATTAGCAGACCCGACAAGCGGATTTTTGATTACCCCTCAAAGTGTCAGAAACCGTTATTTCGCTTTGCGAACTACACTATATAGAAGTTTATGGAATTACCGAATGAAAGGCCCCAAAATACAATAGAACACTTATGAAGCGACCTATAACCATCTTGTGTATCACCGATTTGCATCTTCAAGGAGACCCGAACGAACAAAGCTCAGCAAAAACTGTCACTGATGGGCCTCTGGAGCTTCTTCGTGACAATCTTTTCCATTTTCAAGACGATCGTTCGGATCAGAATAAATGGGCCCCAGACTTTCTTCTGATTGCAGGCGATTTAGTTGATAAATGCACTCGGTCTAATTACAAATATGTGCAAAGACAAATTGATGCACTGATTACCTTGTTTAATATAAAGCCTTTCCGGGTTATTCTCACGCCCGGTAATCATGATCGAAAGACATATTCACCTCAATCCCCATGCAGGAAACAGGCCTTGATTAACAAATACGATGCAACGGAACAGCATTTTGCCGAAATCTGTAAATCAGGACAAGTGTTATCCGTCGATTTAAAGAAACGATTTATTAAGGACCATGTAAGTGCATTTCGCCAATTTACAGATTTATATAAATCATATCTTCAGCCTTCTGATGATTCAGAGAAATTTCAATGTTGGCCGGACCTTTTCGAAGGAGTACCGGAACAGATGCAAGATTTGCAATATACATCAGGGTTGAAAATCTTCGAGAAGGAGAAAGTTTGTTTTTTGTCTGTTAACACGGAGTGGCTTTATACGAGACGTTCGATAAGATCTGCTGACAAACAAAAAATAGGTCCTTGCAGGCCGTTTGTAAATTGGGCATTTAACGAAATTCGAAAGTCCTACTCCGATTATACAGTAATAACCGTTATGCATCGTGACCCCAGAAGTTTGTCGTGGGATGAGAAAAACATATCCGATAGCGCCAGTATCGACACTATATCTGTGTTAGAGAATTATTCCGACATCATAGTGTCCGGTCACGATCATACTCTCAAAATAAATCCTCCGACAATGTTACGGAATCATGCTCAGCATTTTGGGATAGGTTCTGCGTCCCGACCTGCAGGAATAAACGAAAATGTTCGTTATACGGCCAGTTTACTCCATATAAATCCGATTAAGGGCGAAATGCAAGTGGCTGCATATGATCGTTGGGAAGAACGTACGCTATGGCAGTTCGTTGATATTGGAACATTTCCGTTACAACCTAAATATTCATCATTGGAAAAAACGGGAAATATCAAGCAAGATTTGGATATGCCTATCGTAAAGATTCGAGCTAAAGGGGCAAATGATGACGATATAGAACGAGCTATTAGAGGTTATCTGCGATGGAATGCGACTGATAAACAATTTGGATTGCTATTTATGAAGGATAATGTGTTGTTGGAACCTGTCGGATTTGATACAGCCGAACAAAAGATACGAAAAGGACTTGAACAACACGACCGAATATTTTTCTTTCGATGGCAATTGGCGCAGAAGTTGTCAATCAAACAAACATTGGAGAATGATCCTTTAGAGAGACTGAAAAAATGTTTTCGACAGGAGGTACTGAACATGTCGTTGATAATAGCTGATATTGTTATAGACATACCTATTATCGCATTAACACAAGAACTTTTGTCCTAACATGAAGATTTGGAGAAATAAAACTTTTTTTATTACCTTTGTCAGCCAATGGAGAAGAACATGGAAAAGACGAATTTAGAGATTCGTAAAAATAATCGGCAGGAAAATCGTCGTGTGGATGATATTCGTACGACATCTGTGACTTTTGATAATCCGATTTGGCAATTACTCGAAGAAATGGAGGAGCCACGTCCTTACAAAACGAGTGATTTTAAGAAAGAATATTTTATTCCAGATTTTTGATATCTTTGATGTAGAAAAGCTGCTTTACAAGCAGCTTTTTATTTTGAAAAGATAAGGTTGGCTTAATACATCAAATTTGCTTCGATTATTACCTTGATATAATTGGCATAACTATGGTGCTAATGTAATAATTCTACGACGATTTGAAGTCATCAAAAGAGATATGGGAAAGAGTCTGCGTTCTTCAATAGTTCCACATGTAAGTGAAATTTATCGTTGCTCGTATTGCAAAAAAGAGTGGTCATTTTCTGCTGTGTATAAGGCATGGGTATGTCCTGAATGCGGACGGCATATAAGTATCCGGATTACAACGCCAACCAATAATTACGAGTGTCAACGTGTTTATCCTGGAGAACTTCGTCTGGATGATATTATCCTTCTTCCAGAGAGTGATCATCAGATATTGGACATCGAAAAGAGAAAAGATGGATATTTTTTGGCGTTGAAAAACTATGGTAGAATATTTTTTCGCCCGAACGATATCCTTATCCGTATAATAGGTTTTTGGCAGGAGGAATGCTAAGCGGAACGTTCGGAACACGAGGCATGTCTTTCTGCATCGCATAATAAGCATATTTCAAATAACAGGCGCATGAATAATCGCTGAAGGTTTTACTGCACCTGCAATATCATGTTTTCGATCAACCGTTCGGCATCAACCGGCATTTGCGTATCTTCGTCCAGCAACGGGTCGTTGCGGCAATCGATGTTGTAGCGAGCAATGGGTTTCTTCCTGTAATTCCATCGCCCTTCGAACAGGGTAATCTCGAAGATGCCCACATGGGCATAGTATTCGTAAAAAGCGGTGCATGTCCCTGTCTGATTGAGGGTCATGAGCGCCCGAATGATTTTCAGCAGCTCCTGCGTGGGTACGGCCAATGCCGCAGGGTCGTCATGGCGGAGCGTGAAGTCGGGCCACAAGGGATGATAAGACATAATATTAGGCAGATAAATGAGCAACCGGCCGGACTTGGGATTTCCGCCCGGAACAGAGGAACGTATCACCCATGGCAAAGCATATCGGCCGTAAACGGGAATTTCCGCTCCTCCGCTAAAAAATCGAGGTACAGTGCGCTTCAGGGCCGATTTCCGCAAACCGTTTTTGAGAAAAGACCGCTCTCTGCCAGAGCAGAGAGCGGTCCGTCCAGCCTGCCGATTATGCGGCCTGCTTCGTATCGTCGGATTTCGACAGCAGGTCCGGCAGAGCATAAGGTGCCGAGGCCGGCTCCCCGGTTTCAGGTTCCTGTTCCGATTCCGGTTCGTCTTCCATCCATTGTGGACTCTGTTCTTCCGCAGGCTCCTCGATCTCCGGCTCCGGCGTCTGCGGATAATCTGCCGGCTGTTCTTCGCTTCGCTCGGTTTCGGTCGTTTGCTGCGCGGATTCCTCTGTTGTGTCGCTTTCCGTCGTCGCAGCGGGCAGTGCCTTCAGTGTGCGGTCAGCCTCTGCAACCGTGTCGATGACTTCTACCGCCTGCACTTCTTCTACGCCATCTATGATTTCTCCGGTTGTTGGATCTACCGTAATGCCGTCCTGTGACACGGTTGTTGTGGGTAATGCGCGGGCGGCAGCCTGCTGGCACAGGTGAAGCAACTCCGCTTCCTTTTGGATAGCCTCGATACGCTGTTGCAGACCTGCATGACGTTTGTCGTAGATGCTACGATGTTTCTCTTGAATCGCCTTGCTCTGCTCCGGCCAGTGCAGGTCGGTAAATTCGGAAAGCAGTTGTACATCGGGGGTTTCATCCGTTACGCCGTTTTCGCATATTTTTTCAAGGTAGGACATGATAACCAGGCGTGTGAGGACGGTCTGCTGCTCGGGAGTGATGCTTTCGGCATACTCCAACCGCTGCTGCTGCGAAGGATAGCGTCCCAGTTCGAGTGGCGATTCGGAAGTTCCGGAAATGTCGGCGAGCAACGCATAGGTAAAGAACAGTCGCTCCCGGTCGGTCAGAGGCGTCTGCGGAAAGTCCTCTTTTTTGCACCGCAGGAGCTGTTTCAAATCACTCGTAGTATGTTCGTAACAGATCTCCCTGTTGCGGTTGTCCTTTGCTTCCAGCTTGGCGGTCGGAGCTTGCAATTCTGCGCCGACTTCGGTTGCGGTATCGTTATTTTCCGCAGGTTTATCGGCGATTATACGGTAGAAAATTCCGATCGACGAGTAGCCGATGAGGGCATATTTCCAGATTCGACCTTCGGCCACTTCGCACTTTAAGTGTTCGACCGTTTCGTTGTACTCCTGCAATTCCCGTTCATAGTTTTGGTTGTACCACTCCTGCTCGTTTGCGAAATCATCGTCGTCTTCGTAGTCCTCTCTGCCGAGTACAGGTCGTTCGGGCATTTGAGGTTCCTGTTCCATTTTCCATTCGGGAATATCGAGTTCCGTCAATTCGTACCCTTTTTCCGACAGCGCTTCGACGACTTTCAGGTTGCTATGATCGTTGATCGCCAATTGCAGGTAAGGGTCTGCTTGTGCCAGTTCGATACAGCGGGCGAGCACATAGGCCGCATTTTTAGCCTCCAGACACTCCTTGTTCTGGCACGCTCCGCAATCCTCGGCGCAATCCCTGAAAAGGGTCTGGTTGAGCGTATTGTGTTGGCACGTCTCGCAGTCGGACTTGTCGAACGAATAATTTTCGAGTTTGCACGCATAGCGTTCGTAAAGTCTTTTTGCAAGGTCTTTGGCTTTGATTCCTATCCACGAACCCCACTCCTTGCCGGCAAAATGTTCCGTATAAACTTCCGTCTGTACCTGCTCGTCGTATTTCGCCAATTCGAAAGCCACCTCCAGCGAAATGTCGTTGCGACGCAACAGATCGGCGAACGGTTCTATGAGGCAGGTCAGGTTGAGCCGTTTGCGGATATAGGTTTCCGATTTGGAAAAAGTCTCCGCGATACGGGCGATGCTCCAGTCTTTTTCCTCGGCGTAACGACGGAAAATCGCCGCCTCTTCGAACGGGGAGAAGTCGGCACGCTGCATATTCTCCGTCACGGCACAAATCTCAGCTTCCTCGTCGGTCATGGACTGTATGTAGGCCGGAATACAGGGCTTGCCGGCAGCCAGCGACGCCCGGTACCGACGTTCCCCATATACGATTTCGTATCGGTCGTTGTCTATGGGACGCACTTTGATAGGTGTCTGAACACCATAACGGAGAATACTGTCTGTCAGCTCGGCCAGCGGCGCCTCGGCAATCTCCCTGCGGGGATTCAGCTTGCTGGGGACGATCTTTTCCAAGTCGAGATTCAGAAGCATAGCCTGGAACGGCACCAGAGAAGTCGAAGTGGCAACGGCTGCATCGGCGGTTTGTTTGTTCGAAGCGGCGGTCTTAACCGTTTTCTTAACTTGTTTTTTCATGGTTTTAATTTTGATTTAAGGTGAATTGAATGAATGTTGAATACTTCCTTATGAAACAGCAGCGACGGCCGGAT